>Ga0172382_10002907_pt1 | contig 27826 bp, 27 predicted proteins | sample Leawel138RmetaG_FD_122245 | JGI IMG/M metagenome (GOLD analysis project Ga0172382, IMG submission 122245) | Leachate microbial communities from a municipal landfill in Southern Ontario, Canada - Leachate well 138R metaG | ecosystem: Engineered > Solid waste > Landfill > Unclassified | place...
CATTTCAGTTCTCACGCACGGCGGTTTCCAGAGCCGCCTTGAGCCGGCGAATCTCCTGCCCCGCCGCTTGCAGGCGCTCGCTGACGATACGGGTTACCCCCATCAGCACCTTGCTGGCGACCATCGGGTGTTTGCGCACCGTCTCCAATAAATCCGCGCGGAACAGGCCGATCAATTCCGAATTTTCCTGCACCCGAACCGATGCGGTGCGCAAAGCCGGGGCGGTAAGGGTCGTTTCGCCGAAAAAATCTCCCGGTCCAAGCACCGCCAGCTCCGATTCCCGGCCGTTTTTTTCGCGGATGAAGATGCGCACGCCGCCGCTGCGGATGACATACATCCCCGAGCCCGGATCGCCTTCTTCGAAGACAATTTCGCCCTCTTTATAGCGGCGACTATGAACCAGCGATTCGACGACAGCCAGTTCGCGGCCCTTGAGTTCGGCGAACACCGGTACGGTCTTTAAAAACCAGGAGAGGGAATCCTCCTCCCGCCGGCGAAAAATGTTGCTCCATAAGGGATTCACGACATAACTCCAGGAAACCGGGACTTGGATTGGGAAATAAAAAAACAACGGTTGATTATACCATCAGGGCCAACGAAGACCAGAAAAATCGCGTCTCCCGACAGGCCGATCGCTACCGGCGCGAGGGTCGTTACCGGAAAACTTCTGGTTCCGTATCGTCGACCTGGGTTATCCTTTGGCGATGTTCGAATTCGATCCGAAAAAATTCTCCACCGGCTGCGGCGTTTATCTCATGAAAGGTGGCGACGACGGCGCGGTGCTCTATGTCGGCAAGGCGAAAAACCTGCGCAGCCGCTTGCGCACCTATTTCGCCACCAGCGGTGGCGACGGGCGGGCGCATATCCGCTTTCTCCTCTCCCGGGTGCGCGAGATCGAGACGATCCTCACCGATACGGAGAAGGAGGCGCTGCTGCTGGAAAACACCCTGATCAAGAAGTACCGCCCCCGCTACAACATCAATCTGCGCGACGACAAGACGTACGTGTCGCTGCGCCTTGATCCGCGCGAGGAATTTCCCCATCTGCAGATCACCCGCCGGGTGCGCCGCGACGGCGCCCTCTATTTCGGACCCTACTCCTCGGCCGGCGCGGTGCGCGAAACGCTGAAAGAAATCTACCGCATCTTTCCCTTGCGGCACTACCCCCTGGCCCATTGCCGGCGACGCAGCCGGCCCTGTCTGTTTCACCAGATCGGCCAATGCAGCGCCCCCTGCCACGGCGCCATCAGCGCCGCCGATTATGGAGAACTGGTCAAGGGAGTGGTCGCTTTTCTCGCCGGCCGGGAAAAGGAGGTTCTCGATCTGCTGCGACAGCGGATGACGGCGGCGGCGGCGCAGATGCGTTTCGAGGAGGCGGCGCGCCGGCGCGACCAGATCCGCGCCATCGAGCAGACGGTGGAAAAACAGAAGGTGTCCGAGGCCGGCGGCGGCGATCAGGACGTGCTCGGATTGCACCGCGAGGGGGGCGAGGTGGAGGTGGCCCTGCTTTTTATCCGTCAGGGCAAATTGATCGGCCACCGCAGTTATCCTCTGGAATGGCGGATGGACGAGGGCGAACTGCTTTCCTCCTTTCTGCAGCAGTATTACGGACGCGAGGTGTTCATCCCCGACCAGTTGCTTCTGCCCTTTCTCCCCGAGGACGCCGAAACAATCGGCGAATGGCTCTCCGAGCGCAAAGGGAAAAAGGTGCAGGTTCTCGCTCCGCAACGCGGCGGCCGGGTGCAGCTGGTGGTCATGGCAGTGCGCAACGCCGTGGAGGCCTTTCGCGAACGGGGAAGTCGGCGCGAGGCGCGGCAGGGGGTTTTGGAGGAAATTCGCGAGAAGATGCACCTGGCGCGCCTGCCGCGCCGGGTGGAATGTTTCGATATTTCAAACGTGCAGGGAAATTTCAGCGTCGGCAGCATGGCGGTGCTGTGCGATGGGGAGCCGGCCCGGGGGGAGTACCGCCACTTCCGCATCCGCACGGTGACCGGCAGCGACGACTTCGCCTCCTTGTACGAGGTGCTCAAGCGGCGCCTCGTTCGCGGAATCGCCGAAGAGCAGCTGCCCGACTGCATCCTCATCGACGGCGGCAAGGGGCAGCTCTCGGTCGTCACCACGGTGTTGACGGAGTTGGGGCTTGGCGAACGAATCGACGCGGTCGGCATCGCCAAAAGCCGGGTGCTGGCCAATGTGCGGGGCAAAGCGGTGGAGCGCAGCGAAGAGCGTTTTTTTCTCCCCGGACGTAAAAATCCGGTATTGCTGCGCGGCGGCTCGCCCGCCCTGTTCATGCTGGAACGGCTGCGCGACGAGGCGCACCGCTTCGCCATCACCTACCACCGCAAGCTGCGCGGCAAGGCGGCTTTGCAGTCGCCACTGGAGGAGATCCCCGGTGTCGGGCCGTCCCGCCGCCGCGCCCTGCTGAAACACTTCGGCAGCCTGAAGAAGGTCCGCGAGGCGAGCCGGGAAGAGCTCCTCGCCGTTCCCGGCCTGCCGCAAACCCTCGCCGAAACGATCTTCACCGCCCTGCATTCCGGCCGTGATTGGTGATTGGTGATCCGTCACCCGTCACAAGCGCCGACAAAAAATAAAAAACGCAGAAAAAAAGCCTCCGGCTGTTGCGCCGGAGGCTTTCGGATTCCGAATTCAGAATGGTCTTTATTCGACCTTTATTTTGGCGTCCTCAACGATGACGGCGTATTTGTAGCCGTAGCCGAAATCCTTATCGGTGGTCAGCTTGCCGGTGACCAGGACAGTGTCGCCCACTTTGACGGTTTCGCTGGTGGTGACGGTCAGATCGTTGGCATCGGCCGCGCCGGTGCCGTCCTGCACATGCAGCCAGTTTTTGCCCATGATCTCCGGGCTGAACTTGACAACTTTGCCGCGCACGACGACGTCCTTGCCCGCCAATTTATCTTTGCCGGTGAAAATTTCGCCGACGGTTGCGCCGCCTTCAGCCTTTTTCAGGCCGGAGAAATCGACATCGGCAGCCTTGTTTTGAACCGGCGGATGCCCTTGCGGCATTCCGGCGTCGGCTTGCATCGCCTGCGCGCCGCCGACCAGAACGGTATCGACGAAATAGATTTTTTCGAAGGTGCGGTCAAGGGTTTTGCTGTGGTGCTCGGTCATCAGCATCCCCTCCGGAACCACTACCGGGTCGCCGATGGCGACGGCGAATTCGGGGGCGGCCGCCCAGATTTTTTCCGATCCGGTGTCGACCTGCACATAGGTGTAGCCGCCGGCATTCATCGTTTCGACAACATTGCCGGTTTTTCCGGCTGCGGCCGGGGCGGCTTGGGCGTTGGCTGGTTTTTCGGCCACTTGCGGGGTTTGCTCTTTACAGCCGACAATCAGGGCCAAGGAAGCCATAACGAAGATGATCTGTTTTTTCACGAAAATTCCTCCAAATGCTTTGATATGGGCGGGCGCGAACCCGACCGGGGTTGGACGGGCTGAAAATCGTGAAACAATAGCATACTTCCGAAGGCCAATACAATACCTCACAGACCCTATTGTTAAAAAATTTTATTTTCCAGCGCGCCCTGCCAACAATCCTTTCTCAGCGACGCAGTTTTTTTTAATTGATCTGGACTTGCATGGGTTCAGCTGGTATTTTTTACGGCACCGTATACGAACAAACCTGCCTCTATATCCATGATGAGCAAAGGAGAACGCAAGATGGGCGACAAGGTGCATTTCAGCGAACTCGGTCTGGTAAATACCCGGGACATGTTCAGCAAAGCGGTCAGCGGCGGCTACGCCATCCCGGCCTACAACTTCAACAATCTTGAGCAATTGCAGGCCATCGTCACCGCCTGCGCCGAAACCGGTTCGCCGGTCATTGTGCAGGTGAGCAAGGGTGCGCGCAATTATGCCAACGAAACGATGCTGCGCTACATGGCGATGGGAGCGGTCAAGATGGCCCGGGAGATGGGAGCGAATATCCCCATAGCCCTGCATCTGGACCACGGCGACACCCTTGAACTGTGCAAATCCTGCGTCGATTCGGGATTTTCCTCGGTGATGATCGACGGTTCGCATCTGCCCTATGCCGAAAATATCGCCTTGACCCGACAGGTCGTCGAGTATGCCCATGCCCATGATGTCACCGTCGAGGGAGAACTCGGGGTGCTGGCAGGCATCGAGGATGAGGTGGTCGCCGAGAAATCGACCTACACCCGTCCGGAGGAAGTTGAAGATTTCGTCAAAAAGACCGGGGTCGATTCCCTCGCCATTTCCATCGGCACCAGCCACGGCGCGTTTAAATTCAAGATCAAGGAAGGGGAAGTGGTTCCCGAGTTGCGCTTCGACATTCTAAAAGAGATCGAGCGGCGCATTCCCGGCTTCCCCATCGTCCTGCACGGCGCTTCCAGCGTCGTCCAGGAATACGTGCATCTCATCAATCAGTACGGCGGCAAAATGGAAGGGGCGGTCGGCATTCCCGAGGAGCAGTTGCGCCAGGCGGCGGCCAGCGCCGTTTGCAAGATCAATATCGATTCCGACGGACGGCTGGCAATGACCGCCAAAATCCGCGAGCACCTGACGAAAAACCCCGGGGAATTCGATCCGCGCAAATACCTGGGGGATGCGCGCAAGGAACTGGTCAAACTGATCAAGCACAAAAACCAGGCCGTTCTCGGCAGCGCCGGCCGGGCCTGAGAGATTTAGCGCATCGGTGGCAAGGGACCGCGGGGATGCTCGCGGTCCCTTTTTTATGTCCGAAAAACTGACCTTTATGGTCAACTATTCTCCCATTTGCTATAATTTTGCCAGGGCGAAAGGGGACAGCACTCCCGCGGGGAAGTCGGGCTTCCCGTTGCCAAACCACAGAGGGTGCGAAAAAATATGAACAAACATCCGAATGAGTTCACTCGCAGACTGATCCACAACTATTTTGATAAACGCAAGCTGGAAGTGGTCGTCAATGCCGTCGATCAGGGCTACGTCATCTTTTTTCGTCACTTCAGCGCCACCGAGGCCTGCAACATCAATGACCCATCCGGGCGCCTGCTCTACGACGATTTCCAGGATCTGTGGCGCCTGTACTGGATGAGCGGGCATCTTCGCTGGCACCTTTACGATCGCTATCCGCAGATCTCTCCGGCGCTGGACGAAATGCTCAGTGAACATGCCGGAGACTTGTTCCGCAAGGTTTTATAGGGGACGCCGTGCAGATTGTCGGGCGAAGAACAAAAAAACTCCCCTCGCAGGTGCATAAGGGGAGTTCGGAAGTTATGGTGCGCCGGCGGCGGGCAGGAGTCAGGGTGCGGATTCTGTCGTTTCGGGAAAGGACGCCTCAACAGGCATTTTCTCGCCGTTGCGCTCAATTCCCAGGATCATGCGGTCGCCGGGACGCTTCTGGCGGACGGCGTAGACCACATCCAAGCTTTCCGTTACCGGAACGGCATCGACGGAGAGAACGCGATCTCCTTTCAGCAGACCGCTTTCCGCCGCCACCGAATCGGGCAACACCCCTTCCACCAGAACTTCGCCGGTGGCGTTTTCGTTGAGCATGACGCCCAGGCGCACCGGCGGCTCCTCCAGGCTTTCATAGCGGGTGTGAACAAGAAAATGGTAGGGAACCATCGGAAACGAGGGCGTCTCCACATCCATCAAACGGTCCTGTTTATCGGCTGGTATCTCGATTTCCGTTGCGCCGACCAGGCTGTAGGAAATCGGCAGACGGCGAAAAACCCGCCGCGGGATGCCAAAGCCGTGGCGAACGTGATTGCCGCCGGCGACGACCACCATACGCACCTGTTCCCGGCCTTGCAGGTAACCGGCGATATTGGCCGCCATCGTTTCGTCCCACAAGGTCTGCACCCGTAAAAAGCCCTCCATATTGCCTCCCCCATGGGCATGGCCGCCGTAAATGCTCGCGGTCAACGCCTTCTGATACGGATCGGCCAGGTCGAGTTCGGGGATCGCCGCCTGTTCTGCCGGCGAGAGTTCGGCGACCGGACTTCCTCCGACCGCCTTGACCAGGGATTTTTCCGCATTCAGGGCGACGATGGGGATCCGGTTTTCCCGGGCGAAGAGCAGGAGATCCCGGTAGTACGCGAAATCCAGCCGCCAGTTCCGGTTCCAGGCCGAGTCCTTGAGGAATTGCTTCTCCGTCAGTACGCCGGTCACCCAGCCGTTGAGAGCCGCCTGCTGCGACGGCACGAACATCTCCATCCCCAGCGCCACCTGCCCGGGCCAGCGCGCGTGCATTGCCCGAAGAACCGCGAGTTCCAGGCGGTGCGACGCCGGATTGTCATGGGTTTCGCCAACATAGGCGATGCGCGAATCGGCGACCACTTGCAGCATCTGCTCTTCACTGACGAAGATTCCCGTCGGCAGATGCAGGATATCGCCGACGACCGGCGGCCGGGAGGGAGGATACGGGGTTTCTGGATGGCCGAGGGTGGCGGGCGGGGCGGGTTGGCCCGAAGCACAGGCGGACATCAGGACTCCGGTGAGCATGAGCGGCAGAAAACGGCTGAGAAGGGTCATGACATCCTTTTCCGAAGGTGCGCCGAATCAGAAGATATTTTTTGAGTAGAAGATCTCGGTCATTTCCTGTTTGAGACTTTTCTTGATCCGCGTCCGCTCCTCATCGGTGAAGTCCGAGGAGGCGGCGGCGAACAGGTAATTGTCGAGATTGAAATCCTTCAGCAGCATCTTGGTGTGAAACAGGTTCTCCTGGTAGATATTGATGTCCACCGTCTGGTACAGATCGAGAATCATCTTGTCGACCCACTGTTGAATCGAAAAAATGCGGTGATCGATGTAATGCTTGTGCCCCTTGACGTCGCGGGTAAACCCCCGCACTTTGTAATCGAGCAGGACGATATCCGATTCGAAGGAGCGGATCAGATGATTCAGCGCCTTCAGCGGACTGATCTTGCCGCAGGTGGAGATATCGACATCGACCCGGAAGGTGGAAACCCCGGTGCGGGAGTCGGTTTCTGGGTAAGTGTGGATGCACAGATGGCTCTTGTCAAGGTGCGCCAAAGCCATTTCCGGCTTCGGATCGACGGGCTCCTCGGCGATCAGCACCGTAACGCTGGCCCCCATCGGATCGTAATCCTGACTGGCGACATTGAGGATGTTGGCGCCGATGATGTCGGCCACCTCGTGCAGAATATCGACCAGGCGCTGCGAGTTGTATTCCTCGTCGATATACTCCAGATACTCCTTGCGCGCCTGCGGCGAGCGGGCGTAACAGACGTCGTAGATATTGAACGACAGCGTCTTGGTCAGATTATTGAAACCGCGCAGCTTCAGTTTGCGCGGCTGCCGCCGGCTGTTGCGGGGGCCCTTCTTTTTCGCCATTTTTGCCATCCTTCACAATCCTTTCCCTCTACTTATCTGGCCAGCGCCCAAACCTGCCAATTTAACCACAGGCCACCGCTCCGGGACAAGAAAATCCTGCATGCATGGCTGAACGGTTGAAGTTGGCGCGGATGGCTTTGACGGTGATGCCCATGCCGACGCCGCCCGTGGCGCGCGTCGAAGACCACCCTCGACCCTCTCCACCGAAGCGATATTTCCACCGCAAGCGCTCTCGTCTCCATAAATCTTCCTTTCGCCCCCCCCCTGTGGAATAATACCGTTTTCAATTTTCCACTCGAGGTTTTCATGTCCGAGCAGCGCAAGCGCCTGTATCTCATCGACGGCTCCGGCTACATCTACCGGGCCTATTTCGCCATCCGCCATCTCTCCAATTCCAAGGGGGTGGCCACCAACGCCGTTTACGGCTTCACCAACATGCTGCTCAAGGCGATGCGGGAGGAAAATCCCGATCACCTGGCGGTGATCTTCGACGCCAAGGGACCCTCCTTCCGCAAGGAGATCTACGCCGAGTACAAGGCGAACCGGCTGGCGATGCCGGACGACCTGGTGCCGCAGATTCCGCTGATCAAGGAGGTGGTGCGCGCCTTTCGCCTGCCGGCCATCGAACTGGCGGGCTTCGAGGCCGACGACATCATCGCCACCCTGACCCGCAAATTCGTCGCCGAGGGGATGGATATCACCATCGTCACCGGCGACAAGGACCTGATGCAGGTCGTCGGTGAACACGTGCGCCTGTACGACACGATGAAGGACAAATTCTTCGGCCTGGCCGAAGTGGCGGAGCGCTTCGGCGGTCCGCCGGAAAAGGTGGCCGAGGTCCTCGCCCTGGCCGGCGACTCTTCGGACAATATTCCCGGGGTGCCGGGGATCGGCGAGAAGACGGCGCGCGAGTTGATCATCGAGTTCGGTTCGCTGGAGAATCTGCTCGCCAATGTGGATCGGGTGAAGGGGGCGAAACGGCAGGAGAACCTGCGCACTTTCGCCGATCAGGCGCGGCTGTCGCGGGAGCTGGTGGTGCTGCGCGAGGATGTGCCGCTGCAACTCGATTACGACGATTTCGCCCTGTCGGAGCCGGACCGCGAAGCGTTGACCCCCTTGTTCAAGGAGCTGGAATTTCACAAGCTGCTGCAGGAATTTTCCGCCGGCAGCCGCGCCACCGGCGAAGACTATCACTGCGTCTTTACCCCCGACGCCTTCGAGGCGATGCTGCGGGAGCTCGCCGCCGCCGAGCGCATCGGTTTCGATACTGAAACGACCAGCCTCGATCCGCTGCGGGCCGAACTGGTCGGCATTTCCTTTTCCGTGCGGCCGCACCAGGCCTGGTACATCCCTTTGGGGCACTATTATCTGGGGGTGCCCGAACAACTCGACCGGCAGACGGTGCTCGACCGTCTGCGGCCGCTGCTGGAAAACCCCGCCGTTTGCAAAATCGGCCAGAATCTCAAATACGACATCCTGGTGCTGCGCCGGGCCGGCATCCGGGTGGCGGGGGCCGATTTCGACACCATGCTCGCCTCCTATCTGGCGCAGCCGGCCGCCTCCTCCCATTCCCTCGACGCCCTGGCCGCCGACATCCTCGGCCACAAGATGATCACCTATCAGGAAATCACCGGCAGCGGCAAGAAGCGGATCGGCTTTGCCGAGGTGGAATGCGACCGGGCCGCCGTTTATGCCGCCGAGGACGCCGATATCACCCTGCAACTGGCCGACAAGCTGGCGGTGAAACTGGCGCAGAGCGCGCAGGAGAAGCTCTTTCGCGAGGTGGAGATGCAACTGCTGCCGGTGCTCATCGACATGGAATGGGCCGGGGTGCGCATCGACCCGGATTTCCTGCGCCGACTCAGCACCGAAATGGCGGTCAAGCTGGCCGCCCTTGAGGCGAAAATCCATGAAATGTGCGGCGGGCCCTTCAACATCGGCTCGCCGAAACAGCTGGGCGAGGTTCTGTTCGTCCGCCTGAAGCTGGCCCGCGGCCGGCGCACCAAGAGCGGCAACTGGTCGACGGATGTGGAGGTGCTGACCAAACTGGCCGAGGAGCACGAGGTCTGCGCCCGCATCCTCGACTACCGCTCGCTGGCCAAGCTGACCAGCACCTACACCGACAATCTGCCGAAGATGATCCATCCGGAGACCGGGCGTCTGCACACCTCCTTCAATCAGGCGGTCACCGCCACCGGCCGGCTCTCGTCCAGCGATCCGAATCTGCAGAACATCCCGATCCGCACCGAAGAAGGCAAGCGCATCCGCGAAGCCTTCATTCCGGCCGAAGGCAATGTCATGCTCTCCGCCGATTACTCGCAGGTGGAACTGCGCGTTCTTGCGCATCTGGCGGACGAGGCCGTTTTGAAAGAAAGTTTCGCCCGCGGCGAGGACATTCACCGACGCACCGCCAGCGAGGTGTTCGGCGTCTTCCCCGAAATGGTGACCCCCGAAATGCGCCGGCAGGCGAAGACGATCAATTTCGGCGTCATCTACGGCATGGGCGCCTTCAGCCTCGGCAAGGACCTTGGCATCCCAACCCGCGAAGCGCAAACCTTCATCGACAACTACTTCGCCCGCTATCCGGGGATCAAAACCTTCATGGAAAAGAAGAAGGAGGAGGCGCGCGAGAAACAGTACGTCACGACGCTTCTCGGCCGGCGCTGCGCGGTGCCGGAAATTCTCAGCAAAAACGGGGCGGTGCGCAGCTATGCCGAGCGCAACGCCATCAACTACCCGATCCAGGGATCGGCGGCGGACATCATCAAGGTGGCCATGATCAACCTGCACCGGCGACTGGCGCGAGAAGGCCTGGGCGCCCGACTGGTTTTGCAGGTGCACGACGAACTGGTCCTCGACGTGCCGGAAGCGGAGGTGGCGACCGTTACCGCCCTGCTGCGCGAGGAGATGGAAAATGCGGTTCGCCTCGATGTGCCCCTGGTGGTGGATGTCGGCGTCGGCAAAAACTGGCGCGAAGCGCATTGATCTCTTGTTTTCCTTGGGTGAGGGGGATAAGATAATTCAAATTTTTTTCACCTGGAATCTTCTGGAGGCAGAGCATGATCAAGGAAATCGGATTCATCGGTCTGGGGACGGTTGGTCGGCATATGGCGGCGCACCTGGTCAAGGGCAATTACCGATTGACCGTCTACGACCGGAATCGGGATGAAGTCGAAGAGTTGGTGAAGCTTGGGGCAAAGAGCGTCGACACGCCCAGAGAAGCCGCCAACGGCAACGACCTGGTGATTGTCATCCTCCCCGAGGCCGAGGCCGAAGAGATGGCCGCCCACTCGGGAGAAAATGGCTTTCTCGCCGGCCTGGCCCCCGGCGCGATCCTCACCAGCATGGGGACCCATTCCCTTGAGGCGCTGCAGGGATTGGCCAACGAAGCGGTCAATCGCCGGGTGTCGTTTCTCGATGCGCCGGTTTGGGGGACGAAAGAGCATGCGGCCAACGGACTGTTGACGCTGCTGGTCGGCGGCGATCCGGCCCTGCTGAGCCGCTGCCGGGAAATCTTCTCCCATTTCTGCCTTAATATCATTCATGTCGGTCAGGTCGGGGACGCCACCCGGATGAAGTATGTGGTCAACCTGATGCAGGCCGAACTGATGCAGGCGGTGGCGGAAGGGCTGGTGCTCGGCAACAAACTGGGATTTTCCGCCGAAAAGGTGCTGGAGGTGCTCGATTCGGGCGGGGTTTCATCGCCGCTGCTGCAGGCCAAAGGGCGCGCCATCGCCCGCGGCGATTTCAGCCGCAATCTGGCCCTGAAATATGTCCAGGAAAATCTGTCGCGGGTTATGGAGATGGCGGCCAGGGACAAACTCAATCTGCCCGCCGCCGAGGCGGTGAGCCGCACCTTTGCGCAGGCGGTCGCAGATGGCCGCGGCGAGGAGGACTTTTCGGCGGTGATCAAGGTTCTCTGGAAATAGAGACGCTGGCCCCGAATTCCTGTCATTCAGCCATACTCTTTCGCGACCACCGTTCCATTTTGTCCTGATTTGTCCCGCCCCCCCTGCCCCAAGGGGGGGGCCGGGTGGGTCTTTTGTTCTGAGCAGGGGATGCATCCCCTTGTGCCATGCGCCGACTGCCCCCGCCCCCGGTTCTCTTGTTCATCTTCCTGCTGCTGTTCGGCGGCGGCCTTGTCCTGTTGTATCCCGAACGCTTAGCGGAATCGCTGCGGCCCTGGCTGGAGCGGGTGGCGGCCAACCGTCTGGACGCGCGGGTGCGCATCGGCCGCTTTTCTTCCGTCTCCTTGTTTACCGGAACGGTGTCCGTCGAGAACCTGCGCCTCGAACGGGAAGGGGAGTGGCGGTTGTCCGTCCCGCACATGGATGCCGAATTTACGCTTTCCGGGCTTCTCGCCCGCAACATCCATTCCCTTCACCTGGAGAAACCTTCCCTCTCCATTATAGCGACGCCAGAAGAAGCCAGCCCGCCGTCGCTTCCCGACCGGCCGCCGCTGAATATCGATCGCCTGGAGATTGCCAACGGGCGGCTGCACCTGAGCGCCGGCGGTCGAAAATGGCAGGCCGCAGCCTTCGAGTTCAAGGGTGCTTTGCAACCAGTCTCCTTTTTCGAAGTGGCCACTCGCCTCGGCGAGGGCGACGGCATCCCCCTGCGCGCTCGCGGCGAACTGGACTGGCAAACCCCTACCCTCACCCTGCAAGAACTCCGCTGGGAAGAGCATGCGCTGCTCGCATCGCCCCTCGTCGTCGCCCTTCCCGTTGCCGGTCCGGCCGCCGAAGGCACTTTCGGCATGGCCGATTTCGACAGCGACCGGCTCACCGACCTTCTCGCCGCCTTCGGCCTGGAAACGCCGCTCCCGGCCGGTTGGCGCTTCACCCTGGAGCAACCACAGGCCCGCATCCGGCTGACCGAAGCGGCTTTGTATATCGAGGTGGACGTGCCAACGGCAGAGGTGACGGACGGCGAGGGGACCCGGTTGCCGATTTCGCAGGCGCGCCTTCAGTTCAGCGGCTGGGGGGAGGATTGGCGAGGCGACGGCAATTTTCGCCTGGCTGGCGCCGACGCTACGGTGCGGGGACGCTATGCGAAGGGCGCGGCAAAGGGCGCGCTGCATCTGCAAGCCGACGCCGCCGCCGAGTTCAAACAGCAGCTGCTCGGCGGCGACCTGCCGCCCCTGGCCGGCGGCGTCTCGGTGGCGGCCGAATTTTCCCTGGCCCCGGGGCAGGCGCGCCTGCATGGCAGGCTCACCGGACGGCCGAATCCACGGCAAAAAGATTTTTTCGTCGATCTCGGGCGACTTTCGGCCGATATGACCGTGGAGAAGCAATCGAGCGTCCTGAGCGGATCGGCAACAATCTCGCTGGGGGATCGCATGCTAGCCCGCCTGCGCGGGACGCCGGAGCGCCTGCGGTTGGAACTGCTGCCGGTAGCCGGCGTCGACCTGTTGCCCCTGCTGGGCGCCGGGCATCGATCCGATCTGCTCGCCGGGGCGGAAGCGGTGAGCGGGGACGCCGAGATTGTCCGCGATTCGCCGGGGGGCTGGCGCGCCCGGATCGGGCTGCGGGCGGCTCTGGTGAAAATGCCGGGGGGCGGCGGTTTACGGCAGGCGGCCCTCAGCGGACAGGTGCGCCCTGGGCCGACGGCAATGGTCTTCGACCAGGGACGTTTCGCCGCGGAGCTTTCCGGGGAGGGTTGGCCGAAAGGGAAGATCGCCGGGCGGATCGGCGGCCAACTGGCGGCGGACGATTATCGCCTGCGCCTGGAGACCGTTTCCTTGACCGGGCTGGACTACACTTCTCCGGACGGCCTCAGCGGCTTCACCGGCGGCCATTTGGCCGGCCGGGGAATCGTTGCCGGCCGGCTCGGAGCGCCCACGGTTGCCATCGACGTAACGGCCGATTTCGGCGTCGGCGAGGTGCTCAAGGATGCCTTCTACGCCGATCTGGCCGCTCTGCCGGCGTCGATCGGCCTGCGCGGCGCCCTCGACCCCGTCGCCGGCGGGCTGCGCATCGAGGAAGCGAAGCTGGACGTGGCCGGAATCATCGCCGCCGCCCTCACCGGGAGCCTGGCCCGAAATGAGGGAGCGCTCCGCGCATCCTTTTCGGTTCCGGCGCTCGACCGGGCGCTGACCGGCGGTTTCGGCGCCGGACTCGCCGGGATGCTGCCGGCCCTGGGCGGCCTGGAACTCGCCGGGGCGGTCGACGGCGAAATGAGCGCTGCTTTCACCGAGAATTCCTGGCGGTTGCGGGGCGAAGTGCGGCCGCAGGCGCTGGACCTTGACTGGCCGACGTTGCGGCTGTCGGCGCAGGGCGGGCACGGTGTTATTCCGTTTGCGCTGTCCAGCCAACCGGATGACTCCTGGCAGGGAGAACCCGCGCCCGGCGAAATGAATTTCGACCATCTGCAGGTCGGCCCGGCGGTACTGGCGCAATCGGCCATCGGCATATTGAGCGCTCCGGGAAGTTTTGCCCTGAACGGTCCCCTGCTGTTCAACATAGCCGGCGGCGGAATGCAGTTCGCCGAGATGTCGGCGCAGTTTCCGGCAACCGGCCCCCGGCTGGCCACGCGCCTCAAACTTGCCGGCATCGATCTGCGCTCTCTGACCCGGGAACTCGATCTTCCCGCCATGGAAGGGCGGCTCTCCGCCGACCTGGGGCGCATTCGCTATGCCGAAGGCGCCGTCGCCGCCGACGGCGTCCTGGAGATCGACGCCTTCGCCGGCGACATCCGGGTGCGCAACCTGCGCCTGGAATCGCTGTTTTCCGGTTATCCCAACTATTACGCCGATGTCGATTTCGCCGGGATCGATCTCGCCCAGTTGACCCGCACCTTCGCCTTCGGGGAAATCAACGGCACGGCGGACGGCTATGTGCACGATCTTCGCCTGTTCGGCAACACCCCGGCGGCCTTCGATGCTCTTTTCGCAACTCGCGAGAGGGGGCGGCGCAACATCAGCGTCAAAGCGTTGCGGAATATTTCGGTGCTCAGCGAGGGCGGTTTTTCCGCCGTCCTGTCCCGGGGGGTTTACCGCTTCGTCGATTTTTACCGCTATCGAAAAATCGCCATCGCCTGTTCCCTGCGCAACGATGTCTTTACCATGGAAGGGACCGCCCGCCCCGGCTCCGACCGTTACCTCGTTTTCGGCGGCTGGCTGCCACCGAAAATCGACATCGTCGCCCCGGTGCATACCATATCCTTCAAGGAAATGGTCAAACGCCTGCAGCGCATCGATCGCACCGAGCGGCCGATGCAGGTTGGAGAAAATTGATATTTTTCACCGTTGCCATTAAACTGCCCGGCATCTTCCGTCGTAGATCGTCTGTAACTCTAAATTGGGGATGGATTTTATGAAAGCATTGACCCGTGCACTCTCCCTGCTATCCGCGCTTGCCATTCTTTCCTGTGTCACCATCAATATTTATTTTCCGGCCGAGGAAGTGCGCGGCGCCGCCGGCCGCATCGTCGACGAGGTCTGGGGGGAGCGGGCGCAGGACGCGCCGCCGCCAGCGGGAAAATCCCCGGGCAGCTCCTTTCTGCAATGGCTGCAACCATCCTCCGCTTACGCCGCCCAGGACATCGACGTCAGCACCCCCGAGATCCGCGCCATCCGCGAAGCGATGAAAAATCGGTCCAACGAGCTTTTCCCGTTTCTCGATGCCGGCAATGTCGGCATCGGCCGCGACGGACTGCTCAAGGTGCGCAATACCGATGGCCTCGACCTGAAAGCGCGCGGCGCCGCCAGCCGCCTGGTGCAGGCGGAAAACGACGATCGCTTGCGCCTGTACCGGGAGATCTCCCGGGCCAACGGCTTCCCGGACCGGGCCGACGAAGTGCGGGCCATTTTCGCCGAAACCTGGCGCGAAAAAGCGGCGCCGGGGTGGTATCTTGAGAAGAACGGCGGCTGGGTGCGGAAGTAGGCGGTCAGCTCAAGTGGTTCTTTGTTAACGGATTTTCGGAGGTTTCATGCGAACAGGCAATCCCGTCCTGAAAGAAAACGTCTTTACCCGCTCCCTGCCGGGAGTGGAAACAATGAGTTTGCAAGGAGCGGTCAACAAGACCGTTATCCTGCTGGCGCTGGTGGTCATCGGCGCCGGCTGGACGTGGAATCTCTTTTTCAGCCAGGGCGCTCCGGCGGTGCAGCCGTGGATGATCGGCGGTTTCATCGGCGGCTTCGTTGTCGCCATGGTCACCGTCTTCAAGCAGCAATGGGCGCCGGTGCTGGCGCCGATCTATGCGGGCCTGGAGGGAGTGGCCCTGGGGGGGATTTCGGCGATTTTCGAGGTGCAATTTCCCGGCATTGTCATCCAGGCGATCATGCTTACCTTCGGGGTTTTGTTCGGTCTTCTGCTGGCTTACAAGTCGCGGTTGATCAAGGTCACCGACAATTTCCGGCTGGGGGTGGTGGCGGCCACCGGCGGCATCGCCCTGGTTTATCTGGTCAGCATCGTCGGCGGCTTTTTTGGCTGGCAAATCCCCTTCATCCACGCAAGCGGAACCATCGGCATTCTGTTCAGCCTTTTCGTGGTGGTCGTCGCCTCCCTCAATCTGGTCCTCGACTTCGACTTCATCGAGCGGGGCGACGGGGTGGCGCCGAAATACATGGAATGGTATGCTGCCTTCGGCCTGGTGGTCACCCTGGTCTGGCTGTACCTTGAACTGCTGCGGCTGCTTTCGAAACTGCGCAGCAGGTAAAATCAACCCTGGGCCGGGGCATCCTCGGGGTCCAATAGATCCAGCAACGCTTTCATTCTGAAGGGCTTGCGCAAAACGCATGAAATCCCGGCCGCCTTCAACTGCGTCGGGGATGGCGGGTCTCCAGCCGTGGTTAGAACGATACGCAAATCCGGTTTCAAGATTCTGGCCTTTTCGGCCAGTTCCAGCCCATTCAAACCGGGCATATGCCAGTCGGTGATCAGCAACCGAAGCGGCCAACCGGCCAGAAGCCGCAAGGCATCCTCCCCGTTTTCGGCCCAGTAAACTTGCAAGCCGGCAACGGTAAAGACGCTTATTGTTATTTTCAGTATCGTGGTTTCGTCATCAACGATGAGGATGCCGGAATCGACCATGGGTCCCCTCCATCAGCAGAATGCGTCGGTAACCGTCAACAGACGGTAGGTCATCGTAAAGCTGTGATCGATTTCCTCCTCCGACTGAAAACGGAAGGATTCGAGCAACCCGTTTTCCCGCAGGGAGTGACACGCTGCTTTCAGCGCCACGAATGAAAAATTGCCGCCCAGAGCGCTGCTGATCATGCTTCGGGAGACTTTGCCGCAACCCGTTCCCCGGCAGTTGGCGAGAAGGAGCAGATACAGCCGGACGGCATCGGCCTCCAAAGACTTCTCGTCAGTTATTTTTTGCAGCTCCTGCAAGAACCTGGATTTGTTCACCACCCGACTCCTGACAGACGACTTGTAAGATATATAGGCATATATGTCAACACAAAAGTGCCTGTCAGTCATTTACCGCGCTATTGACTAAACCTTCAATTACCGCTATACAGGGAGGCCGTTCCGAAATTTACCTGTCCCGGCAAGGAGTTGCATTGAAAGTCGCAATTGGCCAACGCTTGAAGAGCTTGCGAACGATGAAGGGATTGACGCAAAAGGAACTTGCCTCCCGCATCAGCGGCGGGTTGGATTACACTTACATCGGCAAAATAGAAAGAGACGAACAACTGCCTTCCCTGAAAATCCTGCTCGGCCTCAGCGAAGCACTGGAGGTAAGCGTCGGATACTTTTTTCATGACAGTGCGATCGCAGAGGGCAAAGATCTGTACTCCGCCGAATTGGGGGCGCTGTTCATGCAGGAAAAAGGTCCCGAGATGCTCCGGGCGCTGCGCCGGCTGCATTCGGATGATCTTCCCCTGGTCACTGAAATCATCAAGGTGCTTAATCGGCACCGAATCGTGGAAAGAGCGCCGCGAAAAACGGATGGCGATCAGCTGCGCGCCGCCGAAGCGGAAGACCCGTACAACAAGACGGAGCCGGAATAACGACTTTGCATTCGACAACGATTCCCCATCGGCCGGCAAGGAGATGTATCCGTATCGCTCATCCGCTGCACAATCAGCGCGGCGTCACCTTGATGGTGGTGCTGGTCATGATCGTCATCCTCGGTCTGTCCGCCGGCATGGCCGGTTCCACCTGGAAAACGGTTATGCAACGGGAAAGGGAAGAAGAACTCTTTTTCCGCGGCGACCAGATCCGCAGGGGCATCGAAAGCTATGCCAACCAGCGTCAGGGCAATCAGCCGCAGCCGTCCCGGCAGCCCGTTGACCGCAGTCCGGGCCGGGTCGGCGCCGGCCCCGGCGGCGCCAATTACCCAAATTCCCTGGAGGATCTGGTGCGCGACCCTCGCGCCCTCGGCGTCAACCGGCATCTGCGCAAACTCTATACGGATCCGATGACCGGCGGGGACTGGGAGTTGATCAAGGATCCGGCCGGACGGATCAAGGGGGTAAAGAGCGCCAGCACCCAGAAACCCTTTAAACAAGATGGTTTTCCCTTGGGATACGAGAGCTTCAAGGGGGCGGCGACCTACGCCGACTGGCCGTTCGTCTACGAGCCGGGGCGGACGCAATCGACCAATTCCACCGGCGGCGCGACGATCAAGGGACTGCCGGGCGTGCAGGAGGAACTCAGCGATTGAGGTAAGATTCCATAGACACCCGGTGATGCAGAGTCCCCCCCCGCCTTTAGGCGGTTTTTTTTATCCGAAAAGTCCGAATTCTGGGACATTCTTGGGGACATTTTGACATCGCGTGTCCATTCGCTAAGATCTACCTGCAAATGAAACCCTACCGAATCGGAGAAAGATGCGCATGGCGGAAAAACTCGAACTGATCAGCTTCAAGCTTTGACCTTATGTGCAGAGGGCGGTCGTCCTCCTGAACGAAAAGAACGTCGCTTACGACATCACCTACATCGACCTGAAGAACAAGCCCGACTGGTTCCTGCGGCTCTCTCCGCTGGGGAAGGTGCCGGCCCTGAAGGTGGGGGGAACCGTCCTGTTCGAATCGGCGGTCATCTGCGAGTATCTCGACGAGATCAGCCCGCCATCCCTGCATCCTTCCGATCCGTTGGCAAAGGCCCTCAACCGCGCCTGGATCGAGTTCTCCTCCGAGTTGTTCATGAGTCTGCACCGGCTGTATATGGCCGAAGACGGGGAAAAACTGGAAGAAGGGAAAAAGGGGACGCGGGAGAAACTGCAGCGTCTGGAGGACCGACTGGGCGAGGGACCCTTTTTCAACGGACCGCAATTTTCGCTCATCGATGCCGCCATCGCCCCGGCGTTCTGGCGCATTTCCCTTCTGGACGAAATCCGCCCTCTTGGGCTTTGCGCTGAACTCCCCAAGGTGAAACGCTGGAGCGACGCCTTGCTGGCGCGCGATTCCATCCGCACTTCGGTGGTTCCCGAGTTTCCCCTCCTGCTGCGCGAATATCTCGCCGCAGCCGGAAGTTATCTGGCCCGGGGGCGATGAGCGGCGGGTCCGCCGAAGGAGCTTAGGCAGAGAAGGTGGGACTCCAGCTTGTTTGAAACACGGGCCGGCTTCGCTTAAAGATATCCTGCCGCCTCCAAGCGATCGAGGAGGAGGTGAAAATAGATCAGGCCCGCATATGGCTGCCAGCGCGCCATAAGTCTGCGTATCTCCCGATAATCAGGGGGCGCCGGCAAGCCCAGCCAGCGTTCAAGATTGTTCCGGGCCCCGACGTCGTCTCCGGGGAAAATATTGGTCCGCCCCAAAGAGCGCAGCAATACGTATTCCGCGGACCAGCGGCCAATGCCGGTCAACGAGCAGAGAAAACCAAGCGCTGCTTCGTCATCGAGGCTATGCAGTTTTTCCAGGCTTCCAGTGCAGGCGGTCTGCGCCAGCCCGATCAGCGCACTCCCCTTCCGGTAACTGAAGCCGAGAGTGCGAAACGCTTCCGGATCAAGCGCCGCGATCTCTTCCGGCCGGGGAAATGCGGCAGGCGCCTGCGGTGATTCGCGTAGACCAAAGGCGGTTACCATCCGGTTGAGCAGCTGAATCCCGAAAGTGAGGGTCAATTGCTGGCACGCCACCGCATTGGCCATTCCCTCGAAAATGGTAGGAAAGCGGGGAGGCTTCACCCCCTTGAAGCGTTCGGCCAGTGGGCCAAGGATATCGTCACCCGCCGCAAGTTCGTAGAATCCGCTCATCTCCACATTCAGCCCAAGAGTCGCACCGAGAACGTCGATTGCTCTCGCCACCAGGCCCTTACCTATGGTTGGTGCAGTGACGGCAACATCCAGCAATGGCGACAACCCGGTCCCCGATTGCCGGACCGCGACAACGGCAGGTCTTCCGAGCAGCACAAGCGCTCGCCTGTAGGTAGTGCCGTCCCAGAGATCGACGAGGTTGTCGGGGCGGCGGCGTAAAGCCCAGACCGTCAGATCGAGACGAAAGGGAGGATGCGGCCTGACGACCAGACTGATGGTTTCTATTTCAATCTCCTCGTCGAGCCATGCGTTGTAAATCGATCTGCACCATGGGACCACCGGTTGGGGTCATAGCACTCCGCTTTGCCGTTTTCGGCGAAGCGAAACACGTCGGGGATGTTGGAAATGCACAGACCGCAACTGATACATACTTCCTGGTCTACCCATGGTTTTTTCGGCATGGCATGTTCCTCACTTGAGTGCCTGGATAATCGGAGGATATCGTCGGATTCGGACATAATCACCACCGCTGTTCCCACGCTAACATCAGATTAGTCAATTTCAATCGCCGGATCCTTTGATCGCCGGCGCAGGCCGATCGACTGGACCCGCGCATCGAGAGCCCGCCGGCGACACTGGACGAGCGGGATGAACGTCGGGAAGGTCCGCATTATTGGTGAGAAGGCGGTGGGCGGGCCGACGACGCTCGCAATTTGCTGTTTGGGAAAACGCACTTGACATCCTTTTTCCTGCGTTGTATAAGGTTGCCTCGTCTCTGAGACGACACTGGTTTTCAGCGGTTTAAACCCCCGGTTTTGTAGCCGATTACAAGGCATAAGACTTAAGTAATCAGTTAGCCAGAGATATTCTTCATTCCCCGGTAGCTCAGTCGGTAGAGCAGGTGGCTGTTAACCACCCTGTCGCTGGTTCGAATCCGGCCCGGGGAGCCAAAGAAAATCAAGCGGCCGATTTCCCATGTGGAAGTCGTCCGCTTTACTTTTTCTCAGCTCTTTTTCTGAAGAACCCGCCTGAATTTAATCGTGAACAAAACTCAAGAATTTGAAAGTTCGAGTACGACTTGGATGGTGTCATGGTTCCAGGGGCTTTTTCTTGTCTGAAGCCCTCTAAAGCCGGGAGCGGATGAGGCGATCCCGCGCTCCCCTCATTCCGTCCAAGATCGGTGCTGAGACATCGGCAGGAAAAGAGGGGGGTAGCTGGTCCGCTACTGTTTGCAATACCTCATCCATTCTCTCCAGGAGTTCTCCGATGACCGCCTCCATCTCATCTGCAGGGAAGCGGCAAGCCTGGGCTGTCCCCAGCCAGTGTCGATGCGCGATTCTGGCCCAGCCATAGTGGCGGCTCTTCCCTCTGATGGCCATTGCCATCCGGAGATTGGTTTGGTCCAACTGCCGTTTGGCTAGGAGCGGGTAGGCGGACAAAATGTCATAGGTGGGAGTGAGCCTGAAGCCTCCTCCCGAGAGCAGGAAGATGCTGAAATTTTTCGCATGGCCATCGATGGCGCCGAGGAGCCAGAAAACGACCTGTGTGGCCATGAAGGTGCGCCGGTCGGCAAGCCCCTCACTGGACCCGAAAAGGAGTTCCATGATCCTCTCAATGCCGGGCCCGCCATCGCTTTCATATTTCAACGCGGGAGGTACGCCCAGCGCCTGGCACATATCCTCCTGAGGCAGACGGATGATCCAGGAACCGTCTTCGGCCCAGCGACGGTCGAACCGCTCGACCACCAACGCCTTGATGCTGTCGAACGTGGCGATTTTGGCGCTGGCGGCCGGAATTCCGTAGGCTTTCAGGATCAGGTGGCAGAGCCACTCGTTCTCGACACTGTCGCTCAGATCCATGTTGCTGTGCTCGATGCGGCCGATCGGCAGCTTGAAGATGTGGGTGGTCGGGGTGGTCCCCAGAGGCCGATGCCACTCCCGGTGCAGACGGAGCAGGGCCGTTTTCTCCTGCGCCCCCGCGATCGAGATGCGAAACTCGGTATCCGCTCCCATGCCAAGGGGCATGGTCCTGTAATTGCGAAGTGTCTCTGCGATCTGCATCTCCGAGAGCGGCTCTGCGTCTACCCTTCGGATATCCATAGATGCATCTTCCGGAAAGAGCTGCAGAGCGCCGACGCAGTCCCGGCCGATGTGCCACAAAAGATCGAAGCTTCTGTTCGTTCTCGCACCGAATCGGGCTTGGATGCGATTCCGGATCGGCTGGCTGTCTGGCAGCAGGTTGTCGAAGAAGTTCTCGACCACCTCGCCCGAGTGCTTCTGACTCCTCAACGGCAAGGAGAGGGAGAGGGGGCGGCGGGCTTCGGAGCCCAGCCACTCCTCGGCATAAGTCATCTCCAATTTGCCGGCCGCAGTCCGGAGCAGCCTGCCCACCTTCTGGCCATTCATGTAGATGAACATCTCTGCAGAAATCCGTTTGCGCCCCATTACCAGCGATCTCCCTGGCTCTGCCCCCGCGGCTGCTGCCGTGGCTGAAGGAGCAGTTCAAGATCTAGGGCCGCTAAAAGCCGGAAAAGCGTATCGAGGCGCGCACTCGATTCCCCCCTTTCGATTTTCGACAGCGAAGGCTGATCCAGGCCCACCGACCTTGCGGTCTGCTGTTGGGTCATCCCCTTCTTTTTCCTGGCAGCCCGGAGCGCCTCGCCAAGATGTTGTGTCGAAATGATCTTTTGGTCCATATCGGCCTCCTGTCTCACCAATAGGTATTTAGCTATAAACATAAAATATAGTCAATAGCCGATATTGAAGCAAAATAGGCAAGAACCTATAAATGTCAAGATAGCATATTGCCTACAGGAGTGGTTGCCGCCTATCCCCGAACGCGGGGTGGACTCTTCGATGAACTCGATGGCTGGATCAGGCGGAAGCTGCGATGCATTCTATGGCGGCAGTGGAGGCGCCCCTTCACCCGAGCCGGAAACCTGATGCGCCGGGAATTGACGGAGCACAGGGCCTGGAAGTCGGCCCAAAACGGGCGAGGCCCCTGAACTCAGGCGCCTCGCACATGAACGATGCTTTTCAGAAATTTCTTCGACAACCTGGGTCTGGTTTCTTTTAGTCGACCGTCTCAGGCGCTTTCAGCACGCTTTGTGAACCGCCGTATACGGAACCGAACGCACGGTGGTGTGGGCGGACGGCGGGGGCGCCCCGCCTCCTACCCGATGGCGCCCATCATTGGTGCAACCGGCCCACCACATCCTGCAATTGGACGATCTGACCATCCCCTCGCCGTCCGTACGGGTTGCCTCATTCGTCTACTTCCTCGCGGGGACACCGACCCAGCGGCGCGATCCGGAGGAGGTCGCCGCTGCCTACTGGATTCCGATCAAGGCCTTGCAAGACCAGGCTCGCTGAACCCACCAATCCGTTCTCGTCGGTGACCGGTTGCGCCGTCACCCTGCCATCCGGTTTCTCGGCGAGGGTCGCCCCCCGCTTTGGGGGATTACCTACCGCCTGATCCGTCGTCTTCTTGCCGAGGCCCGTACGCCCCACGGCGATGATGGAATCGAGAACGCCCGGGAACAGTGCATCGAGATCTTCTCTTCGAAGGCTATTCACCCACTCCTTGCCTTCACGTCTGGTGGCAAGTACCCCGGAGCTCCTCAGGACCTTGAAATGGTGGGATAAGGAAGATTTCGGCATGGCCAAGCCGAAACAACCGCAGGCGATTTCACCGGTCCCGGCGAGTTTAAGCACGATCTCCAGTCGCACCGGATCACTTAGTGCGTGCAGCACTTTGGGCAGGGCAATCTCATCGCGCGACGGTTGCTCCTGTTCAATATTTTTCGCAACCATGCTGTTCCCCCTTTTACGGGCATAATACAAAAACATGCTTGACCAAACAATACGGTTCGATTATTTTCGAATCGTTCATTTCGACATTTATCGAACAGTTCGATTTGGGACCACTTGAACCCCGTTGGATGTCAATCATCCTTTCGTAAAAACGGAGAACACATGAAATCCATCGCAATTAATGGCAGCCCCAGGAAGACCTGGAATACCGCAAAGTTGCTTGAGCATGCTCTGGCGGGCGCTGCCAAGAAGGGTGCGGAAACCGAGTTGGTGCACCTCTATGACCATGATTTCAAAGGCTGTATCAGTTGCTTTGCCTGCAAGAAAATAGGCGGCCCGAGTTATGGGCGGTGTGCCGTCAACGACGGCTTGACTCCCATCCTGATGAAAGCCTCGGAGGCGGACGTCCTCATCTTGGGAACCCCCGTGTACTTCAGTGCTGAAACAGGGGAAATGCGGTCGTTTCTGGAACGCCTCCTGTTTCCCTTTCTCACCTACACACCCGGCTATGCGCCAATCTTTCCGGGCAAACTCCGGGCAGGACTTGTGTATACGATGAACATCCCCGAAAAAGATTTGCCTGCCTACGACAAGATCTTCGCTGCCTCGCAAGGGGCTTTGAGCCGAGTTTTCGGGAACTGCGATCTTCTGTTGTCCACGGACACCTATCAATTCAGCGACTATTCGCACTACCTATCAACCGCCTTTGACGCGAAGGCCAAGAAGGAGCGACGCGAGAAGGTATTTCCGCAGGACTGTAGGCGTGCATTCGATTTTGGCGCGAAACTCACGGCCACCGCGAAGGTGGATGTGGGTGTCGCATAAGATGGTCAGGTAGGCGAGAAGGCGGCTTGTTCCAGGGCGAGATCCGACCGCGGCAGTCTGGAGATGTTTCTTGGACGTTTCGGGGATCAGCCTCTCCTCTGTCGAAGCGTGAAAAAGATTCGAATAACGTCCAACGTGGGGGGCGCCAAAGAAAATCAAGCGGCCGATTTCCCATGTGGAAGTCGGCCGCTTTGCTTTTTCTCTGCTCTTTCTCTGAAGAACCCGTCTGAATTAATCGTGAACAAAACTCAAGAATTTGAAAGTTCGAGTCCGACTTGGATGGTGTCATGGTTCCAGGGGGCTTTTTCTTGTCTGAAGCCCTCTAAAGCCGGGAGCGGATGAGGCGATCCCGCGCTCCCCTCATTCCGCTGGGCCAGTGATTCCGGTTTAAACCGGACCACCGATTCCGGAGCAAAGTGGACCACCTGTCGGAGCGAAGCGACGCTGGAGTCTTTTTGTAAATCGGCTGTCAGTTTTGGTCAAGCGAGATAGCGTGTTTTCGCGACCCTTGGCCAACGCTAAACGATATTAAAATTTGCTTTCAAAGAATTAGGGGAGTGGCGCGGGGATGGCAATAGTATTTGGATTTAAGTTTTCAAATTCAACATTCCCACCCTCCCCTCCCCCTATCCCCGGCTTCGATGCCCTCGTCTTCGTGACGCCGGAATACAACCATGGCATCGCCGGCACCCTCAAGATGCTATCGATTTCCTTCTTTTGTTGGTATTCGGCATTGACATCTGCCAGCAAGAGAGTGAGAGTCTGTTATGCGCGGGATTGGCCTTGAGGCGATCGTGACCCGTCCTGAGACTGACGAGCTGGGCAATAAGCTACCCGGCGCCGGCGGGAGGACGGACACATTTTTTGCGGTACACAGCGAGGACATCCACCGCATCGCAGCTCTCCGTTTGAATTGGTGTGCGGTGGATCAAAGACGAGGGCGGTGCAGTGGACAAAAGAAAAGGACCTGCGCGAGGGACTGGCTGCCTGCGAAGAAGCGACCGTCGTCCCTGGCGCGATGGGAAAAATCGGTCAGCTATGGTGAAGAAAAAGGTTGCCATCATCGGCATGGGATTCGGGGGGCTTCGTGCGGCACGTATTCTGGAAGGCCATGGGCATGATGTCACTCTCGTAGACCGGAACAATTATCACTTGTTCCAGCCGCTGCTCTATCAGGTGGCAACCGCCGGTCTCGAACAGGAATCCATTGCCCATCCAATACGGGCGATGGCTCGACGATGGCAAGATACGCGTTTCCATCTGGCCGAGGTCACCGCCATCGATATCGACGCTCGCCAGATACAGACGGTCACCGGAGACATCTCCTACGACTATCTGGTTGTCGGCGCCGGAAGCATAACCAATTTTTTCGGTCTGGAATCCGTTCAACGCCACGCTTTCGATCTCAAGGAGCTGGCGCATGCGGAAGAGTTGCGCAATCATATCCTGACCGCCTTCGAACGGGCGGTTATTGAGCCGGACCCTGCCAGAAAACGTGCTCTGATGACTTTCGTGATCGTCGGGGGAGGACCCACCGGCGTCGAGTTCGCCGGGGCTCTTGTCGAGTTGGTCCATTTCGTTCTCGCCAAAGACTATCCGGAACTGAGTACGCAGGCGGCCCGGGTGGTTCTCGTGGAGGCCAATGATCAGCTCCTGGCAACCATGCCCCTAAGCCTGCGCATTTATACACTGAGGAAGCTGCGCAGCATGTCCGTGGAGGTTCTTCTCAATGCAAGGGTAATGGCCGCTGGGCCGGAGCAGGTGACCCTCGCGGATGGGGCGGTGATCCCGGCCCATACCCTCTTCTGGTCGGCCGGCGTCAAGGCGGCCCCAATAGCCGCACAGCTTGGGACCTCGCGGCAACACGGAGGGCGCGTCCCGGTCGAACCGGATCTCTCCCTGCCAGGGCATCCGGAGGTTTTTGTCATCGGCGATATGGCTTATCTGGAACAGGGCGGATCAGCTCTTCCCATGACAGCCCCGGTCGCCATGCAGATGGGGATCTACGCGGGGAAAGCGATCCTGGCCAGAGAAAAGGGACGGTCCCTGCGACCTTTCCATTATCGAGACAAAGGGAGTATGGCCACGATTGGTCGCAGCGCGGCAGTCGCGAGTGCTTTCGGTATGAATTTTCGAGGCTATTTTGCCTGGGTGATCTGGTTGCTGTTGCATCTTTATTATCTGATCGGTTTTCGCAATCGTACTGTCGTCATGCTCAACTGGATCTGGTATTACTGGTTCCATGAACGCCAGGTTCGACTGATTACCCGGCGGGAATCCTCGCCATAAAAGCCGGACGCGCACCCCCAAACCAATCGGCCAAGACGGGACAAAATGTTCTTTCAAGTCAAGATGGTGGATAGCGTCCCCGCAGGGAACACGACGATTACCTGATCACAGGACATGTATCGCCCTGCAGATCGTCTACGGCATCGACGGCCGCCACGAACCTGTCCCGACTATGAGATAAGGCGCGGGGTATTTTCGGCATACCAGAGGTGAGGGATGGGTGTTGTAAAAACTGCCGGAGAATTGATAAATATTGAAGCTTGCTTGAAACGCCTTGGCGTTCGATCACTCCCGGACACCCCACTGCCACGATTGCAGACTTTGCATCGGGCCATGACTCGGACTGTTCCTTTTGAGAACATGGCGATTCTGGAGGGGCAGAGCATCAGCTTGGATCCGAAAGCCATTTTTACCAAAATAGTTGAACAAGGACGAGGCGGTTATTGTTTTGAGCTGAACACCCTGCTTGCTGAAATCCTTGAATTTTTTAACTATGCTGTGGAGCGTCGTCTGGGAAGAGTCTGGGTGACGGGCGCAACAGCGCCGTTGCCTACCCATATGGCATTAAAGGTAAAGGTAGAAAATCGGTCTTACCTTTGCGATGTCGGATTTGGTGGCAGCACACTCAGAGAGCCATTGCCGTGGAACACCGGATCGATCGTGAACCAGGCGCCGGACAGTTACCGCCTTGATGAGACCGAGAACGCTGAAACCATGCTTTCGGGGTCAATAGGCCCGTCGTGGAAGAACCTGTACAGTCTTCTTCCATGTACGGTTCGCTCCCAGGATTATATTCCCGCCAACCATTACACATCCACCCATCCCGATTCATTTTTTACCAGGGAACCTATGGCCGCTCTGGCAACCGAAGACGGACGCATTACGCTCCATGGCCGCATGTTTCGCAGGACGGGAGCAGCGGGAAAGACAGAAAGGGAACTAGCCAACCTCGAGGAATTGGTTCAGGTATTATCCCGCGAATTTGGTTTGACCCATCTGAATGTCAAAGCACTTGAGAGCCGTCTTTCAGGGCTCTTCGTTAATATTGCGGGCAAGGGGGACAAGTGAATACGCCAGAAAAACCCTTGGTCGGTTAACGCCTTCATCGTTGTTCGATGCCCGTCAAGCAGGAATCATCGCAGAAAATTCCTTTTCAATCCCCTTCGGATCCTTCAGAAGCATGGCATGAACATGCTGGGACATCGGGTCAGGGAAGATCTCTTCGACATCATGCACCTACTGCCGAAAACCCTCACCAGTCGCCCGTTTCGCTGATGACACCCAAGAGAATGGCCTTCGCTGATTCTGACAATCCCTGCGCAGCAGGGTGCCAATCACAGTGATCGGCAGCTCCAGTGATCGGCAGCTCCGTTTGCTTTCAGGTGCCAGGCTCGATGCCGAAGGCCCGGTTGAATCGGGCACTGAAGTTCTCCAGGGCAA
>Ga0172382_10002908_pt1 | contig 27824 bp, 23 predicted proteins | sample Leawel138RmetaG_FD_122245 | JGI IMG/M metagenome (GOLD analysis project Ga0172382, IMG submission 122245) | Leachate microbial communities from a municipal landfill in Southern Ontario, Canada - Leachate well 138R metaG | ecosystem: Engineered > Solid waste > Landfill > Unclassified | place...
CCTTATTGGTGATGTCATGCGCAGTGATGAGCTGGCCATCAAGCCTTCAGACCTGTTTTATGCACGGGTCAGCAAGGCCATAGATGCCGAGGCATTGCCCATTGTTCCGGCTCGCCGTCTTGGCTTGCGGCAGGGTTTGTCTGGCCTGGCGGTAGCAGCTGCCGTGGTATCGGTAGTATGGGTGGTTCAGCCATTTATGGCTGAAGACCAGGTTGCGTCACAAGTCGCGGCGCCGGTGGTGGCATCACAAACAGCACCTAGTACCGAACTTAACCGGGATTACAATGATTATATTTTCGCTCATCGCCAAATGGTGGGTGCGCGTCCCGTACATCAGGTTTCCTATGAGTACGGAGTCAATCGCTAATGTTGCATTATTCATCAGGCACGGTTTCTGCTAAAACAAAAAAAACATGGCTGTTACTGGTTCTTATCGGAACGGTTTTTGCAACACCTTCCATGGCCCAAACGGTAACGCCCCTTGTAGGGAATGATCTGGTCGCTTTTCTCGAGAAAGTGCAGAAAGCATCGGTCATCAATGATTACAGTGGTGTCTTCACCTATCAACAAGGTGATCAAATCATGTCTTCACGGGTTACGCATATTGTTGATGGCGAAGGCGTCAAAGAGCGGCTTGAGCTGCTTGATGGTGATCCCCAAGAGTATTTGCGTACCAATGAGGTTGTGCAATGCCTTATGCCGGAAGATAAGAAAATTGTCATGACACCGGCCCGTAAAGACCGTTTCCCTGCATTTTTGCAAACCGAAGCCACTCATTTAAACCAGTACTACACGGCGACACTTAGCGCAAAAAAAGAAAGGGTTGCCGGTTACGAGTGTCAACAGCTGGCGCTTTCTCCGCGCACGAAAGACCGTTATGGTTATCGTCTGTGTGTTGATGTCAAATCAAAATTATTATTGAAGTCCCAAACGGTTGGATTTGATAATAAAGTGGTTGAGCAGGTGGCTTTTACCGGCTTGGTTATGGGCAAGGATGTGGACACCGCATTGCTGGAATCCAGCTACAAACTCAACGATTGGGTTGTTGAAAAAGAAGAACTTGTTTCAGTTGATTTCGCCAAGGAAGGCTGGAAGCTGCGTGCCCCTCAGGGATACGTACCCATCCTGAGTATTATTCGACCGAAAGGAACTAATCAGCGCGTAAAGCACCTAATTGTTTCGGACGGCCTTTCTTCAATTTCCGTTTTTGTGCAAAAAGTGACAGAAGCGGAGAAAACGTTGCAGGCTCATGCCGCGGTACAAGTGGGTTCACTTAATGTTTTCCGTCAACGCGTGGACGATTACTGGGTAACCGTTATTGGTGCCGTGCCTATGGGTACACTTGAAGAAATGGCAGTATCGGCTAAATTTATTCCACCCGTATCATCCAAATTGAATTAGGAAAGGGATTCTCATGAAAAAAATATTACATAATAAATTGAAACGCAGTGTGCTGTATACCGTGATTGGACTGGGTGCTGCTTATGCCGGGCTTTCTTATGTTGGCGGTGATGTTGCCAACGCCCAGGATGTACCAAATGCAACGGCACCCATGAATATTGCCGGATTGCCCGATTTCACCGCTATTGTTGCGCAAACAGAAAATGCGGTGGTTAACATCCGCACCATGGAAACTATCTCAACACAATCTCGGGGTGGCTTCGATCCTAATGGCGATCCATCTGAGTTGTTTCGTTTTTTCTTTGGCCCTGATTTCATGCCACCACGCGCCACGCCGCAACCTCGCCATCGTGGCAATGAACAACCAGGAAGAACCGTGCCGCGTGGCGTGGGTTCCGGTTTTATTATTTCAGATGATGGTTATATCATTACCAACAATCATGTTATTTCCGGTGCCTCACAAATTCTGGTCACGCTCAATGGCGGTAAGGAATACACCGCCAAGGTCATCGGTTCCGATCAACGCACCGATATCGCCCTGATCAAGATTGAAGGCGATGGAAAATTGCCTACCCTTAAAATTGGCGATTCCAATACCCTGAAAAAAGGTCAGTGGGTACTGGCTATTGGTTCTCCGTTCGGGCTTGATTCCACGGTTACATCGGGTATTGTCAGTGCCATCAATCGGGATACTGGCGAGTACCTGCCTTTCATCCAGACTGACGTTGCGGTTAATCCGGGCAACTCGGGCGGGCCGCTCATTAACCTGAATGGAGAAGTGGTTGGCGTGAATTCGCAAATCGTTTCCCAAAGTGGTGGCTATATGGGTATCTCCCTGTCTATCCCTATTGATGAAGCCATGCAGGTGGTTGATCAGCTTAAGGAAAATGGCAAGGTTACCCGTGGCCGCATTGGTGTGCAAATTGGTGAGGTTGCCGATGAAGTGGCCAAGGCATTGGGACTTGAAAATGCGTCAGGCGCATTGGTCAGTAATGTAGAGCAGGGTGGCCCGGCTGACAAGGCAGGTATCCTGGCAGGAGACGTTATCACTGGCTTTGATGGTTCTGAAGTCAAGAAATGGTCAGACCTTCCACGTATTGTGGGCCAGAAAAAACCCGATACCGAATCGAATATTGAAGTATGGCGCCGTGGCAAGAAACAAACCCTGAAAATAACCGTGGGTGAAGTGCCTTCCAATCCGGCTGATGAAGTTGCCGTAATTCAGGGAGAATCAGACAAACCCGTCAAGGCTGATCGTCTGGGGTTGGTCGTGGGTAATGTATCCCAGGAAACCATGACCAAGCTGCGTATCAAGGGTGGTGTCCGGATTACCGAAGTGGATGGTCCGGGACAGGCTGCCGGTTTGCGTACCGATGATATTATTCTGGCCGTCAATGATCAGGATATCAAGGACATCAAGCAGTTTGAAGAGATGGTTGGCAAGTTGTCCAAAGACAAAGCGGCCGCTTTATTGATCCGTCGTGAAAATTTAACCCAGTGGGTGCCTGTAACGCCGTCAAAATAAGGCTACAATACGACATACGCTAAAAGGGCGCATAGCGCCCTTTTTTTATGAGTCCCATACAAAAAATTTAATTCAGCCTTATATGCAACATATACGTAATTTTTCGATTATTGCCCACATTGATCATGGAAAATCCACACTGGCCGATCGCCTGATTCACCGCTGCGGAGGCCTGGCTGACAGGGAAATGTCCAAGCAGGTACTTGACTCAATGGATATCGAACGAGAGCGGGGTATTACCATTAAGGCGCAAACGGCCTCTTTACAGTACAAGGCCAACGATGGCAACATTTATAACCTTAACCTTATTGATACCCCGGGGCACGTTGACTTTTCTTATGAGGTCAGCCGTTCCCTTTCCGCCTGCGAAGGCGCCTTGCTGGTAGTAGATGCCAGCCAGGGGGTAGAAGCGCAAACCGTGGCTAACTGTTATACCGCTATCGAACTGGGTGTCGAGGTCTTGCCGGTCCTTAATAAAATGGATCTTCCCTCTGCCGAGCCTGAAGCTGCCCGTGAGGAAATCGAGGATGTTATTGGTATTGATGCCAGTGATGCGATTAAAGCCAGTGCCAAAACCGGCATGGGTATTGATGAAATCCTGGAGCAGATTGTTACCAAAATACCGCCACCGGTTGGAAACCCCGAAAAACCCTTGCAGGCGCTTATTATCGACTCTTGGTTTGACAACTACGTCGGCGTGGTCATGTTGGTGCGGATCGTGAATGGCGTGCTTAAAGTCAAGGATAAAATCACTTTCATGGCGACCGGTGCCTCTCACCTGTGCGAGCAATTGGGCGTTTTTACACCCAAATCGCTTGCCCGTACGCAATTGTCCGCCGGTGAAGTGGGTTTTATTATTACCGGCATTAAAGAACTGGAACATGCCAAGGTGGGTGATACCATTACCCTGGCAAACAAGCCGGCCGAGTCGCCTTTGCCCGGGTTTAAAGAAGTCAAGCCACAGGTTTTTGCCGGCCTGTATCCCGTTGAAAGCAGTGAATATGACCAGTTGCGCGATTCATTGGAAAAACTCAAGCTTAACGATGCCGCCTTGATGTTCGAGCCCGAAGTGTCACAGGCATTGGGCTTTGGTTTCCGTTGCGGTTTCCTGGGTTTGCTGCACATGGAAATTGTGCAAGAGCGCCTTGAACGCGAGTTTGACATGGACATCATTACTACCGCACCTTCGGTGGTTTATGAAGTTGAAAAAAATGATGGCGACGTCATCATGATTGAAAGTCCTGCACGGATGCCCGACATCGGCCAGATTAACGATATCCGTGAACCCGTGGTTACCGTCACCCTGTTCATGCCACAGGAATATGTCGGTGCCGTCATTACCCTGTGTACGGCCAAGCGGGGCATTCAACGGAACATGAGTTACCATGGCCGTCAAGTTCACCTGATTTATGAAATTCCGCTGGCGGAAATCGTTCTTGATTTCTTTGATCGCCTGAAATCGGTGTCGCGCGGTTATGCCTCCATGGATTACGAGTTCCTTGAATACCGTTCTGCCGATGTGGTCAGGGTTGACCTGCTCATTAACGGAGACAGGGTAGATGCCCTGTCCATGATTGTTCACCGTGCCAATGCCCGTTATCGTGGCCGTGAAGTGGTTTCCAAAATGCGTGGCCTGATTCCTCGCCAAATGTATGATGTTGCCATTCAGGCGGCCATCGGTGCCGAAGTCATTGCCCGTGAGAACGTGAAAGCGCTTCGCAAGAACGTGTTGGCCAAGTGTTATGGCGGTGATATCAGCCGTAAGAAAAAGCTGCTTGAAAAACAAAAAGCAGGTAAAAAACGCATGAAGCAGGTTGGCAGTGTGGAAATCCCGCAGGAAGCCTTCCTGGCCATCCTTCAGGTTGACGATAAATAACTGGAAAAATAAGAGATTACAGAATGGATTTTGCTTTAATTTTATTTGTATTGCTGTTGGTTACCGCAGTAATCAAGCTGTTTGACAAGGTTGTTCTTAAGCCGCGGCGTACTGAACAATATGGTGAAGAGCAGGAAAATTACAGGCCTTGGTGGGTTGAGTACTCGATCAGTTTTTTTCCGGTGATCCTGTTTGTGTTCATTTTGCGTTCATTCGTGGTAGAGCCATTTCGCATTCCTTCTGGCTCCATGCTGCCCACTCTGCAAGATGGCGACATGATTCTGGTGAACAAATTCAATTACGGTATTCGTTTGCCTATCGTTGACCAGAAAATTATTCCACTGGGGGACCCCCAAAAAGGCGATGTCGTGGTATTTCGCTATCCTGTCAATCCTGATATTGATTACATCAAGCGGGTGGTTGGCGTACCGGGTGATACCGTGACTTATGTTGGCAAACGCCTGTTCATTAACGGGGAAGCGGTTGAAACCACTGCTCTTGGCCCTTATGTCAACCCCTCTCAACAGGCAGGCAATCCGCTTAAATTGCAGGAAAAGATGGGTGAAACGTCTCATGAAATCCTGAATATGCCTGGTAACGGTGCCTATCTTTCAGGTCGTCAGTTTCCGTTTTCACAGAATTGTGAATATGCCGCCAGTGACTTTAAATGTACGGTGCCGGAAGGCCATTATTTTGTCATGGGCGACAACCGGGACAATAGTGAAGACAGCCGTTATTGGGGCTTTGTGCCCGATAACTATCTAGTTGGCAAGGCTTTCTTTGTCTGGATGAATTTTGGAGACCTGGGTCGGATTGGCTCAATTAAATAATGAATTTAACGCAATTGGAAACCCGACTGGGCTATAAGTTTAAAGACCAGCGTTTATTGATACAGGCATTAACGCACCGCAGCCATAGTGCCAGCCATAATGAACGCTTTGAATTTTTGGGTGACTCCATCCTGAATTTTGCGGTTGCCGCCATTTTGTTTCATAAATTACCACATGTTGATGAAGGTGACTTATCCCGTATCCGTGCCAGTCTTGTGAAGCAGGGAACGCTTGCCGACATCGCCACTAAGCTTGATTTATCCAATTTTCTCAGGTTGGGTGAAGGAGAACTTAAAAGCGGCGGGTTTCGTCGCCCGTCTATTCTGGCCGATGCCGTTGAGGCTATTTTTGGTGCCATCTATTTGGACTCCAGTAGTGATCAGGCACATGAGGTGATTAAAGGCCTGTACAGTCCCATTTTGGAAACTGTCGACTTCAATACCTTGGGTAAAGATGCCAAAACGCTGTTGCAGGAAGTGCTGCAAGGTCGAAAGTATGCCTTGCCGGCTTATAATGTCATTGCCACCTTGGGTGCCGCCCATGACCAGCAATTCGAGGTTGAGTGTCTGATAGCCGAACTGGATGTCAGGGTACAGGCCAGCGGCAGCAGCCGCCGCGCGGCCGAACAGGCCGCTGCCGCACTGGCGCTGGCCGAACTTGAACAAATACTGCCCAAAAAGAAGGGTACCGCCAAACAAGTACGCAAGGTGGCACAGCTCAGCTTGTCCGTTGCCGTGGAACAGGATAGAAAATGACTCAGGAAATACCCTTCAAAACCGGATTTATCGCGGTGGTGGGGCGCCCCAACGTGGGTAAATCCACACTAACCAATGCGCTTATTGGCAGTAAGATTTCCATTGTCTCGCGCAAGGCACAAACCACCCGTCACCGTATTCATGGTGTACTTACCCGTGATCGGGAGCAGTTTGTTTTTGTGGATACCCCGGGTTTCCAAACCCGTCATGGCGGTGCCATGAACCGCATGATGAACCGTGTTGTCACCCAGGCGCTGGCCGATGTGGACGTGGTGTTACATGTGGTTGAAGCGGGTAAATGGTCGGTAGGCGATGACAATATCGTGCCGCTATTGCCATCATCCAAAAAGTGCATTCTGGTGATCAGCAAGGTTGATACCTTAAAAAACAAAAACGAAATGTTTGATTTTGTTGGCAATATCATGAGCAAGTTTAGCTACGATGCCGTCGTTCCGCTAAGTGCTGTCAAGAAAATCCAGCTGGATACCTTGCTCGATGAAATTTCCCGACGCCTGCCCGAGGGCGAGCCCATGTTCGAGGAAGATGCCCTGACTGACCGTTCCATCCGTTTTATTGCGGCTGAACTGATCCGGGAAAAAATCTTTCGCCTGGTGGGCGATGAGTTGCCTTATGCCTGCACGGTCGTGATTGAAAAATGGGAAGAAGATGAAAGTGGCGCCCATATTTCCGCCTGTGTGGTGGTAGAGCGTGACAGTCACAAACCCATATTACTGGGATCCAAAGGTATGCATATGAAGCGTATCGCCAGTGAAGCCCGTCAGGATATCCGCGAGCTATTGGATAAACCGGTGTTTCTGGAAGTGTATATCAAGGTGCGCAAAGGCTGGTCCGACAAGGAAAGTGCACTTCGCGACCTGGGATATGAGTAAACGACAGCACCGGATACAGGATGCGTATGCATTTTTAATGCATGCCACCAACTGGAGCGAAACTTCAATTATTGCCCAGGTATTTTCCCGTGATTACGGTATTGTCACGGTTGTGGCCAAAGGGGCAAAGCGGCCTTATTCCGTTTTGCGCCCCATTTTGTCCGCTTTTCAGCCTTTGCTGCTGTCTTGGTCCGGGCAGGCGGAAATTAAAACCCTTACCCGGGCTGAAACAGCCGGTTTGTTGCCACTTCAAGGGCGTTCACTCATGTCGGGCTGGTACATGAATGAATTATTGCTTAAATTGTTGCCCAAGGAAGATCCACACCAGGTTTTGTTTGATGCCTATGCCGATGCGCTGGCCCAATTGGCTGGTGGTTCGTCAGCAACAGGCGCTTTGCGTCGCTTTGAATGGACGCTATTGAATGAAACCGGTTATGGCATAGAAGGGGATGCGCCAGACTTTAATGATCGCAGCGCAGAACCGGCCCTGCGCCTCGCCTTGCGTGAAAGAATTAATGAGCATCTGGAAAACCGTTCTTTGTCGACCCGTAAGGTATTGCTTTCCTTGCGGCATTTTTCATGATGTGATTGAATATGAGCTGTTCTGTCCAATGTCGGCCAGAAAAGGTTTCCCTTACGCTAAGGAGTCAGTTCATGTTGACGAAGTTATCTGTGCCGCCGCTTGGTATGTCAGTCCTTAAACCCCGCAATACGCTTGCCATGGCCCTGATGGCGGCCGGTTTGTTATTTCCCGGGTTGATATATGCTGAAGTCATTCCCGTCTCTTCCAGTATCGGGCAAGTCACTGTTTTTTCAGACAGGGCTTTGGTTAAACGGGGCGGACAGCAGCAGGTGCCGGCCGGTGAACACGAACTGGTGTTCAAAGACCTGCCATACTGGCTAGACCAGCGTTCGTTACAGTTCAATGCCAAAGGCAAGCAATCGGTTCGTATTCTTGATATTAGTTCCCGGGATGATTTTCAGGCTAATAGCCAGCAAGCGCGAATTGCTGAATTGGACAGACAAATAAAAGCGCTTGAAAACCAGCTTGCCCAACTGGAAGACCAGGGCAAAATATTGCTTAACAAAAGCAGTTACCTGGAAGCCTACCAGAAAGGCAGTGTGCAGCAGAGTAAAGATGCACAGCGTCTAAGTACAACGGAATTACTTGAAATCATGAATTTCAGTAAGTCCCTTTTAGCTGAAACCTATACCGCTCAGCGCGAACTAAACAACAAAGCCACTGAATTGCAGACTGAACTGGCTGCCCTGCAGGAAAAGCGCGGACAAATTCCCCAAGATGAGACGGTCAGAAGCAAAACCGTTGTGGTTCAGCTTGATGCGCCGGTTGCCGATAAACTGGATCTGAGCCTGTCTTATGTGGTGCCTGGAGCAACCTGGTGGCCCAATTATGATGCCAGTTTCGATTCTGCCAGCAATAGGCTTAAACTGTCTTATTATGCGCAGATTTCCCAGCAAACCGGTGAAGACTGGAATAATGTCAAATTGGTGCTGTCCACGGCACAACCCATGGTTGGTGCTGTTTTGCCTGAGCTGGATCCCTGGCTTGTCGATATCCGACTACCACAGCCCGAGATGCCTTCACCGGCTGCCCTTGCCAGACGCAAGGCACTGCAAGCCCAGCAGCAACGCGCCTTTGAACCCATGGCGGGGGCTGCCATGCCACGGGTACAGGCCGAGGCTTCATTTAATACTGCCACCGTAGAAAGAGGCCTGACCAATACAGTTTTCAACATAGAAAAACCGGCCAGCGTTCCTACTGGCCCTGAAGATAAAAAAGTGGCCATTTCGGTGAGTGAGTTTGAGGCAGGGCAAACGTATCAGCTGGTACCCGCTTTGCAGGAAGCGGTGTTTTTAACCGTCAAGGCGATTAACAGCAATGATTACCCTCTGTTGCAAGGCAACCTGAATGCATTTTTGGATGGTCAGCTCATTGCCAGCAGCGATATCAAGACGGTTTTCCCCGGAGAGCCCATTGAGCTGGCCATGGGTACTGATGAGTCCATATCAGTCAAGCGTGAGCCACTCAAGCGTTTTACCGAAAGTACGGGCATAACGGGTAGTGGCAAACGGATCAATTATGAATATCAAACGGTGATACAGAATAACCGTGACCAGCCTGTAGAACTGGTTTTGCATGACCGCTTTCCGCTATCCCGTAATGAGAAAATCGATATCAAGCGTATCAGTCCTTCGGGCAAGGAAATAACACTCAAGGATGATAGTCGTTACGAGCAACCTGTCAAGCTTGCGCCCAAGGAAAAGAAAATCGTGGTGCAGAAGTTTTCGGTGGGTTATCCCAATGAGGTGGAAGTGACAGGTTTGCCTTGATCGAAAGGGCTTTGTGACTGGTCATTTGCTATAAAAAAAAGCGGCGTCAGGGTAAGCTGAACGCCGCTTTTTTGTGCCCTTAAGGGCAATTGCCCAGATTAATCCGAGTTGCCGCCGGTAATGCCCAGAATGGACAGCAGGCTGACAAATACGTTGTAGATGTCCAGATAAATGGCCATGGTGGCGGAAATATAGTTGGTTTCACCACCATTAACGACGCGCTGGATATCAACCAGCATGAAGGCTGAGAAAATGACCATGGCCAGTACGGAAATGGTCAGTACCAACGCCGGGATTTGCAGGAAAATATTGGCAACGGCTGCCAGAATCAGTACGACGGCACCAATAAACAGGGTTTTTTGCATGCCGGTGAAATCACGTTTGCTGGTCGTGGCAATAGTGGCCATGGTCGCAAAAATGGCTGATGTGCCACCAAAGGCCATCATGATCAGCTGGGCGCCATTGTTCATGCTGAGTACAAAACCCAGCATGCGTGACAGCATTATGCCCATGAAGAACGTAAAGGCCATTAGCCAGACAATGCCGGCACTGCTGTTTTTATTGCGCTCAACGGCAAACATCAACCCAAAGGCACCTGCCAGAAACACAATGGTGGAAATGCCGGGTGAAAGCATGGTATTCAGGTTTAACTGCAACGCCAGTGCTGCACCCAGAATGGTGGGAATAAGGGAAGCAGCCAGCAACCAGTAGGTATTTCTTAGTACCCGGTTCTTGACAGCGGGGGTGGACGCATAGTCGCCACGCGAAAGGGGCTGATTAAAATCACTCATGGAGTCTCCAGTAATACGGATGGTTGAATCAACATTGTTCTTTATGAAAGACAGCCTAAAAAGCTGACAGTTCCCTGAATTCTAACTGAATTTAATGTTGAAGTTGCCTGTATGTAGCAGTAATTGGTAATAATTGTTGTTAATCTGGATGGAAAACGGTTTTAGCCGGTTTTTAGGGGAAGAAGGCAATCGCTCAGGGCGTAACAGAGTGCGCCTTGAGTTTATTGGCAGGGTTGGTTGAATATTGTTTCCAGCGTTCCCGTGCAAACTGTTTGTCCTGTTCATGTTCGGAAACGATTTCCAGAACGCGGGGAAATTGCTCATAATCGGGTGGGCAGGCCAGGTCCAGATTAAGCAGCCAGGGCGGTTCCTGGCCAGGCAACAGGGCCTTGGCCGGATTTTCTGCCGTGGTGCGAATTAACACCGAGCCAGCACTGGGGTCCTTGGCATCGACATGGGGCACAAAAGCCGTTTTTTCTATGCCCCACAGACCTTTGCTAAAGGCCTGCATGCGTTTGGTGTCGGTACAGTAAACCAGTACCTGCCTGCCTGCCTGGAAGTGCTTGTAAACAACTTCACAGGCTTTGCGGATACGGTTTCCTGCACCAAAGGCAAAGTCGATGGTTGACATCAGGATTAGTCCTGTTGGGCCAGCAGGAATTCAGTTAACAATGGAACCGGACGGCCACTGGCGCCTTTTTCCTTGCCTTTGTTCCAGGCGGTGCCGGCAATATCCAGATGGGCCCAGCGATAGGCTTTGGTAAAGCGTGACAGGAAGCAGGCGGCGGTAACCGAACCGGCCGGCATGCCGCCAATATTGGCCATGTCGGCAAAATTACTTTTTAGCTGTTCCTGATAAGCATCGTCCATGGGCAGGCGCCATGCAGGGTCTTGCGCCTGTTTACTGGCGGTCAGCAATTGCTCGGCAAGGGTGTCATCGCTGGCAAACAGGCCGCTATTAACATGACCCAGTGCCACCACGCAGGCACCGGTCAGGGTCGCAATATCAATGACCGCTGAAGGCTTGAAGCGTTCGGCATAGGTCAGGGCATCGCACAAAATCAGACGACCTTCGGCATCGGTATTAAGGACTTCAATGGTTTGGCCAGACATGCTGGTGATCACATCACCCGGTTTGGTAGCTTTGCCATTAGGCATGTTTTCGGTGGCGGGAATAATACCAATGACATCGCGGCTAAGGCCGATTTCGGCAATCGCCCTTAAAACGCCAAACACGCTGGCGGCACCGCACATGTCAAATTTCATTTCGTCCATGCCCATGCCCGGCTTAAGGGAAATGCCTCCAGTGTCAAAGGTAACGCCTTTGCCCACCAGAACAATGGGGCCTTCTTCATTTTTAGTGTTGTTTTCAGCGGTGTATTTAAGCACGATAAACCGCGGAGGCTGGTCGGAACCGGCGGCCACTGAAAGGAAAGAACCCATTTTAAGCGCTTCGATCTGTTTCTTTTCAAGAACCTCAGCTTTAATGGATTTGAATTCCTTGGCCAGCATTTTAGCCTGTTCACCCAGGTAAGCAGGGGTGCAAATATTGGCGGGCAGGTTACCTAGCTGGCGTGTGGTAATCATGCCGTTGGCAATTGCCATGCCTTGTGCGGCACCTGCTTTGGCTGGTTTGTCGTCTTTACGCTCGGTAATGAAGGTGATTTTTTTCAGTGGCGGCTGGGTGGGACGGTTGTTTATGCTGAAAGTGCCGTCATACTGGTACAGTGCATTGCCAATGGCACGGGCGGCCAGGCGTGCGCGCATCTGGATGTCCAATTCCTGGCAGGGTTCTTCGAGCAGGGCGCTGGTGGCATCGGTTAATGAGGTTTCGATGCAATAGGCGGCAATGCTTGCATGTGCCTTAAGCAGGGCATTCGCGTTATAATCTTCTTTTTTACCCAGGCCAACCAAAATAACCCGCTCAGCCTTGACGCCATCCAGATTTCGCAAAACCAATAGACCGCCAACGGCTGCCTTGAATTCTTTTTTAAGCACAGCGCTTATGCTTTCGTAACTGGCGCGGTTGATAATGTCAGCGGCTTCGCTTAACAGGCCATCGGTGTAGACGCCAATGAACAGGGCAGTCGCCTTGAGTTGTTGTAATGATCGGGTTGATTGTGTGTTAAATTCCATTTTATATTTACCTAAGGCGTCAATAAAGACGTTTATTATCTCGCAAGATGAATCATGTCGCTATTTAAACGATCTGTTGTCGCTGAAATAACTAGTCATGTCGGTGTCGTGTTTTCCACGCTAATCGTCGTATGGCTTAGTGTATTACTAGTCAGGCTGTTGGGGCAAGCCGCCGAAGGCAGCATAGGTGCCGATATTGTATTTGGTATTGCCGCCCTGTCCAGTATTACGGCACTGCCAACCATATTATCCGTTTCCCTGTTTATTGCCGTATTATCAACCATCTCGCGTAATTACCGGGAATCTGAAATGGTGGTGTGGTTTGCCAGCGGTGTTTCACTGCTTGACTGGATCCGGCCTGTGTTGCGGGTTGCCATTCCGGTTTGCGTGCTGATTGCCGTGCTTACCTTGCAGGCTTCGCCCTGGGCATACCGTCAAATAGAAGAATACCGCCAGCGGTTTGAGCAACGTTCGGACATTGCCAAAATTGCGTTTGGCCAGTTTATCGAGTCAGATCAGGGCAAACGGGTGTTCTTTATAGAAGCCCCCAGCAATCCGGAAGATGAAATGGGCAAGGTATTTGCCAGGGTTTATGATGATTATTGGTACAGTACCATTACTTCCGATAATGCGAAATTACGTCAAGAAGAAAATGGCGACCGTTTTCTGGTACTGGGACCCGGTAACCGTTATGACATGAAACCGGGTAGTGCCGAGTTTCGAATGATCAAGTTTGATAATTATACGATGCGGCTTGAAAGCAAGGGTGGGGCAAGTACCGAAGAAAATATCCGGAACGTGGCCTTGAATGTCATGAAAGCCAGGCCGACCGGCAACCTGTTCGAGGATCAGACCAGTAAAAGCGATTCTCAGATCATGTGGCGTATTTCATTGCCGCTGGCTGCCCTTAACCTGGCCTTGCTGGCCATTCCGCTGGGGGCGGTCAATCCGCGCCTTGGTCGCTCTGGAGACCTGGTGCTGGCCGGCCTGATTGGCTTGCTTTATATGAATACCATGAACCTGGTTAGGGGGTGGATAAGCAGCGATAAAATAGACATGATTGGGGGTATGGTGTTATTACATGGCGCGGTTTTGTTATTGTGTGTATTTTTATTCCGCAAACGGTTAACCCTTAAAAAGCCTAAAACACAGAAAGTATAAATATATAGCTATAAGTTATAATCAATAGGATTGATATAACTTATAATCTATCTAAATTAAGGATAGAAAGCTATGAATTTACAACAATTTCGTTTTATCAGGGAAACGATCCGAAGAAATTTTAATCTGACGGAAGCTTCCCGGGTTTTGTTTACCTCCCAGCCCGGGGTTTCTAAAGCCATTATCGAATTCGAAGATGAACTGGGTATCAAGGTTTTTGAGCGGCATGGCAAGCGCATTAAGGGCTTGACCAAGCCGGGCGCTGCGGTTGCCAGCATTATTGACCGTATCATGCGTGAAGTGGATAACCTGAAAAAAGTCAGTGATGAGTTTGCCAGGCGGGATGAAGGCAGTCTGGTGATTGGTTGCACCCACACGCAGGCCCGTTACTTTTTGCCCAAGGTCATTCCCGAATTTAGAAAACGTTTTCCCAAGGTGCATGTGTCACTGGCCGAAGGCAGTCCCTTGCAACTGGCCAATATGGTTTTGCAGGAACAGGCGGATATTGCCCTGGCAACCGAAACCCTGGCCAAGGTGGAGGGCCTGACAACCTTGCCTTGTTATTCATGGGAACATACGTTAGTGGTACCGCCAGACCATCCCCTTACCAGCCTGACTTCAAGCCAGGCCAAAAACATTACTCTTGAGCAAGTGGCGCAGTACCCCATTATTACTTATGACCGTGCTTTTACCGGCAGGAACTCGATTGACAGTGCTTTTGCAAGCAAGGGTATTATTCCTGATATTGTCCTGGAGGCCATTGATGCCGATGTGATTAAAACCTATGTCGATGTTGAAATGGGCGTTGGGATTATTGCCGGTGTTGCCTTTGATCCCCGAAGGGACACGAATCTGGTGGGTATTCCTGTCGGTCATTTGTTTGGTGAGCACGTGACACGCATTGGTCTTAAAAAAGGCGTGTTTTTACGCGATTATGTGTATGCATTCCTGAATATGTGCGCACCAAACCTGACCCGTAAAAATATTGATAATGAAGTGATTTTTGTGGATGTGGAGTAAAGGGCGGTTTTTTATTCCTTTAATGCCCGTCGCAGGATTTTGCCTACATTGCTTTTGGGCAGCTCGTCCCTGAACTCCACCAGTTTGGGTACCTTGTAGGCTGTCAGGCTTTGGCGGCAGAAATCAATCAGTTTTTTTTCGGTCAGGGACGGGTTTTTGCGAACCACGAAAATCTTGACAATTTCTCCGGCAGGGCCGTTGTCAACGCCCACGGCCGCCACTTCCTGTACATCGGGGTGGGTAGCTACGACATCTTCAATCTCGTTAGGATAGACATTAAAACCAGAAACAATAATAATGTCTTTTTTCCGGTCAACCAGATAAACAAAACCCTCCGCATCAATGTAGCCCATGTCTCCGGTATGCAGGAAATGGTCAGCGTCAAAAACCTTTTCGGTTTCTTCCGGATTGTTCCAGTAACCTTTCATGACCTGTGGGCCTTTGACACAGATTTCACCAGTTTCACCGACCCCCATTTCACTGCCCTTATCGTCACGGATGGACAATTCAGTGGATGGCACGGGCAATCCGATTGAACCATTGAATTCAGACATGTCCAGCGGGTTAATGGTCACCGCTGGCGAGGTTTCGGTTAAGCCGTAAGCCTGGGAAAGCGGTTTGCCGGTCACTATTTTCCAGCGTTCGGCAATGGGGCGCTGTACTGCCATGCCGCCGCCCAGTGTAAAGTGCAAATGGCTGAAATCAAGCTTGATGAAATCTTCGTTGTTGAGCAGGGCATTGAACAGGGTATTGACGCCCGTGATGGCCGTAAAAGGATACTTGCCGATTTCCTTGACAAAGGCCGGAACATCACGCGGATTCAGGATTAGCAAGTTGCGGGCGCCCAGCATCAGAAAGGTAAGGCAGTTGGCTGTCAGGGCAAAAATATGGTAAAGCGGCAGGGCTGTAATAATGAAGTCTTTACCCTCGGAAGTATAGGGTTTGACCCAGGCATAAGCCTGGCAAGCATTGGCTACCATATTGCCATGGGTTAGCATGGCACCTTTGGCAACCCCGGTGGTGCCACCGGTATATTGTAAAAAGGCAATGTCGTTATGGCCCAGTACCGGCGGGGTAAAGGGCAGTTTTCCCGAACCGGATAAAATGCGGTTTAGCCTGACAGGATTGGGTAGGGACCATTTGGGAACCATTTTTTTTATGTGCCGCACAACAATATTCACCACATGTCCTTTGAGTCCCAGCATTTCACCGATAGAGGTGACAATGATGGTTTTCAGTGAGGTCAGCCTTGGTAGCGCAGCCTGCAGGGTAGCGGCAAAGTTTTCAACAATAACAATGACCTCAGCCCCGGAGTCATTAAGCTGGTGTTCAAGTTCATGGGCGGTGTACAGGGGGTTGCAATTGACGACCGTGCAACCTGCCCGCAAGGCGCCAAACAGGCAAACCGGGTACTGGAACAGGTTGGGCATCATTAAGGCAACGCGGGTGCCCGGTTTGATGTCCCGGTTTTGCAGCCAGGCCGCAAAGTTTCTGGACAGGCTATCCAGTTGGGCATAGCTAAGGCTTTTGCCCATTGATATATAGGCGGTAGAAGGGGCAAACTTCTGACAGCTCTGGTTGAAGATATCCACCAATGATGAGTAGCAGGTAGCGTCAATCTCAGCCGGGACGCCCGGTGGATAATTGGTAAGCCATGTTTTTTTCATCATTTTGTCCCTCTTCTGTCCTATTGTTATAACGGGTATGTACAGATAAGTGTAGCCGAGGTCGACGGCGTTTTTTCAGGGGATTTTCCCGAAGTTGGTTTTGCTGTAATGAAGCGGTCCTCCTCTGAATGGGGCAAAACCGGTACCAAAAATAATACCGGCATCGGTCAGGTCGGCATCTTCGGTAATGCCTTTTTCGGTTTGCCGTTTGGCTTGTTCAATGAGCGGTGTAATCAGGCGTTGTGCCAATCCGTCGGGAACGGGTTTGTCCGAACGGATACCGTGCTTTCGGTCTTTCCAGTTATAAAATCCTTCACCTGTCTTGATGCCCAGTTTCTTTTGCGCCACCAGGTGGGTGATGCAGTGGGGCGCAGGTTTGCCAGCGGATAACTGCGTGCCGGCCGCCAGGGCAATATCAAGCCCTACGGTATCGGCCAGTTCAATGGGCCCCATTGGCATGCCGAACTTCAGCATGGCCGTGTCAATAACGTCGGGTGCAATGCCTTCATCAACACAGTGCATGGCTTCCAGCATATAGGGGGCCAGCACTGCATTAACCAGGAATCCCGGCGTGTCTTGTACCGGCAGCGGCAACTTGCCAATTTTCCCTGCAAAGATGCAGGCACGGTCAAGTGTCTGCTGGCTGATGCCTTCGGTGTGCACAATTTCAACCAATGGCATTTTTGCGACAGGGTTAAAGAAATGAATGCCCAGGAAACGTTCTGGGCGTTTCAGCCCGGTACGTAGTGCCTTGATAGAGAGGCTTGAGGTGTTGCTGGCCAGGATGGCATCCGGTTTCATTAAAGCTTCAAGTTTTTGGTAAAGTTCCTGTTTGGCTTGTGCATTTTCATAAATGGCTTCAATCACCAGGTCAGCGCTGCTGATACCGTATCCTTCGGGGTCCGGAATTAGCCTGTCACGGGCGGCCTGGGCGGTTAAGCGGTCTTTGCGGGCAAAGAGCGGGGCGGCGGCCTTGAAGGCGCTGGCAATGCGGCTGTTGTCGGTGTCTTGCAGGGTGGTTTTGATGCCTTGCAGGGCGCACCAGGCGGCAATGCCACCGCCCATCACGCCGGCACCAATAACGTGCACATGCTTAACCGGGGGCAAGTCTTTTTGCTTGCCAAACGATTTCAGCCTTTCCTGCAGGTGAAAGACCCGGATCAGATTAGCGGTAACCGGAGAACCCAACAGCCGGTTAACAATATTCGGTGCCGCCAGACCGTTGCCATTGTGCTGTTCCCAAAGATCAATAATTGCCCGGGGAGCCGGGTAATGGGCATCGGGATCCTTGCGGGCAACATTTTTTCTGGCCTGGTGGGCAACCAGCTTTTTAAGGGGCGGTTTATTTAGCCATTTGGCCAGTCCCTTAGGCTTTCGAGCCGGGCGTCCCGACAACACCCATTCGGCGGCACTTTGGTGGGCAATACGTGGCGCAACCACCAAATCAACCAGCCCCAGTGTTTTTGCCTTGCGGGCGTCTATGGTTCTGCCGGTTAGCATCATGTCCAGTGCAGCCTGTGGGCCAATCAGGGCGGGTAGCCGTTTAAGGCCACCCCAGCCCGGATAGATGCCCAGCATGACTTCGGGCAAGCCCAGTGCGGGTTTGGGTGTATCAATTAAAATACGGTATTTGCAGGCAAGGGCCAGTTCCAGGCCTCCACCCAGGCAGGCACCATGAATAAGCGCAAGAGTGGGAAAGGGCAGTTGTTCTATCCGGTTAAACAAGTTCCAGCCGCGTTCAATCAATTGTTTTCCACCATCCGGGCTGCTGATACCGTAAAATTCATTGATATCGGCACCGGCAATAAAACCGTTGCTTTTACCCGATAAAAAGATCAGCCCTTGCACAGTATGCTGCGCCAGTTGGTCCAGTGAGGTTTTCAATTCTTCCATGACGAGTGCAGACAGTGCATTCATGCTACGTTCGGGGCAATTGATGCTTAGCCAGGCAATTTGCCTTTCATCAATGTGTAGCGACCAGTGCTTCAAATTCAATTCTGTGCTCATGTCTCATCCTTCATGGTTTCTATCAGCATGGCTCCACCTTGGCCGCCTCCGATGCAAATCGTTGCAATCCCCCTCTGCAGATTGCGTGCCCGAAGTGCCTGGAGCAAATGCAGGACGATGCGGGCACCGGATGCACCAACCGGATGGCCAATGGCAATCGCGCCGCCATCCACATTTAGTTTTTCCTGATCCAGGGTGCCCCAGGCGGGGGTATTGAAATGTTCCTGGCAATAGTCTTCGCTTTCAAAAGCGCGGATGCAGCCCAGCACCTGGGCGGCAAAGGCTTCATTGATTTCCCACAGGTCAGGATCTTGCAAGCTTAAATTATTACGTTGCAATAGCGGTATGCTTGCATGGACGGGGCCCAGTCCCATCTGGGCAGGGTCAAGGGCAGCCCATTGGCAGTCGGTAATTTTTCCCAGCGCTTTCAGGTTCCATTTTTTTACGGCTTCTTCGGATGCCAGGATCAGGGCTGCAGCGCCATCACTAACCTGCGAACTATTGCCGGCTGTGATATTGCCACTGGGGCGGTCGAATACCGCCTTGAGTTTTGCCAGCTTGTCGGGGGTGGAATCAGCGCGTACACCATCATCTTCAGTATAAAGATTGCCTTTGGCATCAATGATGGGGGTGATTTCGTTTAACTGTTTCCGGTTTTGTGCAGCGATGCTGCGTTGATGGCTACGGGCGCTATAAGCATCCATTTCCTGGCGGGTAATGCCAAATTTCCAGGCCAGGTTTTCGGCAGTCTGACCCATGGAAATACCAATGACCGGGTCGTTCAATCCTTTGAGCAGGCCAATGACAGGGGCAAGATAAGCAGGCCTGAAGGTGCGAATGGCTTGCAGTTTTTGTCCCGTGCTTTTGGCAGAATTCCATGTACTTAGCCAATTGACCATCTTGTCGGAAAATAGAATAGGCGCATGGGACAGGGCATCGGTGCCGGCAGCCAGTACCAGGTGTGAGCGACCATTTTGTATGTTGAGCAGGGCGCAGTCGAGTGCTTGCATGCCCGACGCGCAATTGCGCATGACAGTCCAGGCCGGCACGTTATTGCCGGTGCCAACACGCAGTCCGACAACCCGGCCGATATTGGTTTCATCGGCAGACGGTGAGGCGCAGCCTACAATCACTTCATCCAGGTCGGTGGCACTAAAAGATTGGCGTAGCAAGAGATTGCGGCAGGTTTGTACGGCTAGCTCACTGGCTGAAAAAGGGCCTGGTGCATTGCGTGCTTTCAGAAACGGCGTTCTGGAACCATCAATAATGTAGACGGGTTTGAAAGTCATGTCGGGTCTCCTGGGCGGGTGTGCCGGATATTCATGAAGGCAGCCGGATTTCGTAAGTCGTTGGGGAAATCGTCAACATGGATCACGGTATCTCTTAGCCGGTTGCGGATTGCCAGCAGTTCATATTCTTCGGCACTGATACGGTTCATCTCGAAAGCAAGCCGGGCAATATCACGGTTATTGGCATCGGGGTGATGACTGAAAATGCCATTTTTTTCATCCTGGCGGATTTTGGCTTCTATCGGCTCTGCCTTGATGGCATAAACCAGTGCCTGTTCAATGGCACCCACCGGATCTTCAGTATCATCGGGTAGATAGCAATTGGCCGTCAGACGATCACGGGTGGCGCCAGGTTGCATCAGCTGTTCGCAAACAGGGCCGTCAAGCGCATCTGTCGGGGGAGAAAAAGTGGCTCCCCAGGGAAAACTGACAAGGCGCATCAACAGGCCAAGCGCCCGGTTCGAAAAATTGCGGCAAGTTTGCAGCAGGGCAGACTGCGCATCAAACAGGCACTGCTGGACGGCTTTATCCACGAAGGGCAATTCATCTTGCTGCCTGCCGTGGTTTTCATACTGCTTCAGGACTGTTGAGGCAATATAAAGCTGGGCCAGCACATCACCCAGCCGGGCCGATATTTTTTCACGGCGTTTCAGGCTGCCGCCCATGGAAAGCATGGTAATGTCAGCGATAAAAGCCAGTGCGCCAGACAGTCGTGTGAGATGCCGGTAATACTTCATGGTTTCGGGGGCGGCATGATGACTCATGGTAAATACCCGGGCCCCAAACAGGCCGCTGGCCAGGGTACGCAAGCCATTGCGGGTACTGAATCCGATATGCTGCCAGAAAAACCGATCAAAATTGTCCAGTGAGGTCACCGGGTCCGGGTCCTGTGCGGCTTGCATTTCTTTAAGTATATAGGGATGGCAGCGGATGGCGCCCTGACCGAAAATGATCAGGCTGCGGGTCAGGATATTGGCACCTTCCACGGTAATGCCAATCGGGATCTGCTGGTAGGCGCGCCCCATAAAGTTGGAGGGTCCCAGGCAAATACCCTTGCCCCCGAGAATATCCATGGCGTCATTGACAACGGTGCGGGCACGTTCGGTCACATGGTATTTGGCAATTGATGAAACTACCGAGGGTTTTTCTCCCAGATCAACCGCACCAGCCGTCATGACGCGCACGGCATTGCTGGCGTAGGTATGGGCACCCATGCGTGCAAGGACTTCTTCAATACCTTCGAAGCGACCAATTGGCAGGTTGAATTGCTTGCGGATGCGTGCATAGGCACCCACCGTGCGAATGGCCAGTTGTGACATCCCGACATTGGATGATGGCAGGGAAATGGAGCGGCCGGCAGCCAGGCATTCCATTAGCATGCGCCAACCCTGTCCGGCCATTTCAGGGCCGCCAATAATAAAGCTCAAGGGCATGAAAACATCCTTGCCTCGGGTAGGCCCGTTCATGAACATGGCATTAAGTGGGAAATGCCGTCGGCCAATTTCCACTCCGGGATGGTCACGTGGTACCAGTGCGCAGGTAATGCCGATTTCTTTTTGCTCGCCCAGCAAGCCATCGGGGTCGTAGAGCCTGAATGCCAGGCCCAGCAGGGTGCAGACAGGTGCAAGGGTAATGTAGCGTTTGTCCCAGCTGACACGCATACCCAGTACCTCTTCGCCCTCCCAAAGGCCTTTGCAGACAACTCCGTAATCGGGGATGGCGGCCGCATCAGAGCCTGCCCAGGGGCTGGTAAGTGCAAAAGCGGGAATTTCCTGTCCAATGGCAAGACGAGGCAGGTAGTAACTTTTTTGCTCGGGGGTACCATAATGAACCAGGAGTTCACCAGGGCCCAGGGAGTTGGGTACCATGACGGACACCGCCAGCGCCGAGTTACGGGTGGACAGTCGGGTAATGACTTCAGAATGGGCAAAGGCCGAGAAACCCAGGCCGCCATATTGCTGTGGAATAATCATGCCCAGGAATTTTTTTTCTTTTATATATTGCCAGGCGGTAGCGGGCAAATCCATGTCCTGGGTGGTGACCTCCCAGTCATTGACCAATGAACAGGCATGATTGACCTCCTTGTCCAGAAAAGCCTGCTCTTGCGCAGTCAGGTTGGGAACCGGATAGTTCAGAAGCGTTTGCCAGTCGGGACGCCCGCTGAATAATTCGGCCTCCCACCAGACCGTGCCAGCCTCAATAGCCTCTTTTTCTGTGGAGGACATTGGGGGCAATACTTTCTTGAAAGCCTTCAGTATGGAGGCACTGATCGTATTTTTGCGCCAGTTACGCAATCGCTGAAAGAGGGGCACGGAAACCTCCTAGCAGATAAATATATTAATCGAGCCAGCAATCTGGACACAATGACCTTGTCATTGTTCTGTATAAGAGAATATGGACTTCTCATGTGTATGGTACCACTGTGCCAAGGTTTTCCGGACTTCACTGGTAAAAACGGGATACTTGCAAAAATATCTTGCAATTGATAATGATTCTCATTTATAATTTAACTCATCTAAAGGAGAGTCAGTGATGGGCATGAATGCGGTAATTGTAGGAGCGGATCGTTTGGGAAACATTCCCGGTTTGCTTAAAGAGCATAATATTGAAATCACACAACATATAAGCGGCAGGGATCCTGCACATCAGAAAAAAACCTATCAGCTGCCCAGTGGCACACAGGTGGTTATTTTGTTGACCGATTTTCTGGGCCATAATGTGATGAAGTCTTTTCGTTCTGCGGCCCAGCGTGCGGGGGTTCCCATTGTTGCATGCCGACGTTCGTTAGGCAGTATGCAGCAGGCATTGACACTATGTGGGTACAGGTGCTGCGAGCGTTGCCCGCAAAGACAGGTCGAGACGCATTGATGCTCCGGAGTGAGAAGCGGTTCATTAACAATGATTTCCCGAGCCAGAATTAAAAAACCTCATCAGCGTGATGCCGATGAGGTTTTTGGGTTTTCTGACGCTGGCGCTTAGTGCGCTGCAATGGCACGGCCTTCAAGGCGCCTGGCACCGTTATAGCGTTTTGTCCAATAAGATTTGCTCATGTCCTCAACGCGGACAACAGTTCCGCTTCGTGGTGAGTGAACGAATTTGTTGGCTCCCAGATAAATGCCCACATGGGAATTGCTAAAACCACGTGTATTGAAGAAAACTAGGTCGCCGGGTTTAAGAGAATCCTTGGCTACCTTTAAGCCAATACCTGCCATTGATTGGGAATTACGTGGCAGGTTGACGCCCATGTATTTACTGGCTGCATAGTAAATGAGGCCACTGCAGTCAAAACCTGTGCTGGGGGTTGTACCGCCAAAGCGATAGCGTACGCCCAGATAGTTCAGTGCCGCCTGGGCCAGTTCGCTTGAGCCTGATTTGTTGATACTGATAGAGGCATCCAGATTTGAGCGATCCTGTTTGGCCTGGACAATCAGGTCTCCGATAGGGTCGGATAATTTTGGTGACCACTTGATATTGGTTTCTGGCAGGGGGTATTGTTTACTGACTTCAACTGCCTGATTCAGGGAAATGGATTTTTGGTTGGTAATAAGTTGCTTGATGGGATCTTTGGAAAGATTTTGTGCTGAAGCCAGGTTGCTAAGGGTTATGCAAGAGATTGCAAGTAGAAAATGGCCGCAATAAGCCATTAGCCCCCGTTGTTGTGTGGGTAATTGTGGATGCATAGTCGTAACATATAATTAAAAGTGTAGGGTATTCGTACTTGCTTTATCCAAAAGCTTAGTGAATTCTATATAAAAATCAATAACATCGCAAGTAATTTGACCTCCGTAATTCATCCTTAGGGCAGTGTTTTGTGGTGTTTTTCATGGAAAAACAGGAAAACATCAGGAAAATTTTTTTATGGGGATTAATTGGCTGCTTTTTGACCGGAGATGGGAGAATTTATTGTTAAATTCTTTTATTTGTTATGTTTTTGCTATTAATTTGATGGAAATTAAATAAAGAAGCATGAATTTGTATGTGTGGTAAAAAACATGAAAAAAAGCGCCATTAAAACCAATGGCGCTTTTTTATCTGGATAGGGTGAACCCTGTTTTTAGTGCTGCCTGCAAGGCCCGGCCAGCCCGACAGGGGCTGCCAGCCAGCAATTACATACCGCTGTATACGGGGCCTTCACCACCCTGTGGTGCTACCCATACAATATTTTGGGTCGGGTCTTTGATATCACAGGTTTTGCAATGTACGCAGTTTTGTGCGTTGATTTGCAGTTTATCATCACCGTTATCGTCTTTGATAAACTCGTAAACACCGGCGGGGCAATAGCGCTGTTCGGGGCCTGCATAAACCTTCAGGTTGGTGTCAACCGGAATATCGGGGTTTTTCAGAGTCAGGTGAATCGGTTCATTTTCTTCATGGTTGGTGTTGGAAATGAACACCGAACTCAGGCGATCAAACGTGATTTTGCCATCGGGTTTGGGGTATTCGATTTTTGCGCATTCCGCGGCCGGTTTCAAACATTCATGGTCTGCCTTGGTGCGGTGAATGGTCCATGGCATTTTGCCCTGGAAAAGTAGTTGTTCGACACCGGTCATGATGGTGGCCACAGTACGGCCTTTTTTGAACCATTGCTTGAAGTTGCGCGCCTTGTTCAGTTCTTTGTACAGCCAGGACTGTTCAAAGGCAATCGGGTAATCGCTTAAGATGTCGTGGCTGCGTTCGGCAACCAGTGCATCGTACAGGGCCTGTGCGGCCAGTGCGCCGGTTTTGATGGCGGCATGGCTGCCCTTGATGCGCGATGCATTCAGGAAGCCGGCTTCACAGCCCACCATGGCACCACCCGGGAATACCAGTTTTGGCAGGGAAAGCAGGCCGCCAGCGGTCAGGGCACGGGCACCATAAGCAATACGCTTGCCATTTTCAAAATAAGGCTTGATGCTGGGGTGTGTCTTGTAGCGCTGGAATTCCTCAAAAGGAGACAGCCATGGGTTGGCATAATCAAGACCAACCACCATGCCTACTACGACGATATTGTTATCGAGGTGATACAGGAAGGTGCCGCCATAAGTGTCCGAATCAAGTGGCCAGCCGGCAGTGTGAACAACCAGGCCCGGTTTGGATTTGGCCGGGTCGATTTCCCACATTTCCTTAATGCCAATGCCATAGCTTTGCGGATCACGGCCCTGGTCCAGATTGAATTTTTCAATGAGCTGACGACCCAACTGGCCACGCGCCCCTTCGGCAAAAATCGTGTATTTGGCCAGCAATTCCATGCCTGGCTGAAAATGGTCGGAATGGCTGCCGTCACGGTTGACACCCATATCACCCGTAGCTACGCCACGTACGGCACCGTTGTCATCGTACAGGATTTCGGTGGCGGCAAAACCGGGGAAAATATCCACGCCCAGGCTTTCGGCCTGTTCGCCCAGCCAGCGGGTGACATCACCCAGACGGACAATGTAGTTGCCTTCATTCTTGAAGCAGGGGGGCAACATCCAGTGGGGCGTTTTGCGGGCACCGGTTTCGCTAAGGAAAAGAAACTCATCTTCCTTGACGGCCGTGTCCAGCGGTGCACCTTTTTCTTTCCAGTCGGGAATCAGTTCGTCAAGAGCCAGGGGATCCATGACAGCGCCTGAAAGAATATGGGCACCAATTTCACCGCCTTTTTCCAGTACGCAGACGGAAATATCTTTATTGTTTTCGTTGCTTAATTGCTTGAGTTTGATGGCGGTTGAAAGACCGGCAGGTCCTCCGCCCACAACCACTACATCATATTCCATTGACTCGCGTTCAGACATGAGCGCCAACTCCTTTTATATAGATTGTAAATTGCTAGATTCCATGATTGTATTGTAATGAATCGGTTTATGCAGTGAAAAACAACAAAATTCACGCGATAAAAAAAATGTCAATCTAAATCTGATAGAGTTAACAGCTTATTGCGTATCAAAAAATAAAAGGACATAAATGGATAATTTCTGCTTGCCTGCAGATTTGGCGGGAAGTTTTAATAATGGGATTCACTCTTTTTCATTTGCCATGCGCTGGGGCGATATGGATATGCTGGGGCATCTGAACAATACCGTTTACTTCCGGGCCATGGAGGAAGCACGTATTGAATTCATCAACGCCATACGACCTTATTTTGAAGCGGGGACCGGTGTGGTGGTGGGGCATCTTTCCTGTGATTTTCTGCGGCCTATGAATTATCCGGGCAATGCTTTGGTCATGCATGAGTTAACCCGTATTGGGCGTTCAAGCATGGAACATAAAATCACCATCGAAAAAGAAGGTGAGCCGGGTGTTGTTTACGCCTCAGCCCGCTCGGTTCTGGTTTTGTCCAATCTGGCGACCGGCCGTTCCTGCTCCTGGACCGAGCAAATGCGTGAGGTCATCCAGGAACTGTTCAGTCAGGAATAGCTGTTTTTAGTGTATTCCCCAATTCTGGAAAAAGGGGAAACTATGGTATTAGTAGCGATTGACCGCTTTATATTTAATACGAAGGAAAATAGATGGATAAGGTGTATCAAAGCGCCAGCCTGGCCTTAAAGGACATTGTCGCTGATGGACAAATGATAGGAGTGGGGGGGTTTGGTTTATGTGGCATCCCAGAGGCGCTGATTACTGCGCTCAGGGATTCGGGCGTTCAAAACCTGACTTGTATCAGTAATAATGCCGGTGTAGACGGCTTTGGCCTGGGCCAGTTGCTGGCCACACGGCAAATCAGAAAAATGATTGCTTCTTACGTGGGTGAAAACAAAGAGTTTGAGCGGCAATATCTGTCTGGTGAACTGGAACTTGAATTTACACCCCAAGGTACCCTGGCCGAAAAACTGCGTGCTGGCGGTGCCGGCATTCCGGCTTTTTTTACCCGTACCGGGGTGGGTACCCTGGTTGCCGAGGGCAAGGAGATTCGCGAGTTTGACGGGCACCAATATGTCATGGAACGTTCGCTTGCCCCCGATGTGTCATTGGTGAAAGCCTATATCGCAGATCGCAGTGGCAATCTGGTGTTCAATAAAACGGCGCGTAATTTCAACCCCAATGTGGCGATGGCGGGCAAAATCACGGTTGTCGAAGTGGAAAAAATTGTTGAGACGGGCGAACTGGACCCCGATCAGGTGCATTTGCCCGGCATTTACGTCCACCGTATCGTGCTGAATGAAAACCCGGAAAAACGCATTGAACAACGTACTGTCCGTCAGGCATAAGGAGAATAAAAAATGGCTTGGAGTCGTGAAGAGATGGCAGCGCGTGCTGCCAAAGAATTGCAAGATGGTTTTTATGTCAATCTGGGCATTGGTTTGCCCACCCTGGTGGCCAATTATGTGCCAGACAACATGGAAGTCTGGCTACAGTCTGAAAACGGCTTGCTGGGCATTGGTCCTTTCCCCACTGAAGACGAGATCGATCCCGATCTGATCAATGCGGGCAAGCAAACGGTCACCACTTTGCCCGGTTCTTCCATTTTTTCATCGGCAGATTCATTTGCCATGATTCGTGGTGGCAAAATCAACCTGGCCATCCTGGGTGCCATGCAGGTTTCCGAAAAGGGCGATCTGGCCAACTGGATGATTCCAGGCAAAATGGTCAAGGGCATGGGGGGCGCGATGGATCTGGTAGCGGGTGTTGGCCGGGTACTGGTTTTAATGGAGCACGTTGCGCGCAAGAAAGACGGTACCGAAGACCTTAAAATCTTGCCTGAATGCACCTTGCCCCTAACCGGTTTGGGGGTGGTTAACATGATCATCACTGATCTTGGCGTTTTGGAAGTCACTGAAAATGGTTTGAAACTGCTTGAACTGGCGCCGGGCGTCACTGTTGAGGAACTGCAGTCCAAAACCGGTGTGAAAGTGGATGTTTCCGCTTTCGCTTAAGGTGAGCGATTGCTTTGCCTTGGCCTGTACTTGCTCAAAGCAAAGCTAAGCAATTAGTCGCTTATGCGATCACAACAACAAAAACCCCGTCTTGCTGCTGGCAGTGTGCGGGGTTTTTTATGCCTGTTTTTTGCAGGCGGCCAGGGCCAGCAATAACCAGCCAAGTAAAAAGCTTACTCCGCCAATCGGGGTGATGGCACCCAGTACAGGCGTGTTGGTTAATACCAATAAATAAAGGCTGCCGCTAAAAATCACAATGCCAGCCGTCAGAAAGCGGGCCGCCCATTTTTGC
>Ga0172382_10002909_pt1 | contig 27820 bp, 21 predicted proteins | sample Leawel138RmetaG_FD_122245 | JGI IMG/M metagenome (GOLD analysis project Ga0172382, IMG submission 122245) | Leachate microbial communities from a municipal landfill in Southern Ontario, Canada - Leachate well 138R metaG | ecosystem: Engineered > Solid waste > Landfill > Unclassified | place...
GTACACGGTGGCCTGGCCGATGGACTTGTCCTGCGCCTTGACCTTGTTGTAAAGGTCCTCGGACGCAAGATGGCCGTCCTCGGCCAGGAACACATCCAGGATGAGCCGCCGCTGGGGCGTCATCTTGAGGTTCTTCCTGGTCAGGAAGTCGGTGAAAACGGCCTGTGGCTCCTTCATGGCCCCTCTCTTGCTGGCGTGACGTTTTTGGCAGTTTTTGGCATTTATTCAGTCCCGCGCCATTCTGTCAAGGTGAACCCCCCGGGAGGCATCATGTCCCCTTTGCCCCGCATCATCGACATCACCCTGCCCATCGGCCCGGCGACCCCGCCCTGGCCCGGCGATCCGGGCCTGACCGTGGGCGCGGCGCACACCTTCGCCTCCTCGGGCTGGCATACCTCCGTCCTGACCCTGAGCGCCCACACGGGCACCCATGTGGACGCCCCGGGGCACATGCTGCCCGACGGCGCCCGGCTGGACGCCTTCGGCCTGGAGCGCTTCGTCCTGCCTGCGGTGGTGGCGGAAGCGGGGCCGGGCCCCCTGGTGGGGGCGGACGCGGTGCGCCGCAGCGGCGTCCGCCCCGGCGAGGCCCTGCTGCTGCGCACGGACAACTCCGCGCGCGGCCTGGCCGACGCCTCGGGGGCCATGCGCACCGACTTCACGGCCCTGTCCCCCGGGGCCGCCCGGGCCGTCGTGGACGCCGGGGCCTCCCTGCTCGGTATCGACGGTCCCTCGGCGGACCCGTACGGCGCCGCCGTCCCCGCGCATACGCTCCTCATGGGCGCGGGGGTGCTCATCGTCGAGAGCCTGGCCCTGGCCCTGGCGCCGTTGGGGCGCCACCTGCTGGTCTGCCTGCCCCTGCGCCTGCCCGGGGTGGAGGCCAGCCCCGTGCGCGCCGTGCTGCTGGAGGGGGCCGCGGGCTGACGCGCGCCCTGCGCGGCGGCGCGGCCCGCGCCGTGGCCGCCGGATGAAAAGGCCCGCGCGCACCCTGTGCGCGCGGGCCTCGCGTCGCGCGTCGGCCGGGCCGGTTGGCTAGAGGACCCGGGTCACGCTGAAGCCCAGGCCCGAAGCCTCGATGGCCTCTGCCGATCCCAGGACCACCACCTGCCCTCCGGCCAGGGCCGCGTCCATGCGCTCGCCCAGGGCCCGGAAATCCGCCGCGCTGGCGCCAAGCAGCTCCTCGCGCATGGCCTGGCGGCGCTCGTCCGTGTCGCCCGTCAGTTCGCGCAGCAGGGCGGTGAGGCCCTGGGCGTCGGGCAGCAGGTGGGCGTCCACGTCGCCCACGGCGCCGATGACGGCCTTGGCCAGCTCGTCGGCGGACAGGTCCAGGGCCTTGAAGAAGGCGCCCGTGCCGTCGAAGGCCGCCAGGGTGCCCGCCAGGGCCGGGTCGCGGTATGAGGCGAAGGCCAGGGACCCCGCGAAGCGGTCCAGCACGCAGAAGGCCCCGTAGGCCCCGCCGCGCACGCGGACCTTCTCCCACAGGTAGCCCATGCGCGCGTACTTCACCGCCGCGAGGTCCGCGCCGTGGAAGCTCCAGCCCGTGCCCCGCAGGTCCACGATCTTGCCCACATAGTTCACCCGCGCCGGGATGGCCAGGCCCTCGCGTTCGGGCAGGGGCTCCGGGCTCCAGGCCGCCGCCGGGGCCGCCCCCGCGGGCAGGGCGGCGGCGAAGTCCGCCAGGGGGCCCTCGATGGCCGCCAGGTCCGCCGCGTCGCCGGTGACGTTGAGCACCATGTTGCCCGCGCGCGCCAGCAGCCCGCGCAGTTCCTCCAGCCGCGCCAGCACCCCGGGCCAGTCGGCGTCGATTTCCGCGGCCAGGGCGCGCACGGCGCCCAGGGCCTCCAGCCCGCCCATGCGCTCGGCGGCCCAGCCCGCAAGGCTGGCCCGGGCCCGCAGCCGCGAGAGGACCACAGCGTGCCCCGAGGGCACCAGGGACTGCTCCATGCGCGCCTTTTCCTCGCCGACCATGAGCCGGAAGCGCTCGCGGTCGTCGAAGCGGGCGTCCAGCAGCACGTCGCGCAGGATGTCCAGCATCTCCGGAGCGTTGGCCGCAGTGGCCTTGCCGTGCAGGAACAGCCGGGCCACGGGCGCGGCGGCGTCCAGGGCCGTGGAGGTGAAGACCTCCGAGCCCATGCCGCCGGTCTTGCGCGCGATGCGCATGGACAGTTCGGCGAAGTCCTCGCGCGTGGTGCCCATCTCGAACAGCGCGCGCCCGAAGAGCGGCACCAGGGGCAGCAGCCGCTGGGGCACGCAGGTCAGGTCCAGCCCGGCGTCGAGGTAGACGATGCCCCGGGCCGGGATGTCGTGCAGCCGGGTCATGGCCGCGGCGGTGGCCCCGGGGCGCGAGGGAATGACCGCGCCGCGCGCGGGGATGTCGGACAGCTCCAGGCGCGGGATGGCGGCCAGGGCCTCGGGGCTGTCGGGGGTTTCCTGGAGCCGGGCCAGCTCGCGGGCCCGGGCCATGACCCCGGCCCGGGCGGCCTCGTCCATGTCGGCCAGTTCGGCCGCCAGTCCGGCGGCCTCGTCGGCCTCGCGGGCGGCCGCCAGCCCGGGGTCGGGCCGCAGAACCACCGTCACCCGGTGCGGGTTGCCCAGCAGGTGGGTGCGGATGAGCTCCTGGAACACAGGCTCGCCCGCGTCAAGGCGCGCCTTGAGGGCCGCCAGCGGCGCCTCGAAGGCCAGCGGCTCGAAGGGGTCGGCGTCGTAGAGCCAGTTGGTCAGGCTGGACAGCATCATGGACAGCCCGCGCGGGAAGCGCCCGGTGTTGTTCTCGCGCAGGTCGAACTCCACGGTGTTCAGCGCGGCCTCGACCATGTCCCGGGTGGGGCCCCCGGCGGCCAGGCGTTCCAGGGTTTCCAGCACCAGGGCCTGCACGGCGGCCTCGTCGCGCAGCTCCACGCCCCGCAGGCCGATGGAGAAGTACATCTGGCGCAGTTCCGTCTCCAGGCCCGTGCCCGCGAGATCCTCGCCCAGGCCCGACTCCATGAGCGCGCGGCGCAGGGGCGACGACGGCAGGCCGGTGAGCAGCTCTTCGAGTACCTCCAGGGCCAGGGCCAGGGGCCGGTCGGTGACCTCGGGCAGCAGCCAGTTGAGCACCACCATGCCGCTGGGGTCGTCTCCGGCGTCGAAGGGCTTCTCCACCCGGCGCGGGGCCGCCAGGGGCGCCTGGGCGGGCACCCGGGAGTCCACTTCCCGGGGGCCGAACTCGTCCAGGAAGGCGCCCAGCACCCGCAGCCGTTCGGCCTCGGGGTCGTCGCCGTAGAACCAGAAGCGGGCGTTGGCCGGGTGGTAGTAGGTTTCGTGGAAGGCCTTGAATGCCTCGTAGGTCAGCGCGGGGATGACCTCGGGGTCGCCGCCCGAGTCCAGGCCGTAGGGCGTGTCGGGGAACAGGGCCTGCTGGCAGGCCTCGTGCAGCACGCCGTCGGGCGAGGAGTAGGCGCCCTTCATCTCGTTGTAGACCACGCCCTTGCGCGTGAGCGGCCCCTGGGGGTCGTCCAGCTCGTGGTGCCAGCCCTCCTGGCGGAAGATGTCCTCGGTGATCAGGGGGTGGAAGACCGCGTCCAGGTACACGTCCACCAGGTTGCGGAAGTCCGCGAGGTTGGTGCTGGCCACGGGGTAGCAGGTCTTGTCCGGATAGGTGAAGGCGTTGAGGAAGGTTTGCAGGGAGCCCTTGAGCAGCTCCACGAAGGGCTCCTTCACCGGATAGCGCCGCGAGCCGCACAGCACCGAGTGCTCCAGGATATGGGCCACGCCCGTGGAGTCGGCGGGCGGGGTGCGCAGGGTCACGCCGAAGACCTTGTTCTCGTCGGGGCAGGCCACGGACGCGAGCTGGGCGCCGGTCTTGTCGTGGCGGTACAGGCGGGCCGTGCAGCCCGCCTCGGGAATCTCCTGCTCGCGCAGCAGCGTGAATCCGTACATGGTGTCCATCCGTCCTCCGGTTGGTTGAATGCGTGGCGTCGGCCAGGGTCCGGTTGTACATGAGCCCGCCCCGGAAATGAACCCCCGCGCGGGGGGGCGGGGCGGGCGGCCCGGGCGGGAAAATTCCTGCCCCCGGCGGCCTTGGGTGCGGGGCGGCGGGCATCCTCGCGTACCCTTGACCGCGCGGCGGTCCGGCGGCCTTGGGCGCGGGGGCGGAGCGTCTTTTCGGGGCCCGCGCTTGCGTCGGACCACGCGCCGGGGTACTATATGAAATCCGGTATACCCCCGGAAAGGAGGGACGCAATGGCCGATACCACGACCCGGCTCCGCGGGCCTTCGGCGTTTTGGGCGGGCGCGCGCCGCGCCCTGGCAGCTGCCCTGGCCCTGCTGGCCGCAGTCCTGCCGGCTGCCACTCCTGCGGCGGCCAGGGACCAGCCCTACGCGGGCAAACGCATCCTGTGGGTCGACTCCTACGCCCCGGGCTTCGCCTGGACCGACGGCATCGTGCGCGGCGTGCGGGAGGTCCTCGACGGCACGGGCGTCACCCTGCATGTGGTCCACATGGACACCAAGCGCGACACCTCCCCCGAGTTCGCCCGCCAGGCCGGGCTGCGCGCCAAGGCCGAGATGGACGCCCTGGGCCCCCATGTGGTCATGGCCTCGGACGACAACGCCCAGCGGCATTTCGTGGTGCCCTTCCTGCGGGGCGGCCGGACGCCGGTGGTCTTCTGCGGCGTGAACTGGGACGCCTCGCCCTACGGCTATCCGGCGCCCAACGTCACGGGCATGGTCGAGGTCGGCCTGCTGCGCGAGGCCCTCGACGTGATGCGCCCCTTCGCCAGGGGCCCCCGGGTGGCCGTCATCGCCGCCGACACCGTGAGCGAGCGCTCCAACCTGGAGGTCTACGCGGCCCGGGGCCTTGCGCGCGGCTGGGCGACCTTCCTGCTGCACGATTTCGCCGAGTTCCCCGCCGCCTTCCGGCAGGCCCAGGAGCAGGCCGACATGATCCTGCTGGGCGGCAACGGCGGCATCGCGAACTGGGACGACGCCCGGGCCAGGGAATTCCTGGCCGCCCACACCGCCGTGCCCACGGGCAGCCTGGACGCCTACCTCGCGCCGTACAGCGTGTTCACCTTCTCCAAGGTGCCCGAGGAACAGGGCCGCTGGATGGCCGCCACGGCCCTGCGCCTGCTCGACGGCGAAAGCCCGGCGGACATCCCCATGACGGAGAACCGCCGCGTGAACCTCATCGTCAACCTCGAGCTGGCCCGGGCGGCGGGGCTGGTGCTGCCCCTGTCCCTGTTGCGCACGGCGACCGTCCTGGGCCGGGACGCCCCGTGACCCTGCGCAGCCGCGTCCGCCTGGCCGGACTGGCCCTGGCCGCGGCCATCGCCCTGGCCACCACCGCAGCGGCCGTGCTGACCATCGACAGCCTGGCCCTGGACCTGAACCACAGGCTGCTGGCCTCCGAGCTGACGGCCTGCGTCCGGCAGGTGGACCAGGCCAGGGCCGTGCTGGAGGCCACCGGACTGGCCGGGGTGCGCGAGTATGTGGAGCGCGCCAAGGCCGACCTGGTGGCCGAGTTTCGCGCCGAGGCCCCCACGCGCTTCGGGCAGCTGACGGTGCTGACCCTGGAGGGCCGCGCCGTGCTGCACGACGCCTCGGACCGGCAGGCGCCCCTGGCCCCGGGCTGCCTGGAAAAGATGCTGGCAGACGCCCAGGGTTCGCAGGAGTGCCTGCTCGACGGGCGGCGCCGCGTGGCCCATTTCAGGGCCCTGCCGCAGTGGGGCTGGCTGCTGCTGGCCTCGGTGGACCATGACGAGATGTACGCTACGCGCAACGCCTTTCTGGTCCGCGCCGGGGGCATCTTTCTGGCGGCTTCCCTGCTGGGCTGGCTGGTGTTCGTGCGCCTGTCGCGTTCGGTGGTCGGGCCGGTCCTGCGGCTGTCCGCGGCGGCGCGGGCCGTGGGCGAGGGCAGGTGGGACAGCGTGCCCCCGCCCTCGGCCCGGTCCGACGAACTCGGGCACCTGGAGCGCAGCTTCGCGGACATGGCCGCCAGCCTGCGCGACGCCACCCGGGAGCTGGAGGAGCGCGCCGGGTCCCTGCACGCGGCCAACGAGCGCCTGAGCGCCGAGGTGGCCGAGCGGGTGCGCGCCCAGCGCGAGCTGCAAAAGGCCCGCGACGCCTTCGGGGCCATCCTCGACTCCATGCCCTCGGTGGTCATCGGCGTGGACCGCCAATGCCGCGTGACCCACTGGAACCGCACCGCCGCCGAAACCACCGGCATCACGGCGGCCCAGGCCGTGTCCCTCCCGGTGGATCAGGCCCTGCCCCGGCTGGGCCGCCACCTGGACGCCATGCGCGCCGCCATGACCGAAGGACGCCCGAGGCGGTTGGACAAGCAGGGTTTCCGCCAGGACAACCAGCCCTTCCAGGAGGATATTCTCATCTTTCCCCTGCGGGGCGACGGGGCCGTGGGCGCGGTGATCCGCCTGGACGATGTCACCGCGCGGGTGCGCATGGAGGAGTTGATGGTCCAGACCGAGAAGATGATGTCCGTGGGCGGGCTGGCGGCGGGCATGGCCCATGAGCTGAACAACCCCCTGGCCGGGGTGCTCACCGGGACCCAGAACCTCCAGCGCCGCCTGGACCCGGGCCTGGAGATGAACCGCGAGGCCCTGGCCCGGGCGGGCTGTCCGCCCGAGGGCCTTCGGGCCTACCTCGACCTGCGCAAGGTCGACAAGATCGTCGAATCCATCCGCGAGGCCGGGCAACGCGCGGCGGAGATCATCCGCAACATGCTCGACTTCTCGCGCGGCTCGGCGGGCAGCAGGCGCCCCGTGGACCTGGCCGGTGCCCTGGACCGCAGCCTCGTGTTGGCGGGCAACGAGTACGACCTGACGAAAAGTTACGATTTCAAGAAGATACGCATCGTGCGCGACTATGAGCCCGGTGTGCCCCCGGCGCCCTGCGTGGGCTCGGAGATCGAGCAGGTGCTTCTGAACCTGCTGCGTAATTCGGCCCAGGCCATGAGCGCCGCCGACATGGGCGACAGGCCCCCGACCCTGACCCTGCGCCTGCGCCGCGAGGCCGAGCACGCGGTGATCGAGTTGGGCGACAACGGCCCGGGAATTCCCGAGGCCGCGCGCAGGCGCATCTTCGAGCCCTTCTTCACCACCAAGGCGCCGGGCGTGGGCACGGGGCTCGGGCTGTCGGTGTCCTACTTCATCATCACCGAGAACCACCGCGGGACCATCGAGGTGCATAGCGAGCCCGGCCAGGGCACGCTCTTTCGCATCCGCCTGCCCCTGCGTCCCGAGATCTACGAGCCCTAGGCCGGGCCTGTGGCGGCGCGCGTGGCGCTGCGCTCCTCCCCTTGCGCAAAGGCGCGCGGGCCGCGCCGGGGGTTCCGGCGCGGCCCGCGAGGCCATTCCCGCCCGAGGGGCAGGACGCGCAGGTGCGGAGTTATGGGAGAGTGTCCGCTCGGACCTGAATTATTTCAGGAATAACTCAGCGTTACAGGACAAACCACCCCTGTCCCGGCTGGGGTGGAGTGTGAACAACGTCTTGCAACTCCACGCTCAGGCGCTGTGGTCCAGCATGGAGGCGCCGTCGAGCATGGACAGGGCCGCGCCCATCTCGCGGGCGAAGCGGTCGCGCACGGCCTGCTGCACGCGCGTGTTCGACGAGCCGAAGCGGTCCGCGCGCAGGGCGTAGACCTCGCGGATCAGCCCGCGTTCGAAATCCGGCCCCTGGGCCATGCCGCCCAGGGCCTGCATCGCGGCGGAGAAGATGCGCGCCGATCCGCTGGCGCCGTGCTGCACGGCGGTGCTCCACAGCACCTGGGCCAGGGCCTGGTGCCGGGCCGAGAGGTCCACCCCGGTCCGGTCGGCGATCTTGCGCAGGGCGGGCAGGTAGTGCGTCTTGGCGATGAAGTCGTGCTGGAGCCGGGCGAAGCGCTCGGAATCCTCTGCGGCCACGGCCTTCCAGGCGTCGGGCATGGCGCCGGTGCGTCCGCCGGTGTTGGCCGGGCCCGCCTGGCGCAGGCGTCCGGCGATGTCCGGCGCGGCCTGGTCGAGGTAGTCCAGGAAGCGGTCGAACGTCCCGGCGCGCGAGGATATCTGGTAGCTGCCGTAGGAGGTGCCGCCCACGCGGTCGTAGCCCACCGCGCCCGCCTCCCCGCCGGACTCGAAGCGCGCCGAGAGCAGCCCGAGGATGTCCACCCCCGATGCTCCGGACGCCTTCCCGGCGCCCTGGGCGGCGGCCCTGCCGTAAGCCTGGCGGGCCCGGGCCGCCTGCGCGGCGCCGGTGGCCCCGGCGTCCTGCGGGGCCGGGGCCGCCGGGCCGCCCACGCGAACGCCCGCAGCCGCCCCGTCCGGCCCGCCCGGAGCGGAGGCTCCCGCCCGCCGCAGGCCGTCGAGGGGCTTCGCGTCGGTCGCGCCCCACGGCCCCGGCGCCTGGGCCGCCCCGGCCCCCTGGCCCACGGGCGAAAGCCCCGCGGCGCCCAGGGCGCGGATCAGCCCCTGCACGCCGCCTGCGCCCGGCAGCCCGGCCCCGGGCAGGAACGAGAATCCCGATCCCGGGTCGGCCTGGCCGCCGTCCAGGGCGTCCAGCAGGGCGTGCATCTCGGAGAGGCCCTGGGCGTCGGCCGCGCCGTCGCCGCCCTCCATGAGGGCCATGAACTGCGAACCCATGGACGCCCGGGACATCTGGTCCAGGGCCTGGGTGCCGCCGCTGGCCAGCGCCTCGCGCAGGGCCCCGGCGAAACGCAGGCCCGCGCCGGGCAGGGCCTGGGCTCCGGCGCCCGGCAGCCCGAGGCCGACGCCCCTGGCGCCGGAGCGCTCCAGGAGGTCGCGGGCGCCCGTCACGGGCTGGGTGAAAAGCAGGGGGTTCACGGCCATGTGCGTCATGTCTCCGCCAGGGTTGCGGCGTCGGGTTTTCGACACGAAACCGGGCGCCGCAGGGGGGCGAGCAAGAAGCGTGCCCCGCCCGCAAGGCGCGCGACGCAAAGCATTTGCCCTTTTTCCCGCCTTGCTTATACTGGCCCCAACCCGCAACCCCAGCCAGGGAGGTCACCCCGGATGCTCAACCGTGACGAGGCTCTGGAGCTGGTCAAGGCTCAGGGCCCCGAGCCGCACCTGATCAACCACGCCATACAGACCGAGGCCATCATGCGCGCCCTGGCCCTGCGCCTGGGCCACGACCCCGAGCTGTGGGGTGTGACCGGCCTGCTGCACGACCTGGACTACCCCGCCACCCGGGACAATCCCGCGCGCCACGGCCTGGAGGGCGCGGCCATGCTGGCCGGGCGGATGCCCGACGACGCCCTGCAGGCCATCGCGGCCCATAACGAGGAGTATACCGGCGTGGCGGCGGCCAATCCCTTCGACTTCGCCCTGCGCGCGGCGGAGACGGCCACCGGGCTCATCAGCGCCGCGGCCCTGGTCCGGCCCACGCGCATGGAGGGCATGGCGCCCAAGGGGCTGAAGAAGAAGATGAAGGACAAGGCGTTCGCCGCCGCGGTCAACCGCGAGCGCATCCGCGAGTGCGAGCGCCTGGGCATGACCCTGGACGACTTCTTCCTGCTGGCCATCCCGGCCGTGGCCCAGGTGGCCGGGGAAACGGGGCTGGCCTGAGCCCGCCCGCCGGAGACGCGCCATGACGCCGACACCCGCCCCCCGGGGGCTGGCCGCCCTGCGCGGCCTGGCCCCGCGCGCCGCGAGCTGGGCGGCCACGGTCGGCCACGGCTTTGTGGCCGACCAGTGCCTGCTGTGGGCCTCGGCCCTGGCCTTCACCACGGCCCTGTCCCTGGTGCCGCTGCTGGCCGTGGCCTTTTCCATCTCCAAGGGCTTCGGCATCCAGAACTCGGACTTCATCCGCGACCTGCTCATGCAGGTCACCGCCGGGCGCGAGGAGACCGTGGCCGCCATCGTCGGCTACATCAACAACACCAACGTCGGCACCCTGGGCGCCGTGGGCGTGGGCCTGCTCTTTCTCACCGTGATCTCCCTGCTGGGCAGCGTGGAGAAATCCCTGAACCACATCTGGGGCATCAAGTCCCAGCGTACCCCGTGGCGCAAGTTCTCGGACTACCTGACGGTCATCCTGGTCTGCCCGCTGCTTATCCTCATCGCCATCAGCGCCACGGCCTCGCTGGAGAGCTCCACCGTGGTCCGCACGCTGCTGGAGGTCTCGGTGCTGCACGCCCTGTGGCTGGGCGTGCTCAAGGCCCTGCCCTACGTCAGCACCTGGCTGGCGCTCCTGTTCGTGTACGTCTTCATCCCCAATACCCGCGTGCGCCTGGGCTCGGCGGCGGCGGGGGCCGTGCTGGCGGGCAGCCTGTGGCAGGCCGTGCAGTGGGCCTACATCACCTACCAGGCATCCTTTCGCAACTACAACGCCATCTACGGCAGCTTCGCCCAGGTGCCGCTGCTGCTCATCTGGCTGTTCGTCAGCTGGGCCATCGTGCTCCTGGGCGCGGAGATCAGCTTTGCCGTGCAGAACAGCGGCACCTACCGCCGCGAGTCGACCCTGGACGGCTACAGCCACGACGACCGCCAGAAGCTGGCGGCCCTGGCCCTGGCCCTGGTGACCCGCGTGTTCATGGAGGGCGGCCCGCGCCTGGGCAACGCGGAACTGGCCCGCCTGCTGGACGCCCCGGTGCGCCTGGTGGGCGACGTGATGCACATGCTGGCCCGGGCGGGCATCGTGGTGCCCGTGGCCGACCCCGACGCCGGGGACGCGGCCTATACCCTGGCCCGCCCGCCGGATTCCGTGCGCATGGTGGACGTGATGACGGCCCTGTCGCGCTACCGGCAGGACACCGGCCCCCGGGCCCTGGCGCCCCGGCTGGAGGCGCTGGAGCCGGTCTTCGGCGGGCTGCTCGGCGCCGCCCAGGGCAGCCCGCACAACATGACCTTGGCCCACTTCGCCCGGCACTGCGCCGAGCAGGGCACCTGCCCCGACCCGCACCCCGGGGCCCGGGCCGCGCACCGCGGCGATGGAAGCGCCGATGCCTGAGAACAGCCACCGCTTCTTTCGCAACGCCGCCTGCGCCTATTTCCCCTGCCACGCGGTGGACGACGACGCGGACTTCAACTGCCTGTTCTGCTTCTGCCCGCTCTACTGGCTGGAGGATTGCGGCGGCAGCCCGGCCTTTCGCGGCGGCGTGAAGGACTGCACCGGCTGCACCCTGCCCCATCGGCCCGGGGGCTACGACACGGTGCTGGCCCGCCTGCGCCGCGAGTTCGCCCGCCGCGCGGCCGCAGGCCCGGCCCCGCCGGACGGGGCGCCGGACGCGCGGGACTAGACGACCGAAGCCATACACGACGACATCGACCCGGGGCCCGGCCCCGGCCCGGAGGAAATCCGTGAACACGCACCACACCCCGACCCCGAAAGCCCCCGGAGGCGGCGCCGCCAAGGCCCTGGCAGTGCTGCTTGTGCTGGCCGGGGCGGCCCTGGCGGCCTACTTTTTCCTGGCCCAGGACAAGGGCGCCCAGCCTCCCGCCCCCGCCGGGGAGCAGCTCGAGGAGCACTCCGCCGTGCCCGAACCCGCGCTGCCGCCCTCGGCGCCCGAGCCCCTGCCCGCCGCGCCGCCCCAGGCCGCCGCGCCCGTGCCGCCCGACCCGGGCCCCGCGCCCACGCCCTCGGTGACCATGCAGGCCGCCGCCCCGCGCACCGACAAGGTCCTGACCCTGGACTTCATCGAGGACCTGGCCGCCTACCTCGCCGGGGCCTACCAGCCCGGGGGCAGCGACGGGAACCAGGGCTCCTCGGGCCTGACCACGGTCACCTTCCGCAAGCTGAACATGCGCTACGGCGTGGAGCTGCGCGGCCTGGACGTGGACCGCGACAACCCGCCCGCGGGCCGCAGGCAGGCCCTGGACCACCTCATGTCGCCCATCGTGCTGCGCCTGGCCTACGACCTGCTGGCCCAGGACCTGCTGGACGCCCTGGCCCGGGCCGGGGCCGCCCAGACCCGCGTCTTCGCCGTGCCCGGCGGCAGCCAGGAGCGGCCCCTGGCCCCGGCGCAGCTGCGCGAGATGTTCGACATCTATGCCGCGCAGGTGCGCGACACGGGCCGGACCTTCCAGGCCTTCGCCAGCCGCGAGGACCTGGTGCGGCTCATGGACCGCTATTTCCAGGTCATGCGCACGGTGAACGCCTCCTACGCCCGCTATGCGGACCTGGAGGCCGCCGGGGCGGCGGAAGGGGAGCTGGACGCCCTGTCCCTGGAGATCAAATCGGCCATCAACGAGCGCGAGGCCCTGCGCCGCGAGCTTCTGCGCGGCGCCCGCCCCGCCGGGGGGTCGGGTCTGGCCGACGCCGATGTGCTGGACATCGCGGCCTGGGTTGCGCGCAGGCTGGCTGCGGACCCCGAGGCCATCAACGCCGTGGGCGCCCTGGCCTCCCTCTGCCGGGAGCTGGCCGAGACCATGCAGCGCTACGAACCCACCGCGCGCGACTAGGTCCGCCCGTCCCAAGAACGCCGAAGGGCCGGGAGGCATGCGCCTCCCGGCCCTTCGCGCATGGCGCGGGCCGCGCCCTCAGGCCAGGGGCAGGGTCACCGACAGGGACGCCTGGGCGCCGATGCGCGCCAGGTCGCGGGTGGCCACGATGCGGCACCACACGTCCACCAGCCGCCCGTCCCACTGCTGGCCCGCGCCCTGGCGCAGGATGGCCGCGGCCTCCTGGGGGCTGCGCGCGGCCTGGTAGGCGCGGCTGGAGGTCATGGCCTCGTAGCCGTCCACCACGCTGACGATGCGCGCCAGGAAGGGAATGGCGTCGCCGGCCAGCCCGTCGGGGTAGCCCTGGCCGTTGTACCATTCGTGGTGGTGGTAGACGATGGGCAGGACGCCCTGCAGGGAGCGCAGGTCGGCCAGGATGTCGCGGCCCAGGACGGGGTGCTGCTTCATGACCTCGAACTCCGCCGCGCTCAGCGGGCCGGGCTTGTTGAGGATGCGGTCGGGCACGCCGATCTTGCCCACGTCGTGCAGCACCCCGGCGAAGGAGAGCAGCTCCAGGTCTGCGGGGCCGAGGCCCACCTCGCGGCCGAGCATGGCCGCATAGGCGCCCACGCGTTCGGAATGGCCCTTGGTGTATACGTCCTTGGCCTCCACCGAGCGCACATGGGAGGTGATGATCTCCAGGTTCATGTCCTGGAGGCGGCATTGCACGGCAACGTTGTCCAGGGCCGAGGCCGCGTGGGCCGCGAACACGGACAGGAGCTGCAACGCGGGCAGGGAGTAGGGCCCGGCGGCGTGGTCGCGCAGTACCAGGGCCATGCCCAGCAGGCGCTGGCCGTCCAGGACCGGGGCGAGCATGGCCGACACCGCGCCCTGGCCCTCGCCATGCACGGGCAGGGACTCGAACAGCCGGGGGCTGCGCCGGTCCATGAGCCGGGTGGCCACGGAGGAGAACCAGTCGCGCACGCGGCGGTTGTCGCGCAGCAGGGGGCCCCAGTGCACGTCGCGGCCCAGGTCGGCGCGCGCGCCGTCGGCGAAGAACAGGCTCATGGCGTCGGGGTGGAACGCCTCGCGCAGCTGGACCAGGAATTCCTTGACCACCGAGCGCACGTCGCGCTGGCGGCGCAGGGCCTGGGTGAAGTCCAGGACGAGGTCCAGCCCCTGGGGGTCGGGGGTGGCGGGCTTGCGCGGGGACGCTCCCCGGGCGGCGTGGCGCATCTCGCGCTCGCGCAGGACCTTGGCCACCTTGTCTTGCAGGTCGCGGATGCCGAAGGGCTTGAGCAGGTAGTCGGCGGCGCCGAGCTGGATGCAGCGCACGGCGCTTTCCACCGAGCCGTAGCCCGTGAGGAAGATGACCTCGGCGTCGCAGCCCCGGGCGCGCATTTCTTCGAGCATCTCCTGGCCGCCCAGGCGGGGCATGCGCAGGTCGGTGACCACGAGGTCCACCCCGCCCTGGTCCAGGACATCCAGCGCCTGGGCGCCGTTGCCCGCGGTCTTCACCGCGCAGCCAAGGCCCATCAGGGCCTCGCGGTTGACTTCGAGCAGCGCGGCCTCGTCGTCAACGAGCAGGATGGTCTTGTCGTGCATCGGGTCTCCGGCGTCCGTGCGTGCGGGGCGGGCCCCGGCGGGGCGGGGCCGCGCGGCGGCCAGGGGCGCCGCATCCGGGTTGTGTAATCCACTTCCGCGCGCCTTGTCCAGCCGGGGCCCGGGAAACGTTCCCGCCCCCCAGAGGCTTTGCTTTTTGAGGCCAAGTGGCGTATGCAGGCCCCAAACGGCGGACTCTCATCCCATCAAGCAAGGACGCGCGATGCATACCGAACCCGACGCCGGGGCCCACCCCGGGGCCAAAGAGATCGTCCGGCACATCGAGCAGCTGCCCGCGCCGCCCGCCGTGGCGGGCAGGATACTCGCCCTGATCGCCAGCCAGGACGCCGACTTCGACGACGTGGCCCGGCTCATCGAGACCGACCCCTCCCTGACCCTCAAGGTTCTGCGCATGGCCAACAGCCTGGCCTACGGCTACCGGGGCCGCATCGAGAACCTGGACCAGGCCGTGCGCACCCTGGGCTTCGAGACCCTGCGCAACGCGCTGCTCTCGGTGCTCATCCGCGACAGCCTTTTCGGCGGCGACATCCGTGGCGGCGACCCGCTCCTGACCCACCTGTGGAAGCATTCCCTGGCCTGCGCCGTGGCCGCCCAGATGCTGGCCGAGGCGGCCATGCCCGAGGCCCGGGGCGCGGCCTTCACCGCCGGGCTGGTCCACGACTGCGGGCAGATGGTCCTGCTTGCGGCCCAGCCGGAGCGCTACGAGCCCCTGGTGGAACGCTGCCGCGCGGGCGAGGGGCCCCTGCTGGCCCTGGAGGCCCCCGGCCCGGAGCACACCCTGGTGGGCAAATGGCTGCTGGTGCGCTGGGACATGCCGCGCACCCTGGTGGACGTGGCCTGGCTGCACCACCAGTCCCCCGAGGCCCTGGCCGGGCTGGGCCCCGACGGGCGCCTGCCCGCCCTGGTCTCCCTGGCCGACCTGCTGGCTCATGAGGTCATGTGCGATGCGCCGGGCGACCCGGAAACGGATCTGGCGGCCCTGGCCGCCCTGGTGGGCATCCCCGTGCCCGCCCTGGGGCAGGTCAAGGCGCGCATCGGCGAAGCCTACGCCCAGCGCGCCGCCGCCTTCGACCTGGACGGCGACGCGGCGGAATTCTATTTCGAGGCCCTGCAACGGGCCAACACCCGCCTGGGCGCCATCAACGCCGACCTGGACGACCAGCGCCGCCGCCTGCGCCGGGCCAACCGCGTGCTCGCCGCCGTGACCGCCGCCGGGCGGGACATGGCCCGCGCCCAGAGCCCCCGGGCCGTGCTCGATACCCTGGCCGCGGTGTTCCCCGCGCGCCTGGGAGCCCCGCGCGGCTTCGCCTACCGCGTGGACTCCGGGGCCGGATTCCTGGAGGGCCTGGCCTGGGCCGACGGCGCCGTGCAGCCCTTCCGCTGCGGGCTGGGCAAGGACCTGGCCCCGGCCTTGGCCGCCGGGCCCGACGCCCCCCCGCAGGAGCTGCGCGGGCTGCTGGCCGGCTACCTCACGCGCATCCCTGGCGAGGCGCCCGACGAGGCCTCGCGCCTGCTGGCCGTGCCGCCGTGGCTGACCCTGCCGCTGCTGGCCGACGGCGGGTTCCTGGGCGAGGTCGGCTTCATGCCCGGCGACGCGCGCTCCATGCGCCTGCCCGCCGAGGAGCGCGCCGGGTTCGCCCAGCTGGCCGACCTGGCCAGCGCGGCCCTGAACCGCCTGGAGCTGCACGAGCGCCTGGAGGAGCGGGCCGAGCGCCTGTCCTCGGCACTGGGGCGGCTGCGGCGCATGAATCACAAGCTGCTCCAGGCCGAGCGGCTGGCCGCCGTGGGCCAGCTGGCCGCCGGGGCCGCCCACGAGATCAACAACCCCCTGGCAATCATCTACGCCCGGGCCCAGCTGCTGGAGCTGCGCGCCTGCGACGAGAAGACCCGCGCGGACTTCCGGCAGATGATGGCCCAGATCGAGCGCATCACCACCATCCTGACCAGCCTGATGGACTTCGCCCGCCCGGCCCCGCCGCGCATGGACCCCGTGGACCTGAACGAGGTGGCCCGGCGGGCCGTGGCCCTGGTGTCCAGCTCCCTGGGCCGCGAGGAGCTCGACCTCGTCTGCGAACTGCACGACGACCTGCCCGCCGTCACGGGCGACAGCGCCCAGCTCGAACAGGTGGTGCTCAACCTGCTGATCAACGCCGAGCACGCCGTGGCCGACCGGCCCCGGCCCCGCGAGCGCGGGCACATCGCCGTGGCCAGCGGCGTGCAGGGGCAAAATGCCTTCCTGACCATCGCCGACAACGGGGTGGGCATCCCGGCGGAGAACCTGAACAAGATCTTCGACCCCTTCTTCACCACCAAGGAGCAGGGCCGGGGCACGGGCCTGGGGCTGTCCACGTCCTACGGCATCATGCAGGCCCACGGCGGGGAGATCCGCTTCCACAGCGTGCCCGGCAAGGGCACCCAGGTCACGGTGCTGCTGCCCCTGTCCTGCCCGGCCCCGCGCCACGCGCCCGCCGGGCCCGCGGCCCGGCCCGAGCGCGATACCGTACTGGTGGTGGACGACGAGCGCCATATCCGCGATATCCTGCGCGAATCCCTGGAGGCCCGGGGCTACGCCGTGCGCACCGCCGAGGACGGCGAACAGGCCCTGGTGCTCCTGGAGCGCGAACGCTTCAGCCTGCTGCTGGTGGACGTGCGCATGCCCCTGCGCGGGGGGCTGTCGCTGCTGGAGCGCGCGCGAGAGCGCATCGGCTCCACCCCGGTCATCGTGCTCACGGGCATGGCCGGGCCCGAGGAGATCGACAAGGCCCTGCATCTGGGCGTGTTCCGCTGCGTGCGCAAGCCCTTCCAGATCGACGCCCTGCTGGACGACATCGCCGCCGCCCTCGGGCGCGACCCCGGAGCAGACGCACCATGAGAATAGTCCCCCTTTCCCCCGGGCAGCCGCCCACCCGCGTGGTCTGCGTGGCCAGCGGCAAGGGCGGCGTGGGCAAGACCAGCCTGTCCACGGGGCTGGCCTTCGCCCTGGCCGCGCGCGGCAACCGCGTCTGCCTGCTCGACGCCGACCTGGGCCTGGCCAATGTGGACATCCTGCTCGGGGTCAACCCCGAGAAGACCCTGGAGGACGTGCTGTTCGGCGGCACGGCCCTGGCCGAGGCCATCGTCTCCGTGGCCCCGGGGGTGGACCTGGTGTCGGGCGCGTCGGGCGTGCCCCGGCTGGCCGAGCTGACCCGCGCCGAGCGCATGCGCCTGGCGGCGGAGTTCGCCGCCCTGGACGGCTACGACTATCTCGTGGTGGACAACTCGCCGGGCATAAGCGCCCAGGTGGTGTCGCTGTGCCTGTCGGCGCGCGACCTGGTGGTGGTGGCCACGCCCGACGTGACGGCCGTCACCGACGCCTACGCCCTGATCAAGGTGCTTTCGCGCGCCGGGCTGTGGTGGAATCCGTTCATCTGCGTGAACCGCGCGCGCGGCAGGCAGCAGGCCCGGCTGGTGTTCGAGAAGCTGCGCTCCACGGCGGGGCGGCACCTGGGGCTCAACTGCCGCTACCTGGGCTGCCTGCTGGAGGACGAGGCCGTGCCCCTGGCCGCCAGCCTGCGGCGGCCCGTGGCCGAAGCCGCGCCGCGCTCGGGCGCCGCCCGCGACCTGGCGGCCCTGGCCCAGGCCCTGGACGAGGCCGAAACCCCCGGGCGGCGGCGCGACGTGAGCCCGCTGCGTTTCCTGGACGGCTCCATCATGCGCCTGAAGCAGGAGCGCGGGGCCCTGGCGGGCATCGCCCGGACCGCCGAGCGCTTCCAGCGCGAGCTGGCGGCCGGTGCCTCCGGGGGCGGCGCGGGGCCCGACGTGCGCGACCGGGCCCGGCTGCTGGAGGGGCTGGCCCGCCTGGGCCGGGGGCTCGACCGCCTGGAGCGCCTGAACGCCGTGGGCCCCCAGGGCGACCGGGCCCGGCTCGCGGCGGCCATGCGCGCCGAGCTGGCGGCCATGCGCGCCCTGCTGGCTCCCGGCGCCGCCTGCGGCCCGGAAGGCCGCGCGCCCGCACCGGTGCCCCCGGCGCCGCCCCGGCGGCCCCGGAGCCTGGATTCCCCCGCGCCCGGGCGCGACCCTGGCGACGAGACTCTGCCCGGCATGCGCGCGGCCCTGGCCGCCCTGGCCGAGGCGGCCGCCCCCGCCGGAGCGCGACCCCAGGGCCCCGGGACGCCCCCGGCCCAGGCCCGGAGCGCGCCCCCTGCGGGAAGCCCGCGCGGCCGGGCCCTGCTGGTCTGCCCGCCCTCGCCCATGCGCGAGGTGCTGGCCGAGGTGCTCAGCGAAGCCGGGCTGCAACCCGAACCCGTGCATCCCCGCGCCCTGAACGGCGGGGACCATTTCGCGGGCTACCGCCTGGGGCTGATCTGCTGGGACGCCCCGGCCCGCGACCTGGAACGCGTGGTGGCCCGGGCGGGCGACACGCCCGTGCTCATGCTGCGCGGTTTCCGCCGCGCGCCCGAGCAGGAGCCCGACCTGAGCGGCCTGCCCGTGACCGTGCTCTACAAGCCCTTCCAGGTTCAGGCGCTGCACAGCGCCATCCGCAAGGCCGCCGGAACCCCGGGCTAGCTGTCCGCGCCCCGCGCGGACGCCCTGCCGCCCGCCCCGGTGCTGGTTCTGCCCCATCGGGGCAGGCCGCGCGGCCGCCTTGCGCGCCGGTTTCGCAAGGGTGCGGGGGCGCTGCCGCCGGGGCCTCCGGGCTTGCGCCCGCCCGCGGACCGAAGCGGCCGCACCCCCCGGGGGGCGCGGCCGCTTCGGTTTTGTGCCCGGGCCGCCGGGAGGGCGGGGGCGTCGGCCCGGCGGGCAGGCCGCGTCCTAGGAGCCCTCGGAGCAGGTCTTGGCCGACTCGGGCAGCACGCGCGGCAGGCGGATGGTGAAGGTCGAGCCCTGGCCGGGCTCGGAATCCACGCTGATGGCCCCGCCGTGCTGGCGGATGGTCTTGTCGGAGACGAACAGGCCCAGGCCCGTGCCCTTGCAGCCCTTGGACGAGAAGAACAGAGTGAACATGCGCTCGCGGGTTTCGCGGTCGATGCCCGTGCCGTTGTCGGCCACGGTGAAGGTCAGGGCCGTTTCGTCGGCGCGCACGCCGAAGGTCACGGCGTGCCGGGGCTTGGCGGTGTCGTCCTGGCAGGCGTCCACGGCGTTTTCCAGCAGGTTGACCAGGGCGGCGCTGAGCATGGTTGCGTCGGCCTCGAAGCTGCCCAGGTCGCCGGGGGGCAGGCTGCGCACGAAGGCCACGCCGCCCTTCTGGGCCTTGGGCTCAACCAGCCGGGCCACGCTCTCGAAGAAGGCCCCCAGGTCCGTGGCGGCCCAGTTCAGCTCGCGGTGCTTGGCGTAGTGCAGCATTTGCAGGACCATGGAGCGGATGCGGCTGACCATGTCCTTGACGGTGGCCCAGCCGGACTCCACGCGCCCGGGGTCGTCGTTCCTGAAGCCCGACTCCACGCGGTAGACCCCGCCGTCCAGGGCGGTGAGCATGCCCTTGATGCCGTGGGACATGGAGCCGATCATCAGGCCCAGGGAGGCCAGGTGGTCCTGGAGCTCGCGCAGCTGGGTGATGTCCGTGGCCATTTCCATGACCTCGGTGATGGCCCCGGAGGCGTCGCGGATGGGCGCCGTCCAGAGCAGCACGTTGTAGGGCTTGCCCGTGCGCGAGGTGACCACGGTTTCCCACTGGTGGCTCTGGCCGGTCTCGAAGGTCCGGGCCACGGGGCATTTGTCGCAGGGTTCGTCGCGGTGGGCGTAGACGGCGTGGCAGCGCACGCCCTCGCCCGGGGAGCCGAAGTGCTCCTTGAAGAGCCGGTTGGCGGCGGTGATGCGGAACTGGCGGTCCTGTACGGAAATGAAGCAGGGCGCCTCGTCGAAGAGGAGCTGATACTGGGCGCGGGTGGCGCGCAGCTCCTCCTGGAGGCGGCTGATGGCCGTCAGGTCGGCGGTGATTTCCAGGACCAGCTCGACCTCGCCGTCGCCGCCGCGAATGGGCGCGGTGTGCACCAGGACGGGTACGCGCTCGCCCAGGACGGTGCGCACGGACGCCTCCATGCGCTGCCCGGCGCCGGAGCGGAAGGTGCGGCCCACGGGGCAGTCGCGCGGCTCCACGTCGGCGTATGCCTCCCAGCTGCCGCGCCCGGTCATCTCGCCCAGGCGCGCGCGGTAGAGGGCGTTGGTGGAGACGACCTCCATGTACTGGTTGTGGATGGAAATGAAGCAGGGCAGGTCCGAGAGGGTGGCGGCGCTGTCCTCGATGTCCCCGGCGATGTCGCGGATGGCCCCGGAGAGGCTTTCCACCACCTGGCCCACGGCGGCCTGGCGTTCGAGCTGGACGATGCGCTGGCTCTTCTCCTCCACCAGGCGTTCCAGGTTCTCGGTGTGGCGGCGCAGCTCCGCGCGCATGGCGATCTTTTCCTGCACGCGGGCCAGGGCCATTTCCAGGACTTCGTTGTTGATGGGCTTGGTCACGAAGTCGGCGGCCTGGAACTTGAGGCTCTTGATGGCCAGGTCCATGTCCGCGTGGCCGGAGATCATGACGACCTCCGTGTCGGGGCTTTGCTCCTTGATGCGCCGCAGCAGCGCGATGCCGTCCATGCCGGGCATCTTGATGTCCGTGAGCACGATGGGCGGCCGCTGGGCGGCGAATATCTCCAGGGCCTGGCGGCCGTCGGCGGCGGTGAGCACCTCGTAGCCCAGGTCGGCCAGGGAGATGCCCAAAAAGGTGCGGATGCCGTCCTCGTCGTCAACCAGAAGCAGCTTGGTGCCCATGTTCCCGCCCGCGGTGGTGAGCGGGGCGCGGCGGTGGGTTGCGGGCCGCCGCGCCCCGGACGTTGCTAGCCGATGGTGTCCTTGACGATGCCCAGCACCTGGGCCGGGTCGAAGGGCTTGTTGATGGTGGCCACGGCCTTCTTGATGGCCAGGTGGATACCCGACAGGCCGCTGATGACGATGACCGGGGTCTCCTTGAACTCGGGCATCTGGGTCATCTTGCGGTAGAAGCGCGGGCCCCATTCCTTGGGCATCTCCAGGTCCAGGGTCACCAGGTCGGGCCTTTCGGTTTCCAGCATCTTCAGGGCCTGGTCCCCGTCGTGGGCCGAGCAGGTCTCGTAGCCGCTGTCCTTGAAGAGCGTGACGAGGTAGTCAACGATGTCGCGGTCGTCGTCCACAACCATGATCTTCTTGGCCATTGCTGTTCCTCCGTGTGTGCCGGGGTTTTGGGCGCGGCCCGGCCGGGGGCCGGGTCCGCTCGCGGGCGTATGGTGGTTGCGCTAGCGGCCCAGGACGGAGCCCACGATGCCCAGCAGCTCGTCGGGATCGAAGGGCTTGGTCAGGGCGGCCACGGCCTTGGGAATGGCGTACTTGTTTCCGGCCAGCCCGCTGACCACCACCACCGGAATCCGCTTGAGCTCCGGGTCCTGGGCCAGCTTGCGGTAGAAGCGCGGGCCCCACTCCTCGGGCATTTCGATGTCCAGGGTGATGAGGTCGGGGCGTTCGGCCTTCACGAGCTCCAGGGCCTTGGCGCCGTCGGAGGCGGCGCAGGTCTGGTAGCCGTTGTCGGTGAAGATGTCGGTCAGGTATGTGACGATGTTCGGGTCATCGTCCACGATCATGATCTTGGCCATGTCGGGTCTCCCTCCGGAGGGGGTTGTGGTCCTGCGGCCCGCACCCGTGGCGGGCCGCAGGGCTTTGGCGGTTTGGCGTGACGGGTCAGACCTTGTCCGGATGGTTCACGCTGACCACCGGGCAGTTGGCGCGCAGGATGACCTGCTCCATGGTGCTGCCGATGCGCGCGGCCTCCAGGTCGGGGTCGCTGGCATGGTGGGCCACCACGATGAGGTCGGCCAGGCGCTCGCGGGCGAACTTGACGATTTCCACATAAGGCGTGCCTTCCCAGACCTCGATCTGCCACTTCTTGAAGTCCTCGGGCATGCGCGCGCCGTAGGTGGCGTGCATCCGCTTGCGGGCCTCGATGAGGCGGCCTTCGATCTCGTCCTGGTCCATGTCGCGGCCCATGCCGCCCTTTTCGATGTCCAGGGTGTGGAAGATGTGCAGCTCGGCGTCCAGCTCCCGGGCGACCTTGGAGGCGAAGGCGAAGGCCGACTCGGCGGGCTTGGAGAAGTCCGTGGCGAAGACGATGCTGCCGATGCCGCCCCAGTAGGAGGCGTGGGGCCGGTGCACGGAGAGCACGGGGCAGCGGGCGGCCTTGGCCACGCGTTGCAGGGTGCTGCCGGCCATGCCCCGGCGGTAGAACTTGCCTTCCTCGCCCTTGGTGCTGGCGCCCATGACGATCAGGTCGGTGCCGCTGTTGCGGGCCTGGCGCAGGATCTCGCGATGCGGGTGGCCGGTGACGATGGACACCGTGCAGGGCGCGGTGCAGGCCGCAAGATGTTTCTCGTAGTAGCTTCTGAGTTCGTCGCCGATGCAGGAGAGGTAGTTCTCGTCGACGCTGACCTCCTCCCCGGTGCGCACATCCTTGACCACCTGGCTGTAGGCCCTGGTGGGCACGCCGGTGACGTGCAGCAGCTCCAGGGTCGCGCCGTAGCGGGAGGCCAGGTCGAAGGCGACCCGGGCGGCGTCGTCGCTGGCGGGGGAGCCCGACGTGGCGAACAGTATTCTTTGGAACATATCCCACCTCACACGTTGGGGTGAGGGCCGGGGCGCTCGGCCCCGGCCCGGACCGTCGTTATCCCTCGCGCCCTATTCTTCCTCTTGCTCGGGCCGCAGATGCTCGGGAATCTCCACCATCTTGATGAGCAGCGGCTTGAGGAAGGTCCAGCGGATGCCGATCTCGAACTCCTCCTCCAGGTCGCGGATGGCGTCCCAGCAGTTGTGGCAGGGGGCGATGACCAGCTTGCAGCCCGTGGCCAGGATCTGGTCACGCTTGGTCTTGAGGGCCTTGTTGCGCTGGGCGCGATAGCGGCCCACGCCGTTGAACCCGCCGCCGCCGCCGCAGCAGTAGTTGTATTCCTTGTTGGGCGCCATTTCCACGAAGTAGCCGGGCTCCACGATGTAGCTGATGATCTCGCGGGTGACCTCGGCCAGGCCGTAGTTGCGCACATAGTTGCAGGAGTCCTGGAGGGTGACGGGCTCCTTGATGCGTTTGGCGGGGTCGATCTTGAGCTTGCCGGTGCGCAGGGCCTCGGCCACCCATTCCACATAGTGGATGTAGGGCGCCGGGGGCTTGCCGTCGGGGCGGCCGCACCAGTAGGGCCCCTCGATGACCGAGGCGCGGTGGGCGTGGCCGCACTCGGTGCCCACCACCCGCTTGGGCCGCAGGCGCTCGATGGCGTCGTAGACGTTTTGCACCTGCATCTTGCAGGCTTCCCAGTCGCCGGCGAACATGCACAGGGCCGTCTGCTCCCAGCCGTTGCTGGGCACGGTCCAGTTCTCCCCGGCGATGTGGAAGAGGATGGCGGCCTCGGCCACGTCCTCGGGGTAGTGCTTGGGCTCGCGGGCGTTGCAGGTGTACATGATGTCCGCGTCCTCGACATCCACGGGGATGGTCAGGCCGGGATATTCCTCCTCGTTCTCCTCGGCCATCCACTCGCAGGTCTCGACCCAGTCCTCCTCGGTCACGTCCATCTGGGCGCGGTAGACGCGGTGCATGCCCGAGCCGATCTTGAGCTCCCACGGCACGAAGCCCTGGGAGTAGAGCAGGCCGCGCGTGTAGGAGATCATCTGGCCCATGTCGATGCCGTGGGGGCAGTATTGGGCGCAGCGCGAGCAGCAGGTGCAGCGCGACCAGCAGACTTCCATGGCGTGCAGCATGAACTTGGTGTCCACGTTGCCGTCCTTGCGGACTATCTCGCCCAGGGTCGTCTGGACCTTGTAGGACGGCACCTGCTCGGGGGCGCGGTCGTTGACGCGATACAGGAAGCAGCTGTCGGCGCACAGGCCGCAACGGGCGCAGATGTCCAGCCAGGTGCGGATGCGCGACTTGCAGGTGGCGTCCAGGCGTTTCTTGAGGTCCGCCGTGTCCACCTCCAGCTCTTCCATTTCCTTGTAGTAGTTCGTCCCCCTGGTGTCGGAGAGCAGGTGCAGTATGTCCTCCTCCGTCTGCAGGGGGCGTCTGAAGCAGTATTTCCCTTCAGGCATGATCTCTCCTTGCCCCGCGGGCATGGATGGAGTTGCTTACCAGACGAGGCCCCGGCCGCGCTCGCCGCCGCGCTTGATGCCGAAGTCCATTCCCAGCTGGGCCCGGGAGCAGAAGTAGAGCACCATGTGCGAGAGCTTGGTGAACGGGATGGCCAGGAGCATCAGGTGGCCGGTGATCAGATGGGCCAGCAGCCAGCCCTCGCCGCCGCCCAGGCGGCAGATCAGGCCGGTGATGAACGGCGCCATGGTGATGGCCAGCAGCAGGTAGTCGTACCCGGTGGTGATGATGCGCACCTCGGGCAGGGCCAGGCGGCGGATGACGAGCCCCACCCCGGCCACGAGCATGGCCACGGTCAGCCCGTCGGCCAGCCCGGCGGGCATGGACGGCCAGGCGATGCCCAGGCGCTGCCGGGCGATGACGGCGTGGGCCTCCAGGAACAGGGGCACGAAGACGATGCCGATGTGGAACGCGAAGAACAGCACGGTCATGCCGGGCTTCTCGCGCCAGCTCCGGCTGCCGAAGGGGACCAGCCAGAAGAGGATGGACTTCAGGGCGTATTTGGCGCCCAGGGCGAAGTGGGGGCGGTAGGCCACACGGTCGAGCTGCCAGGACAGGCCGCGCACATATCGCACGACGCGCCAGATGCAGCCGACGATGAAGACCGTGAACGTCACCCACAGCATGGGGCCGGCCAGGAATTCATACATGTTCAGGCTCCTTCAATGATGGCGGGTTGGGGTCGCACCGGGGCTAGTACAGGCGCTGCTTGTTCTCGCGTCCGGTGAGGAAGCGCCAGAAGCCCAGCGCGGCCACGAGGCCCGCGCCCATGAGCGTGTACGTCCAGCCCTTGGAGTAGATCATGAAATCGACCAGGGTGTGGAATGCGTGTTCCATGACTGTTGCTCCTTAGTGCTCGCCCTTGTACTGCGGGTGTTCGTAGAACACGGGCATCCGGGTCACGACGAAGCGGTAGACGATGACGCCCACGGTGACCACGAACACCGACACGCCGATCTCCATGACGGAGGGGAAGTAGCGCTCGGCGGAGGGCAGTTGCCAGTTGAAGGCCACAAGGCTCACGTTGAAGCGGTTGAGCACGATGCCGAGCACCGTCCAGGCCGCCGTGGCCTTGATGAGCCCGATGTTCCTGTCGCGGTAGCCGATGGCGTAGGCCAGGCAGGGCATGGCCACGAAGCTCACCAGCTCGACCAGGAACCACGCGCCCCAGCCCGTGGCCAGATAGGCCCACTTGTCCTCCACGGCCAGGCCCAGCACCTTGATGGCCAGGTAGCCGAACATGACCCAGGAGCAGGCCTTGGCGAAGCCCAGGGCCACGCCGTCGGACTCCTCGCGGTGGGCGGTGTCCATCAGGTGGTGGAAGTTCCGGTGCGCCAGGGCGCTCTCGAAGAGCACCATGGACATGCCCGCGAACATGGAGCTGATGAAGAAGTACAGCGGCAGGTAGGTCGAGTACCACAGCGGGTGCAGCTTGTTGGGGGCGATGAGGAACAGCGCGCCCAGCGAGCTCTGGTGCATGGTGGAGAGCACGACGCCCATGATGGTCAGGGCGATGGTCCAGCCGTGGATGATGTTGCGCAGCTTCTTCAGCCCCAGCCACTCGAAGGCGATGGGCGTGAACTCGATGGCCAGCACCGAGAGGTAGATGAACACGCAAAGGCCCACTTCGAACAGCAGGGACGAGGTGCCCTGGGAGAGGAAGATGGGGTAGGGCAGGCGCCAGGGGCGGCCCACGTCGTAGTGCAGGGCGAAGACCACCAGCGCGTAGCCCAGAAAGGCCGTGAGGATGGCCGGGCGCACGGCGCTGTGGAAGCGCTTGATCCCGAACAGGTAGCAGGCGGCGGTGGTGGTGTAGCCTCCGGCCGCCAGGGCGACGCCGCACAGCAGGTCGAAGGAGATCCAGATGCCCCAGGGGTTGTTGTGGTCGAGGTTGGTCACCGCACCCAGCCCGCCGGTGAAGCGCAGCCAGGTCAGGACCAGGCCGATGATGACGATGATGCCGGACACGATGGTGAACGGCGTCAGCGCGGAGCGGCCCGTGGCGTTGGTTTCGGCGTTCATCAGGACTGCGCCTCCTCGTTGGACTCCGTGTCCTTGGCCTTCATGGCCTGCTCCACGGCGTTCTTGACTTCGACCTCGATGCGCCGCTTGTTGGCGACCTCGGCCTTTTCCAGCTCGCTGGCCAGCTTGGCCTCGGCCTGTTCGGCGGCCTTCTTGAGGGCGGCGGCCACGGCGGCCTCCTTGTCCTGCTTCTCGCGCTTTTCGCGCTTCTTGGAGATGGCGTACAGGCCGGTGAGCAGGATGGGCCACAGGCCGGTGACCACGGGCACGGCGGCCAGGGCCCCGGAGGTCAGCTCGGGGGCGCTTGTGGTGCCCAGGTCGCCGGGCAGCCCCAGCTCCCCGAAGGGCACCCCGGAGAGGTACAGCCAATTGCTGCCGCCCATCTCGCGCTCGCCGTAGATGTGGTCCACATAGCGGTCGGGGTAGTTGCGGATGCGCTGGCGGGCCACGTCGATGAGCTCCTTGCGGGTGCCGAAGCTCAGGGCGCCCTTGGGGCACGCCTCCACGCAACCGGGCAGCTTGCCTTCGAGGATGCGCGGGTGGCACATGGTGCATTTCATCACGCGCGGCGACAGGGCCTCGTCGTACTCGTAGGCCGGAACGCTCCACGGGCAGGCGACCATGCAGTAGCGGCACCCGACGCACAGGCTCGCGTCGTAGACCACGGCGCCCTCGGGGGTCTTGTAGAAGGCCTTGACGAAGCAGGCCGAGGCGCAGGCGGGCTCCTGGCAGTGGTTGCACTGCTGCTTGCGGAAGACGACGCCCGGGCGCGAGGTCTGGTACTGGTTGACGACGGTGTATTCCTTCTCGGTGGTGCGGCGTTTGGCCTCGAGCACGGTCAGGTCGTCGAAGGGCCTGTCGAGCCGGGGCAGCTCGTTGACCACGTTGCAGGCCTCCTCGCACTTGCGGCACCCGATGCAGCGGGTGGCGTCGAACAGGACGCCTTTGGCCCCGGGGTGCCCTTCGAAGTGGTGGGTGCCCGCAGCGTGCGCCGCCTGGCCCGTGGCGGCCACAACGGAGGTCGCGCCGAGCAGGCCGAGAAACGTTCTGCGATTGATGGACATATGCGATTCCTCTGGTTGGCTGCGGTTCCCTACTTCTTCCGTTCCTTGTGGCAGTCGGCGCAGGCGGTCGCGGCGGGCTTTTCGAGGCCCATGGACTGGTGGCAGCCGATGCACTGCTGGTGGAAGGCGGCCATCAGGCCGGGCCTGGCGTCGGTTCCGGTGCCGGGGGTGGCGGCGTGGCAGCTCGCACAGCGCGGCGGCGTGGCCGAGGCCGGGCTGTTGTGGTGGCAGCCCTGGCAGAAGGTGCCCTGCTCGCGGTGGAAGTAGGCCGCCATTGGGCTGGCCTCGACCGCGGCCAACAGGGTCCGCGCGATCTTGCGGTGCGGGAACTCGGCGGGCTCGTACTTGTCGGCCAGGTCGCCGATGGTCACGGTTTCGGGAATCTCGTCCAGGCTGTAGGTGCCTGCGGGCTTGCGCGCCTGGGCGGCGGCCAGGGCCACGGCGGCCTTGTCCTGGTCGGTCATGGCCTGGGCTGCCTCGGGGCTTGCGGGCTCCAGGGCCTTGTCGTGGCACGAGGCGCAGCTTTCCTGGCTCGCGCGGGCGCGCGGCATGAGGTCGTGGCACCCGGCGCACTGGGGCTCGGTGGCGCGCTGGTTGTGGCAGCCAACGCAGCTTTCCTGGGCCGA
>Ga0172382_10002910_pt1 | contig 27817 bp, 43 predicted proteins | sample Leawel138RmetaG_FD_122245 | JGI IMG/M metagenome (GOLD analysis project Ga0172382, IMG submission 122245) | Leachate microbial communities from a municipal landfill in Southern Ontario, Canada - Leachate well 138R metaG | ecosystem: Engineered > Solid waste > Landfill > Unclassified | place...
AAGTGGCTCCCCGAGTAGGATGATACTTGCATGATATTTCCCTGTGAAATTCGTCTATCTGATTAAAAATATGAAGTTTGGTGCCCCCATTAGTGCCCCCGTTTCACTCAACTGGGGGCACGGCGCCGTTGGCGGCTTTCGATCCACGACTCAACATCGGATCGTTTCCAGGCGACGCTGTTTGCTCCCAGTTCGTAGGGACGCGGAAACTCGCTCGTATTAATGCGTCGATAGATCGTCGCTTTGCTCATGCCGGTAACTGCGATGACATCCGGCAGGCGCAAATAAGCGTCGCAGGTCGAGATAATCGACATCGCAGTCATTTCGGTTTTCCTTGAGAATAGTCGGGGAGAAGGTCGGGCATTTCGCCCGTCGAATAGGCATCGGCGATGCGGGGTTGAACGAGGTCGCCGATCAAAGATCCATCAGGCATGACGATATTCGCCATGAATTCGCTGTCGAATGTACTGATGCCAACTTCGACCGCTTCCAGTTTGGCTTTGATGACGAGGAGCAGGGCGCGCCAGCGCGATCGGCAGGCTTGCTCCCATTCCTTTTTCGCACTCTCGATCACGCGGGCTTTCTCACGCCCATAACGATCGCGATAATGGGTGAAGGCCTTGTCCGTGGGTTCCGGCAGGGGCACCATGAACCGCACCTGCCGACCCTTCATGGTGAAGCCGATAAAGCCCCGCGACTGGTCATATGCGCTCATATATTGCGCTGCGCCGTATTTACTGACGAGCTCTTCGATTGCCTCCCGTGTCCGCATCACCGGGACAGAAGTCTGCGTGGCGTATTTCCCACTCATTGGACCGTACCCGTCTTTGCCGCGTGGAGTGTCGCCTGTCCGGCGTCGAGGCGTTCCGCATCGGTGATCGCATTTTGCAGGAGAGCGACAAGCGGTTCGGCTTCGCTGCGATCGAGGATGACGATCACACCTTCCGGGTCGTCGTCGCGATCATGGACGATCGCGGCGAAGTGTCCTTCGGGAAGGGACACCGTGTGGACGGCGGTGGCTGTCATGACGCGGCAGGCCTTGGCGCCGTTGGCGTGGGTCGGGGCCGTGACGAACGGGGGCAGGATGCGCCTGGTCATCCCGCCCGCCGTTCGTCAGCCGTGGCCGCCTTATCGTCATCCAGGCCGAGCCTTATCCGCAGCTCATGGCGCAGCGCCTTCTGAGTGCGGATCTGGATGTCCGCGAAAACCGCTGTCCAGATCGTGTCGAATTCGGTGTTCGGATAATGGTTGCGGAACAGCAGGATCGTCTCGGCATTCAACCGTGCCAGCAGTTCGGTACAGGCCGAAAAAGCCTCATTATGGCGGGATGGTCCAAGCTCTTCTCTCGCCATTATGGTTGCGTGGAGGCGTTCCAAAGCGAGGCGTGCATATTCGATGGCCGCCAGCAGAGCGCCCTCGGCAAATTCTGGCATTTTCCTATAAGTCCAGTTGTCGGTCATTCGGCGGCTTCCTGTTTGGGGGTGGGATCGTCGCCGAAGCGCAGGAGCGGGTGAATCCAGTCCTTTGCGTCCTTCAGCGCGCGGGTGACGGGGGCGGTGAGATCGGCCGCTTTCAGCTTTTCCCAACCGGCGGAGGCGAAGCCCGGGGCGACGCTGCGGCCCATGGCGATGCGGGCGGCGCGGGGGAAGAGATCGACAAATTCCTCTGTCGGTTCGACCATTTCACGGAAGACCTCCGGAACATCGATGCCGCACCATGAGGCGAGGAAATCATGCACTGGCACCTGATAGCCACCCGCATTGAGGCTGCGTTCCAGCATGAGGCCCGCGACGACCGCAGCGGCGCGGCGGCGGAAAGGGCCAAAGCTGTTTGCAAATTCGGCAAAGGCTTCGCGATGATCGGGAAGCGTCATCGAGGGATGGGCCTTCAACTCCGCGATGGCCTTTTCCCAAATCCCATGCGCAACCGTGCGCTGGACGTGAGCCTCTGACCCGGGCGAGCCGTCCCGATATCCTGATGATAGCCGGCGCGCGCCGACTTCATGCGAATGTCCGCCCTGCAGTTCCAGTCGGGCGAGCGTCCAGATCACATAATCCTGCGCCAACTGGCCGTTATACAGGTCCGCCTCGCGCACGAGGGCAGCGCGGAGGGCCTCGCGTCGGATGGCGCGGAGGGCCATGATGCCTTCGGCAGTGAGGCCATGCGTTTCGCGGATAGCCACATCGGCCTGTTGACGGATGCCATAACCATAGCTGGCGTCGATCGCGTGCGACATGGGTGGGATGGTGCCGACGCTCGGGCCGGAAGATGGTCGCGACGCGATCGGACCGGCGGAGACAGGCGCGTTATCGGTCGATGCGGCCACAGTAGGCGACGCGGCTTTTTCCGCCTTGCGCCGTTCCTTGCGGCTGGCCCACCAGAAGCGGGTGTCCACTTCGCCATTGGGTTCGATTGTCAGCGTCGCGAAGATATCGCCGTTGGGGAGATCGATCCGCATGCGGTCGCCGATCGCGGCCAGTTCCCTCTCCATCGGGATATAGTCGCGATCGATTTCGGCTATTTGCCGGTCGCGTTCCGCCGCATCGATGGCGCTATTGTCGACAATGGTTTCCGCCCGAACCTCAAGCTCGAGCATCTCCATTTTCAGAAATTCGAGGCGGGCGGCGTCTGCATCGCTGGCGGGACAGGGTTCCGCGCTGATTTCGAGGTCGCGCGCGATGCCGCCATATTCCTTATCGCGCGGCACCTCCCGTTCGAAGCGCAGATCGTCGCGGCCTGTCTGGCGGCGGAGCAGCGCGCGAATGCGATCAAGCTTTTCCTCGGCCAGTTTCGCCAGCAGTCCCTCGTCGACAACGCGGCCGCGTGCTTCCGCGTCATCGGCGAACAGATCCAGCTCATAGCGGCCGCCCGCCTTGGTATAAGCCGCCTCTCCGACGAACCGCAGCATCATCGTGAGGTCGCTGTCGCCAATTTTGAGCATCCGCCGAATGGTGGCGGCATCCCGGTTCCAGCCTGATCCGGGAATGTTCATGATCTGGACCCAGACGGTATGCTGAAGATCCTGATCCTCGGTCGCGGCGAAGGCGCGGGCCTGATCCTGGCTGATGTCCGCGCGTTCGAGTGCGGCGAAGATCTCCGGATGCAGATTGCCGAGCCGCGCCCACCGTCGGACGGTTTCGAGCGTCTGGCCGTTGGTGTCGGCAATGTCCTTCAGCGATCGGCCGCGCGCATGGGCGCGGGCGACGGCCGCATAAACTTCATAGGGGCGCAGATCGACCCGCACGAGATTTTCCGCGAGACTGAGGTCGACCAGCTCGGCCTCGTCGGTGATTTCGCGGGTGATGACTTCGATCGGATGATTGGACGGCAGCCGCCCGGAATCGATCAGTAATTTGAACGCGCGATAGCGTCGGCCGCCGGCAAGGGCGCCCCATTTCTTTTTGGCGCCGCGCTTCGCGGGCATCGGGTGGACGACCAGCGGATAAAGCTGACCCCGGGCCAGCAGCGATTCCGCCATTCCTTCGACTGCATTTGCATCCAGCGCATTTTGCCGGACATTATAAGGCGATACGCATAGATCGCCGATCGTCATCGTGGTAAAGGACACAGAACTTCTCCTGACTATTTTCTCCCTGGACCGGAGGATGGATGGGGATGGGTTCCCCGCGCCGATCGGGGGCGTTTGATCGGCGCGGGGGCGCTTCGCCTGTGGGGCTTCGGGGGAGGAGGGGCTTTCCCCCGGCAGGCGGGCGTTCAGCAGGGCAAGCTGATGCCCTTCATTGGGATGGAGGGCGTCAAGGCTCACGCATTCGGGGCAGGCGCAGAGAGCATCTTCGGGCAAATGGATAGCGCCAAGCATCAGCCCAGTTCCTTCGCGAGCTGATGCGCCAGACGCTTTGCGCGCAGATCGATGCCGGTCAGCGCGGCTGACGGAATTTCCGGATCGAGGATGGAACTTGGCTCCTCCTGGATCGCGCCAACCGATACGCTTATTTGTTCGCGCAAAGCCTCACCGATGCGGGCTTCCAGCAACGCCCGATCGATGCGCTTCGGCGGTGGTGGCGTTGCTTCATTGGGTGCGGCCGCCCAAAAGGCGAAGAATTCATCGGCGCAATCGGTACAGATATCCGCTTGCTGATTTTCCGCGCTGAGGGTTCGGATGGGCCGGGCCGCGTCGGGATGCGGGGCCGACGCCCAGATGCGGCCCCACCCTGCATCCTGACCATACGAACGGATTTCGATCCCGAATCCGCAGCGGTCGCAGATTTTCACCTCTATGGTGTCGCGGCTCATTGCGGTTCGCCCAGAAGCGAAACATACTGACAGGTCACAGCATCGCCTCCATCTGCCGGTCAATCGACTGGAGATCCGCGATCAGGCCCTGCAGGTCGTCCCGGCTCAAGGTCGTAATGATGGCTTCATCGCCGGGGGCGGTGGGGGTGCCGCTCCACAATATGAGGCTGGCGCCGCCGCCTTCGGTAAATGGCGTCCAGGCCAGGGCTATTCCGCGCCGCATGGGTATGGGGTGGCGGGCACCTGAGAAAAACGGGCTCGGCACCCATGCATCGCCGTCGTCATCGATGAGGATGATGTCGGTCATCGGCGGGAATTCATCGGCAGCGGCCGGATCGATCGGTCCGTGCGTCGGTTCGGTCATGGCCGCGCTCATTTGCTGTACGCCAAAATCAGGAGCACGAGCGCGCCGAAGAAGAGGATGCAGCCGACCAGCGCCGTCAGAATGACAAAGCCCTCGCCGATCGCCGTGCAGTCGGGGCAGGTGCAGCGGGGAGCGGTGCATCGGGAGGAGCGGCGGGGCGCCTCATTATCATAGGGGGTGGGTTCGCGCGCCATCACTCGATCCCCAGTGCATTTTTGTAGGTTTCGAGCAGGGCCTCGGATTCCTGCCGGACGTGCTTTTCGAGGCGGCGCAGGCGGATGATCGCGCGGATCGTCTTCACGTCATAGCCGTTTGATTTCGCTTCCAGATAGACATCCTTGATGTCATCGGAGAGGCCCTTTTTCTCTTCCTCCAGACGCTCGATCCGTTCGATGAACAGGCGCAGCCGATCTCCGGCGACATTTCCCTCGCTCATGGCTTGACCTCAAGAAAGGCGATGACGTCCGGGGCGTAGTGCAGGGCGGCCAGCCCGGCGTTGAGGGCGAGGCCGCCGATCAGGGCGAAACGCAGATCGGTACGCAGCTCTTCGCGTTCCGCGGGCGTGAAAATGGCAGGCCTCTCGGCCCTGCGGTGAAAGGTGCAGCGGCAATCCGCCGGATGGATGCGGTCAGACCGAATTGGGTCAGTTCTCATCGGGAAATTCCTTTCCGATACAGGAGGTGCAGAGATCCTCTTTCGCCCATGCGCAGCACAGCCGCGGCTCCGGGCCGGGGAGGAAACAGGGGTCGCGTTCCGAGCATCCACAGATCCTGCAGAGGCGTGGGGGCGAAAAATCTTCGGGAGAGAAGCGCGGCCGATCGAGAAGCCGCCATGCGATCGTGGGAATGAAGGGGTAGGCGGTCCGCAGCGTGGCGAGCACGTCGGCGCTGATCGGATCGATTCCCCGTTCGATGCGGTCGATCCATGCCTTGCGGTCGATCTGCGCGAGGTGGGGCGCCGTGCCGATGCGTTCGGCAACATCATCGATCGACAGGCCCGCGGCCTGCCGTCGTTTCTTCAGATATGTGCCGGGTGTCATCATCGGGCGATTTCTTCGGGCAGCAAAAAGGCCTTCCCGAAAGCGTGGGCGCGACGGGTCGGCGGGGAATGGGGGATGGAATAAGCGGTGCGGGATGGGGGAGCCCGCCGCGATCAGGGAGGCTTGCGGCCCATGCGCAGCAACAACTCATCCGCCTTGTTGCGGACATCAATCAATTCCTTGATCGCGAGTTGTTCCTCAAACGATCCGGCATCCGGTTGGGATGCTTCGAGCAGCGCGAGTTCAGCGTCATTATTCTCGCGCATGAATTCCATGGTGCAGCGTTGCAGTTCCTGCCGGTCGCCGAAGCGTTCGGCCTGCGCCGCCCTCACCAGATCGCCATAGGCTTCGAAAATCGGGGCGCCGATGCCGCCGGCCTCCTGAAACGCGATGTCGAGCAGGACCGCGCTATCGAAATTGATGCGTTCAGGGCGATCATTATCTCCCCAGCCGCGCACGGTGCGCTCGTCATAGCCGGTGATGACCGCCATCGATGACCACCCCCGATCGAGCTGCCCGGCAATGCGGGCAAGGGCGCCGTCGATCGACAAAGGCGCGCGGCGTTTCGTCATGCGCGAACCTTCCCGGCTCCGCCCGCAAGTAATGGTGCAGCAACGAGCTGGCGGTAGGACCGTGGCACCGGCCAGAATGCGGCGGGTCCGGGGCGGCCGGGACGCCCGAGAAGAAAAGCCAGTGCCGCCCTTCCATGGGAGAAGAGGGCGGCACTGACAGGTTCGTTTCCGCACAGGTCGCGTTCGACGGAAACGAGCATCCCAAAAGCCGGTTTGCTTTGGGGACGACGGTCAGGGAATCGGGGGGTAGGATGCGGGCATGCGACAATCATTTGCGCACTCCCTCCAGACGTTCCCCCGCAATTGAGGACTGCGGCGGGCGCATCGGCGTTTTCAGGCCGAGGGCGACGGCGATGCGGTGCGATTGACCGGCGCGACACTTCCGCCGACCGGACAGCACCTCATAGACCATCCGTCGGCTAAAGCCCTGCTGATCCGCCCATTCGGCATAGGTGATACCGTTGGATACCAGCCGGGCCTTGGCATCGGCCAGAGCCTGCATGGAAAATCCGCGAGCGCTATCGCTCTGCAAAACGGTTGCAGTTGGAGAATCGGCGGTCATGTGCAATTCATTGAACTGTGGAAACTGGGTGTAATATTTCGGAAAATCCGAAAATGGTCAATAGGTTTTCGGTTTGAGCGATATTATTTCTTCTCGCCTGCGGGAAGAGAGGGTTCGGATTTCGCCCAAACAGGGCGATTTCGCGGCCCTTATTGGTGTGCGCCAAAGTCAGCTAAGTGATTGGGAACGTGGAGGTGCTGGCCTGAAAGCTGAGCATCTCGTGCTTTTAAGCCAGGCCGGGATCGATATTTCATATGTTCTGACCGGAAGGCGGGGCGGGTCACTGTTGAGCGAAAGCGAATCAATGTTGCTGGATGCGTTCCAGCGCCTCGATGCCGAGGGGCAGAAGGGTTTGCTGACCTTGCTGGCCAGTCTCGCCCGCCGCGATCAACCCGCTACCGTCCACGACAATCGAATGACCTATCGGGGTGATATGAATGATTGAGAAAACCATAAAGCCGACGAAATCCGATCATGCGTTGCATGGTTACTGACACAAATATTTGATCGAAGGACAAAATCTGATGGAAGTTTCTGCTGGTGTAACAAAAATTGTGAAGGATGTGATCGGATGGATGGTTGTGATTGATGTCCAATATGGATTCGGCAGCTTCACCGTTCAGATTCCCACCCTTCAGACAAACCCTCAACTTGCTGTCGAAGATGCACGAAAACAGCTCTTTGACCTTGGCGGTAGTTTGATGAACGGGTTTCAGCAGCCAGGAAGTTTGGAATAAAGCAAAATCGCTATTGCTGGATGCATTTTAATGCCTCGATATGGAGGGGCAGAAGGCTTTGCTTGCCTTGCTTGGTAGCCTCGACCGCCGCTCTCTGCCTGCTACCATGGATGATAATCGACGGGCCTATCTGGGGGATATGAATGACTGAACAGGCCAAAGCGCCTTTCTGCACTGCATGCGGCAATCGACTGAATGAAAATGATAATTTCTGCGGGAAATGCGGGCATAAGGTTGCTCCGGAACCCGCCGGCAAAAGCGAGGAATTGCTCCCCGATGGGTATGCGGTGAGCCGGTTTGTCACCGTCGCGCTTATCGTCGCTTTGGTGGGTGGGCCGGCAATCCTCTATTTTTTTGGCGAGAGATTGTTTGCGCCCGATACCAGATCTGCGGAAGCAGCGGTCAGGGGACTGCTTTATGATCCATCCTCCGCACAGTTCCGAGACGTAGAGAGATGCCCGCGGAACCGTGATGTCCTTCGGGGCGAATTTAACGGCAAGAACCTGATGGGCGGCTATGAGGGCTTCAAGCCATTTTATTATGACGGGGTATCGGCGATCACGCTGGGCGATGGGCGCTTTAGTGGCTTTACCCAGATTTGCTACCATGGGGGCGACCCCAAAAAGGTGGTCGATGTCGATTCGATCACAGAGGCCGAAAAGGCGGTGCAGGACGCGCTTAACGCCGCAGACCGTTGATCCTGCATAAGAAGCAGGCCTGAACCCTATATTTTTCAACCCTTTCCCCTTATGTTCTCCCCTCGGCAGGGAGATACGAATGGAGATGGGAAAGGACATTCCGCGACTGTCGCCGACCATGGCGAGCCGGAAGTTGCAGGTGCTCGCCTTCATCCGCCTTTTTTACCGCGAGCATGGTATCGGCCCGTCTCTCTCCGAGATTGCCGCCGCGATCGGGACCAACCGGACGCGGGCGCAGGATGCGATCCGCAAGCTGGCGCGGGAAGGGCGGGTCCATCATCGGCCCGGCCAGCCGCGCGGCGTGGTGCCGGTCGAGATGCGCGACGAGGCGCTGCGCCTGTTGCGCGAGGAAGGGTGGACCGTCAATCCGGAGCGGCGGGGGATAGATCATCCGGATGCGCTGCCGCTCCTCGATGTCGTCGATCCGGGGACGAAAAAAACCGGAACGTAACAAATTCGGGACTGCTTTGCCCGTGCCGCCCCGCGCATGTCATGATGCGGGAGGGAATACAGATCCATGGGCAAAGCCACGCAGGCGCCGCGACGGCGCACACAGAAAACTCCGCCATTGCTGGCCGATGGCTGGGCGAAACGCCATCCGGCGCGGGCGGCAGCGGAAAATCGATTGAGGTTGCAGCGCGCGGCGATGATCGCGGACTGGAGCCACAAGACGAACGGGACGATCGAGACCCATTATCAGGCCAGCCGGGTTCGCCAGGGCGCGATCGCGCGGCTGTTCCAGAGCGGCCGCCTCGACAATTTCGAGCTGGGATGGGCGATGGAAATTCGCGCGGTGGTCGAGCGGATCGGGCGCGACGTATCCTTTCGGACAGCGAGCCTTGAGACGAGAGTCGACACGAGCCGCCATGGCGACGCTTTTTGGGAAGCGCTGGGGGCCGTGCGGGCCGAAGCGGCTTATTCGCGCTGGCGGCGGGAGCTGGGGCCGGGCGCGGGGATTGCGCTGGCGATCATAGTGGACGATGTGGCGCTGACGGCGGCGGCGCGGCGATTCCATGTGTCGGTTGCGAAGGCCGGAGCGATGCTTGAGGCGGGGCTGCGCCTCTGGAACGAGCTGATGTGGGAGACGCGCAAGCAGATCGGCAAGAGCGAGTTGAGCGAGGCCCATGCGCGGATCGCGTGATTGATTGATTTTATCTCATGCCATGGAGGAAGGTACAGTGAACTGATTATGGCTGAACTAGGGTCCTGACCCTAGCAATCGGCGTGGCGCTGGTGTCAGTTTGCGACCAGAGTCGGTCGTTCAGATCAGCTACATCGAACGTCTGCTCCTAACAGAAGATGCAGCTAGGACGCTCCCCACAAGGCGACGTCGCTCAGTCAGTCTGCGACCAGATCCGTCACAGCTCGGCTTCATATCGGAACTCGATCGGTTGCAGTTCCGCAGCGATCCGCGCGCACAGGTCCGAAAAATGGTCCTTGAAACTGCCAAAGTTAGCGATGGCGTCCTTCGCCGCTTGCGCCGCTTCGGTGCCTCTTGCGTGGCCTTGCAACTTCGACCGCAGCCATTGGGCCTCCCGCAGCCCCGACAGCTTCATCCGCTCATCCCGGTGACGGCCGACATTCAGTAGCTTTTCCAACAATGCCAGCGTGCGGTCACTGTCGGTGTATTCGACCGATAACCGGTCAAGGCGCTGACGCAGGGGCTTTGTCTCGAAGCCTTCGACGACAAGCTTCGTGAGGTCCATGATGGCCTCGGCCCACTCATCCTTGCTCGCAGTCAGCGGAATGTTGGCCCGATCCATCAAATCGGAATCACGCAGTTTCCACCATTCAACCTTGCGGTCTCTCCATCGCCGGACAATAGACATAACTTCCTCGCGCGGGTGCCGGAACGTTACAAAGTCACCTTGGAAGTCATTGATGATGGCGCGCTCCGAGATGCCCGCCTGTGGCTCGACGTTGAAGGCCAGCCAGTGCAGCTGCTCCGTGTACGGCAGGGCACGCAGATAGCAGATATAGGCATGGACCTGACCTGCCTCATTCACGTCGTAGCCGCGCAGGTGCCATGCCGTCCGACAGCTCACTTCACGGTCTTTGATCGTGTATTTTTCTCGGTCAGTTTTGTATTTTGACAGAACCTCGGCCCGAAAGAAGGCCGGGGATAGCTCGAACGGCAGATCGTTGCCCTCCGCCTGAAAATAATTGGTCGTTGCTGCCGGGTCCGTGGAAATCTTGGCAAGTCGGTCATTGCGCCAATCATGCGCAATGAACTCGACGTACTGCTTGGACTTTTTCCCGCTCCAGCCATCCGTCACCCCCTGGAATACTTGGCTAGCTCCACGGCGCGGGCGCATGATCTGGATGCCGCGCGTGTAGGCACAGCATCCGCAGTGACGCTGCCGATAGAAGAAATCGGCGGAATCGACATGGACCACATCATCGATGTTGTCTGGCCAGCCATTGAATTCGCTGTGCTTCAGCAACGTGAAGTCGAACATGCGCACAAGCGTGCAGCGTGCAATGGTCAGGTACTCCTCTAGCTCTTCCCAGGTAAACGATACGAGCCGTACATCGTCGCCATTGCGACCTAAAGTGACGGATGCACAGTGCCGAAGGTCACCGTGATCATCGAAGCGGCAATAGGCACTTTCCTCGGGCCGCCAGTGAATGCCGGTCAAATGCGTGTACTCTTGATTGACCTCGATGTAGTCGCGCCCGTCGCCGCTCCACCCCTCAAACGTGCGTGCGAAAATGAGATCGCGCCCCTGATCAAGCGCCTTTGAGCCCCGGTGATGGTCATCCCGCTCGATCCACATCCCCCTGCGGCCACCGCCGGAGACATAGCTGGCGATGCTGATATACGGATTGCAGTTCCATCGCAGCAGGTCATCCTGCGATGCGGCCTCTAACGCTTCATCCGGCACCACGATTGAATGAATGAACGTGTAGGGGCCGGACCCGTAAATGACTGCCTCGTCCGCTTTGGCATTTTGCTTGAGGAACTCCGTATGCTGACCAGCTCCGACCCATTCCCGGTATTGCGCATCATCTGACGGAATCTCGTCAATCTTCTGAATTTTTTCGATGATTTTCTTGTGTGCAAAGCTAGGCATATTCCATGTGTTACCGCATTTAGTATGCTGGAGAAACTGAACTTTATGCAGAAGCTGAGGCGTCCCCCTGATTGTTACCAATTAGAGGTAGGGTCTCGATCTTTCATGATGGTTGTTTGATGGGATAGCAACGACCGCTTCCAACGGAAGCTGTCGTTTCCCGCATATGGAGGAAACAGCATATTCGACCCAAGCTACGCCATCCGCGTTGAACAGGACAGGGACGGCATCGCCTGCGAATAGCCCTTACCGGCATTCGCGCCTGATCCGCCCGCCATTATCCCAATCCCTGCGATAAATGGCCTGTCCGGCAGCGAGCTGGGCGCAGGCGATATTCTGACCGCCGACATAGGCCACGGCCAGCGTCCGGCCATAATGATCCCGGCCCATGCGGTAGAGGGTAACAGGACGCCCCCTGATGATGCAGATCAGGCTGGCTTTGCTCGCCCGGCCATCGCCCGGTGCGCAGTGGCGGCCTTTCCGGCAATGGCCGGGCAGTTCGGGCGCATCGATACCCGTCAGGCGGACGCGTTCCTTGCCGCAACGCAAGGTGTCGCCGTCCGTGACGGTGCAGGCGAGGGCGGCAGAGGCAAGGATAGCAATCAAATCAGGGTATCCGTTCGATTATCTATGCCGCCTTCGCCCGCGCAGTCAGCTCGACGCCCATCGCATCGAGCAGCTTGAGAACGGTTTCCAGAGTCGGATTACCGCCTTCGCGCAGTGCGCTATAAAGGCTCGCGCGGCTGATGCCGGTTTGTCGTGCCAGATCACTAGCCCCTGCCGCGCGAGCGATGTCGCCCAAGGCGGCGGCGATGACGCCCGCATCATGGCTTTGCAGCGCGCTGCTGAGATAGAGCGCGGCCTCTTCCGGGGTGCGGATATATTCGGTCGGGTCAAAGGGGGTGGTGGGTACCTTTACCATGATGGCTCCTTTACAACATTTCTCTGGCGGTTGCGATGTCGCGGCGTTGGCTGGATTTGTCGCCGCCCGCGAGCAGGATCACGATCCGGCCTTCCTCGATCGTGTAATAGAGGCGATAGCCGGGGCCGTAGGCGATGCGCAGTTCGGACAACCCGCCGCCCAGCGATTTGGCCGCACCGAAATAGCCGCTGCGAACCCGTGCGATATGTTCGGCAATGATGGTCTGCGCCCTGCGGTCAGCCAGCTTGCGAAGCCATTTCTCGAAGGTCTGGGTAGTGGCGATTTCGTAGTGCATGTCTATTTTAATAGACAGAATGCGAGTGCCTGTCAATTAAAATAGACATGTGGAAGCGACTATTTCACGGCTTCAAGGGGGATCTGCGATTCCAGGCCGCCTGATCGAAGCGATATTTTTGCAGTCGTTACAAAAACGAGCCTGCCTAAACGATCACGAATCGCGCAAAAACGACCCCGCATGAACTGTGTCCTCGGCCCGTCACCCCCATGGGATGGCGGGCTTTTTGCGTCGATGGAGGCCGCATCTGGCCAATCCTTTCCCCCCGATCGCTGATCAGCTTGAACAGGCGAGCCATGCGCTCGACCTGTTGATCCGCGACGCCCGCCTGCCCGCGCGCGATCACGCCGATCGCCATGCCGAGCTGGAAGAGCGGGCGCAGGCGATTGCCGCCTCCATCGTCGCCAGTTTTCGCGGGATGCAGCAACCGGGCGCGCGGCCGCTGTCCTTCGAAGCGAATGACCAAGGCGCACGGGCATGGTTCTGAACGGAGATGAGATGAAGCTCGATATTGAAGCGATTCGGCGTGAGGCGCGCGGGCCGGGCCATGAGCCGGTCGCCGTGACCCGGCGGTGGCTGGCGGCGGTGCTGGACGAGATCGATCATAAGCCTGTGCTCGATCATGATGCTTATGCATTGGCCGGAGTGCCGTCTCGTGACTGATGCGGTCCAATCTGGCCGTCGTGAGATCGACGGCGCGATCTACTGGCCCAATGGGGATGGCGGCCTGATCCCCGATGCCGTGGTGAAGCCGGTCGACAAGCTGCAGGATGAGCTGGTGCGCAAGATCATCGGCTTTGCCGCGCCGCTCTCCGAACAGGTGGCGCGGTTTCGCCAGCACAGCTTCGATGATGTTGACGATTTCGTCGCGCTGCTGGAGCAGGAATATGGTTCGCGGCGCGGCGGGACCAAAGGAAATATGACGTTCGCGTCCTATGACGGCCTGCTGAAGGTTGTGGTCGCGGTTGCGGAGAATATCGTTTTCGGGCCGGAATTGCAGGTCGCCAAGGGCATTGTCGACGAATGTCTGCGCGAATGGTCGGCTGATAGCCGGACGGAGATCCGCGCAATCATCAATCGCGCCTTTGATGTCGACAGTCAGGGGCGGATCAACCGCAATGATCTGTTTTCGCTGCTGCGGCTCGAAATTGTAGATGCGCGGTGGAAGAAGGCGATGCAGGCCATCCGCGATAGTATCCGGGTGGTCGGATCGAAGCGCTATCTGCGGATCTATCAGCGCCCCGATGCTAAGGCTGCATGGCAGGCGATATCGATCGACATGGCCAGCGCATGACCGCCCATGTCCGCGCCGGAGAACGGCTGAAGCGTGAGCTGGAGCGGTCGGCCGAGCAGGCCGGTTGCACCGTCGATTGGGTGGTTGAGCACTCGCGCCCTTGGTCCTCGCCTAGCTTTGTGGGCGGTACGCATGAGCTGCTGCTGATCGTTGAGGGCCAGGCCATGACCGCATGGCTCGACATGCTCGATGAGGATGCGATCTATCTGCCCGGGTTTGTGCTTGTATCGCTTGCAGTCGGTACGGTTGAGGTGGTCAACGGACAGGCACGGGCCAGCATCGAGGCCCACACGGTCCGAGAGGCCTAGGCGCTATGCCGACGCAGCCCCCGCGCTTTCGGCCTCGTGGATGGAAGCCAGCGGAGCCTTGGGCCACGTCGAAGGGCAAGAGCCGCCAGCAGCGCGGCTATGGGCGCGCGCATGACGCGATGCGTAAGACGGTGCTGATCGAAGAGCCTTACTGTGCCGAATGCATCAGGACCGGCGTGGCGCCGCCTCGCCGAACCGTCATCGCCGATCACATCAGGCCCAAGGCCGAGGGCGGGAGCGATGACCGCAGCAACTATCAAGGCCTCTGTGCCTCGCACAGCAAGGCCAAGACGGCCAAGGAGTCGGCCCGCGCGCGGCGTCGGCAGACGGTCGATCAGGGCTGACGGGGGAGGGGGAGGGGTGAAAAGTCTCGCCTACCCCTTGGTGGACCGCTCTGTCAGACAAATTTTTGTGCGGTCAAAATCAAAGGGTAAAAAGTTGGGGCTTTCGGGTGGCTAGAGGTGGGTCGCGACCTGGCGCCGGACGGAAGCGCAAAGCGCCCGAGGTCAAGGAAGCGCAGGGCACCTATCGCGCCGATCGGGATGCCAAGGTGAACGAGGACGTTCCCCTTGGATCGATGATCGCGCCGCTTCATCTGTCCGAGATCGAGCGCAATTATTTCGCGCAGATTGCGAGTATCCTTGAAGAGCAGAAGCGCGCGAGCCCGCATTACGCCGAGCATGTCGGCCTGCTGGCGTTGCGCCTTTCACAGATTGCTCGCTTTCAGGCGGTGCTGGAAATGACCGGCGACACATTCACCAGTGAGACGGTGCGGAAAGTCGATGGTCAGGATGTCGTTTTCCGCATGGTGCGCGCCCGGCCTGAAGTCGCCATGTTATCGGAGGCTCTGCGTCATGCGCAATCATTGCTGGGGGAGCTGATGCTTAACCCGTCGGCCGCCCTGAAGCTGGCCAGCGGGCACAAGACCGAGGCCGATAACGAGTTCGCTGATTTCTGATGTGGCAGAGGAGCAAAATTATCCGGCCATAGCCCGGAAATATGCAACGGATGTTTGTTCCGGAAAGATCCCCGCCGGTTTGCAGATCCGCCTGCAGTGCCGGCGTTTTCTGGATGAGCTGAAGCTCAGCAAAATGCGGGGAAGTACGTTCCCCTATGTGTTCGATGAAGAGAAGGCTTCAAAGCCCTGTAAATTCATCGAAAAGCTGCCCCATTCCAAGGGTAAATGGGCGCAATCGAAACAGCGCCTTGTCCTACAGCCCTGGCAAATATGGATTGTCGCGGTCACATTCGGCTGGGTTCACCGGTCTGGCGAACGCAAAGGGCTGCGTCGATTTCGCCGGCTGTTTCTGATCGTTCCCCGCAAGAACGGCAAATCAGCCATAGCGGCGGGTATCGGCCTGTTCATGCTGTGCGCCGATGGCGAATTCGGCGCCGAAGTCTATTCGGGTGCGACCAACGAAAAACAGGCATGGGAGGTTTTCAGGCCTGCCCGCCTGATGGTCGAGCGAACGCCGGCGCTGAAGAAGCATTTCGGCCTGGAGGTTCCTGCCCGGGCGATCACGAAGATTGCAGACGGATCGAAGTTCGAGACGATCGTCGGAGATCCGGGCGATGGGCAAAGCCCCAGTTGCTCGATCCACGATGAATATCATGAACATGCCGATGACGGTCAGGTCGATACGATGGTCACGGGCATGGGTGCCCGCGATCAGCCCTTGCAGGTGCTTATCACGACCGCAGGCGATAACCTCGCCGGGCCGTGCTACCAGTTGCGAGTTGACGAGCGGAAGAACCTTGCCGGGATCGGCCATAATGGCGGCCCGCCGCTCAACCAAGAGACGTTCTTTGTCGAATATACGATCGACGAGGGTGATGATTGGAAATCTGAAACTGCGCTGAAAAAAGCGAACCCGAACTATGATGTTTCGGTATCGCTGGAATTCCTCAAGTCCCGCCAGCGCGATGCCATTGCCACCCCGCGCAAGGCCGGTGTTTTCAAGACAAAGCACCTTAATCTGTGGGTTTCGGCGAAGGCCGCCTATTTCGACGTGGAGAAATGGCGCCGGTGCAGCGACCCGGAGATACCCGTCAAGCCGCGGGATGCGCTGAAGCTGGAATGGCTGCGTGGCCGCCGGGCGATTGTGGGGCTGGATCTCGCATCCAAGATCGACATTGCCGCAGTCGAAGTGCTGGTGCTGCCGATCGGCGAGCAGGCAACGACCGAAGATCCGTTTATACGGATCGGTTTCTATTTTCTGCCGGAGGATACGGTCGCGGAGGTGCCCCACTATCAGGGGTGGGACGCCCAGGAGCTGCTGGAGGTCACGACCGGAAATGTCGTCGATTATGATGAAATCGAAGCACTGATCGTCGAGATTAGCGAGATTTTACAGATTGAGGCGGTTCCCTATGACCCGTTTCAGGCAACGCAGCTTTCGACCCGGCTCGCGAAAAAGGGCCTTCCGGTCATCGAGTATCGGCCGACGGTGCTGAACTTCAGCGAGCCGATGAAAGAGCTCGACAAGCTCACGCGCTCGCGCGGGATAATCCACGGGGGCGACCCCGTGATGGAATGGGAAATATCGAACGTCGTCGGTGCCCCCGACAAAAAGGATAATGTCTATCCGAACAAGCCGGATGGACAGCCCCACCTGAAGATCGACAACCCCGTCGCGCTGATGAGCGCGCTTGGCGTCCATATGGGCGAGGAGGACAATGGACCTTCTGTATATGAATGCCGCGGTGCCCGAGTGCTTTAAGGAAGCTGCATGAGTTTATGGAACCGCCTTATCGGTCGCGAGCCGGAGGGGACAGCTCCGCGCGCATCCTCGATCGGGCAGGATGCCGGCATGTTGGTGTCGACGCCCGCCGAACTGGAGGCGGCGCTTCGCGGTGAGCCGTCTTTCGGTGGCGAAGGGGTCACCCCGGACACTGCATTACGGATTGGTGCGGTGTTCGGATGCGTCCGCCTCATTGCGGGTAAGGTCGCGACCTTACCGCTCGACATCAAGCGGCGGGTTGATGACCGCACGCGTGAGGATGCGACCGACCACGCGGTTTCTATCCTGTTGCGCCGACGGCCGAACCGCTGGCAGCGCCCGGCGCAGTTCAAGCGGATGATGCAAGCGCAGGTGCTGCTGCGCGGCAACGCATTCGCGATGAAGTCCATATCGAGGGGCGAAGTCCGTGAACTGATTCCGTTACATCCAGATAGAGTGAGTGTGCGCCAGCTCGATGACCTCACGCTGGAATATGACGTCCTTCGCCGTAACGGCACGATGATTACCGTGAGTCAGGACGAGATGTTCCATGTCTATGGCCTCACCCTCAACGGTTATACCGGCGTCACGCCGCTGACCTATGCCCGCGAGACGATCGGTCAGGCGCGCGCCCGCGACCGACAGGTCGCCAGCACCTTCCGCAACGGTGCGCGACCGTCCGGCGCGGTGTCGATGCCGGATGGAAAGAAGCTCAGCGATCCCGCCTATAATAATCTTCAGCGGTCGCTGGAGGAGTTCCGACAGGGCGGAAAGCGTGACGGCGGCGTCCTACTATTGGAGGAGGGGCTGAAATGGGAGACGATCTCCCTCAGCCCGACCGATCTGCAATGGATCGAGGCACAGAAGCTGTCCCGATCGGAAATATGTATGTTCTTCGGCGTCCCGCCGTCGATGATCGGCGACAATAGCGGTAGCGACAGCAATTGGGGGACCGGCCTCGAACATAAATCTATCGGCTTCGTTGCCTATACTCTCGATGACCATCTGGTCATGTGGGAGGAAGAAATCAGCGCAATGATTTCCGATCCGAAGGTCTATGCGCGCTTCAATCGGTCGGCGCTTGTCCGTGGTGACCTGAAAACCCGGTGGGACGCCTACGTCAAGGCGCTGCAATGGGGCGTCTACAGTCCCAATAAGGTGCTGGAGATGGAGGATGAAAATCCTCGACCGGACGGCGACATCTACTATCCGCCGCCAAATACCGCCGGAAATGCGGATGCAAAATCCCGAAAGGACGATGATGAGGAAGATTGACGCGCCGCGCGTGTTCGCGAGCGCGCGCCCTGGCGCGCTGCCTTTGCCCGGCGACAGAAAACTGCAGGCGTTCACCCCGCCCAATGTGCTTGATCGTTATGGAGACGCGGCGGCAGGGGTGAGGGCGGTGTCGAAGGGCGATAACGTCATCACCATGTTCGACAGCATCGGCGAGGATTTCTGGTCGGGCGGCGGCATCACGGCTAAGAAGGTTTCCTCGCAGCTCCGAGCGATCGGCGATCGCGACGTTGAGGTCCAGATCAACAGCTATGGCGGCGATATGTTCGAGGGTATTGCCATCTATAACGTGTTGCGCGAGCACCCCCAGAATATCACCGTGAAGGTTATGGGCATGGCGGCGTCGGCCGCGTCGATCATCGCGATGGCCGGAGATACCATCGAGATTGGTGCCGCCAGCTTCCTGATGATTCATAATTGCTGGGTCTGGGCGGCGGGGAATCGGCACGATCTGGCCGAAACAGCGGCATGGCTGGAGCCATTCGATGTCGCCATGGCAGAGGTCTATGCCGCAAAATCCGGTGCGGATAGCGCGCAGATCGTCAAATGGATGGATACCGAGACCTATATGTCCGGCAGTATGGCGGTTGAGCGCGGATTTGCAGATGCGTTGCTGCCCGCTGACCAGATCACGACCGATGAGGACGCGAAAGCTGCCGACCAGAGCGTGAACGAGTTGCGGGCGATGGAACTGGCGCTCGTTGCATCCGGTCTTACGCGGACGCAGGCCCGCGCGAAAATCAAAAATCTCAAAGGCACGCCAGGCGCTGCCGCTGACCAGGTCATCACGCCAGGCGCTGACGACCGCAAGCTGAACCAGGCTCTTGCGGGCCTTCTTGCCAATCTTTCCTGACACAGGAGAAACCAGATGAAGAATTTCAACCGCACCGCCCTATTGGGGTTGGGAGCGACCATTGCCATGTCCATGCCGCGCGCAGTTTTCGCCGCGCCGCGTGCCGAGCCCACCGATCCGGTGGCGATGATCGCACAGATCAACGCCAATGTCGACGCGATGCGCGCCAAGCATGAGGAGGCCATTGCAGGTCGCCTTACGCAGGAGGAAGCCAATGCGCTGATCGAGCCGATCAATGCGGAGATCGACCGCTTGTCCGCCGCGTTGACCGCTGCGCAGCTGGGCGGGGGCGCCGGAGACAGCCTCAGCGCGGCTGAGCGCGATCATCGCACCGCCTTTGCGACTTGGTTCCGCCGCGGCGATGTCGATGCGGATCTTGGCCAGCTTTCGGTCAACGCTTCGCTCACCACGCAGTCGGACCCCGACGGTGGCTATGTCGTCCCGGTCGATTGGGAACAGGGTATCGATCGGGTTCTCGGCACCATGTCCGTCATGCGCGAGTTGGCACGTGTCGTACAGATCGGCGGGAGTACCTATAAGAAGCTCGTCAATATGGGCGGCGCCAATTCCGGCTGGGTCGGCGAAGAGGACGCACGCGGGGAAACCCGCACCCCGGTGCTGCGCGAACTCTCGCTGCCCTCCGGCGAACTCTACGCCAATCCGGCGGCAACCCAGACTCTTCTCGACGATGCACGTTTCGACGTCGCGGCCTGGCTGGCGGATGAGATTTCGATCGAGTTCAGCCAGGCTGAGGGCGAAGCGTTCATTCGGGGCAATGGGAAGGATAAGCCGCGGGGAATCCTCGCCTATGATACCGTTGCCAATGACGCCTATGCTTGGGGCAAGATCGGTTTCGTGAAGACTGGCGCGGCCGCAGCCTTCGGCAACCCGCCCGCCGATTCCATTATCGACCTGCTGTTCGCGCTGAAGCAGGGCTATCGCAACAATGCGGTGTTCCTGACATCCGATGTGGTCATGGCGGAAATCCGCAAGTGGAAGGATGGTGAAGGCAATTATCTCTGGGCGGCACCGACCGAGACTTCGAAGGTCGGCACCATGCTCGGTAAGGCCGTTTATACCGATGACTATATGGACGCCATGACGGCGAACAAGTTTCCCGTCGCTGTCGCCGACTGGAAGCGTGCCTACACGATCGCCGATCGTGTCGGTGTCCGTATTCTGCGTGATCCCTACACAAACAAGCCGTTCGTGCAGTTCTATGCGACCAAACGAGTCGGCGGCGGGATCACCAACTTCGAGGCGATCAAACTGTTGAAGGTCGCCGCCTGACGGACGCCGGGGCTGTCTTCGGGCGGCCCTGATCTTCCTCTTTTCTCCGGAGACAATCCATCATGAAGGATATTCATTCGGCGCTGCTCGCGGCGCTGGCCATTGAGGCGGCTGTGTTCAACGCCGACAACGTTCCTGCAGCGATCGACCTCCTCGGCTATGACGCTGCCGAGCTCGTGCTGCTGATCGGTGCGGGTGGCATCGTGTTCACCAACGCGAACAAGATCGAGTTCAAGCTCACCCATTCTGACGATGACGTCAGCTATACCGCAGTCGATATCGGCGATCTGCTGGGCGTTGATGCTGTGGGCGAGGGCGGTATCATCAAGGCCCTGACTGCCGCTCACCCTACGGCCGCCGCCTACCGCTTCGGCTATAAGGGTGGAAAGCGCTATCTCAAGCTGCTGGCCGATTTCAGTGGCGCCCATGGCACTGGGACCGCCCTTGGGGCCGTGGTGCTGAAGGGTTGGGGACAGGACAACCCGCAGGTCAATCAGGCCTGATCGATAGATTGTTTGGGGTCGGGCAGTCCGGCCCCTTATTGCATAAGGGGATAGCCATATGGCTGGACCGATTTCACTGGCGGACGCGAAAGCGTGGCTGCGTGTCGATGATGATTTCGAGGATGCGGTTATCCAGCAGCTCATCGACACAGCCGCACGTCACATCGAGAATGTTTATGGCGTAGTAGCCGCCGAGCAAACGCGCACGTTCCTGTTCGATGGATTTTCTGCCGAAATGAGGTTGCCCCGCAATCCGGTCGATACCGCCAGTGTAACCGTGGCCTATTATGACTTGAACGGTACTCCCCTGTCATTCACGGGCGCCAGGGCCGTCGAGCGAGACGGGTGGTCCTGGCTCTTCCCGCCAATAGGCGAGGTCTGGCCGAAATGCGCTCTGGTACCTGGTGCCGTTGAGGTGACTGCAACTGTTGGGTATGTGAACGATGCAGTCCCCGACGATATCAAACAGGCTACTCGTTTACTTATCGACCACTGGTTCACGACGCGGGACTATTCATGCCAGCCTGACAGCATCGATTTTCTTATCGACCATTATCGGTTTCGGCGCGTTTAGTGGCTACGATGATTCGGACGGGACACTTGAACCGTCGCGTCACCATCCAGGCACCGGTGCGGGTGGACAACGGCAAGGGTGGCAACAGCAAGAGCTGGAATGATGTCATCCCGGTCTGGGCAGAGATGATTCCCCTGCGCGGGTCGGAGGCGCTGGATCAGGCCTTGCTGGAGCAGCGACAGGTCTGGAAGATCACGATCCGTCACCGGGATGATGTGACCGCCGACAATCGGCTGATGTTCAGGGGCAAGGCGTTGAATATCATCACGGCGGAAGATCCGGATGGTGCGCGGCGCTGGCTTGTGATGACGGCTGAAGGCGGGGTGAAAACATAATGGCGCGCCGTCGCCGCCGCATGGAAGGCGTGGCGGAGCTGCGAAAGGCCATGCGCGCCCTTCCGGATGCCGCCAAGGCCGAAATCGGCGATGTGCTCGAAAGTGGCGGGTTTGATGTCGTTTCCGCCATGCGCGCGAAGGCAAGGCGTCGGACGGGGCGGATGGAACGGGCGATCAAATATCGGCTCTATTCCAAGGGGCTGATCCTGCGCGCCGGCTTTATCGACAAGGATGCGCCCTTTTATGGACGTATTCAGGATCTGGGGCGAAAGCAGCAGGTGGTTCGGGTGCGCCGGCGCATCGGTGCGCGGGTCCGGAGCTATACGATGCGGGTCCGCCATATGGAGGGGACGCGTTTTATCACCGGCAGCTACAAGACGTTGCAGTCTCGCATTTTGCGCAATCTGGCCACGGTGGGGGATAAGATCGCGCGGCGGTTGGGGATGGGTAGATGACCGCGGAGGAAGCGATCGATCAGGCGGTTTTCGTGGCGCTGGATGGCGCGGTGGCGGCGACCGTGCATCAGCATGTGCCCGCACCCAATGCGGCCGACTATCCGCATGTCGTGCTGGGCGATATCGATAATGTCGAACCGATCTGCCCCGGCGATCCGGATATTCGCGGAGATTTATCGATCATTGTCATGACTGAAGGCGAAGAGCGGCAGAGCTGTTCGGCGCTGGCCGGGCAGGTCCGGTCGATCCTGGACAACAAGATTCTATCCGCTGGCGGCTTTTCGATCAGGTTGGCGGCGCGATCGAGCACCATTGCGCTCGACGAGGGGGCCAAGGGCTATAATGGGATCGTGACCTTTGGTGTGATTGCCCTGACCGAATAGCTGCTCCCGAAATTTGAGGAATGACAGGCTCGCTTTTGCGGGCCTTTTTTTGTTGGAGGAAACGATGGCCAAGAAATTTGGCAATGATTATCGATTCTGGATCAAGACGACCGGCGAAACCCCGGAATTTGTCCATATCAAAGGGCAGACTTCCACCAAGGTTTCCCGGCAGGGTAGCGAGGTCGATACGTCATCGAAGGATGATTATCCCTATGGGACATCGGGCGGAGGCACCAAGAAGGTCACGCTCACCCTGCAGATCTTCTCGGACCTGCCGGATACGGGTTTTGAAACCCTGGAAGATGCGAGCAAGAGCCTGACCAGCGAGCCGATCGAAGTGCAGATCCGCAAGGGCGGGGCGGCCGGTGGTGAAAGCGATATTGTCTGGCATGCCATCATGAACATGACGCAGTTCGACACTGATTACCCGTTGAATGGCGTGGTGACCTGCGACTTCCAGTTGACGCTGGCCGCCGCGCCGATCGTCGACAAGCTGGCATAAGGACTGACCATGGCGAAAAATACAAGCCGGCAGGCCAATCCGAACCGGGGTGAACTCTCTCTGACACTCGGCGGGCGTGACTATACGTTGCGCCCCAGTTTCGAAGCGATCGAAGCATTTGAGGCCGGCACGGGCAAGGGACTGATGGAGCTGGCCGGGCTGGCACTGGCCGGCAAGATCAGCTTGTCGGAAACCGCGACGATCGCGTGCGAATGCATTCGTGCCCAGGGTCGAGCAACCAACAGCGTCAGCCTGTCCGGATCGCAGCGCGACAAAATCGCGGAGATGATCCTGGAAAGCGGATTTCAGGACGCGCTTGTCGTCATGGCCGGGCTGCTCGCGCTTGCGGTTTCCGGTGGGGTTACCGCGTCGGGGGAACTGAAGGCGGCGACGAAGACGACGACACCGACGACGGACGCCCCGCCCGCCGCCGCCTGATGGGGTTCGCCTGCGCCGCCCTGGGCTGGTCTCCGGATCAGTTCTGGGCAGCGACAATGCATGAATATTGGGATGCCGCATCCGCCTGGCGGAGCATCCATTGCACGAAGAGCGATAGCTGACGATGGCCGAGACGGCGCAGAAACTCTACATCGAGTTTGAGGCGCGGCTGGAATCCCTGCGTGCTGCCGCGACGCAGGGCGACGGGATTATCGAGGATTTCGACAAAAAGGTCGATTCCACCCTCAACCGTCTCGATCAGCGGTTTTCGAAGTTCGGAGAGGACAGCCTTTCCAACATCGCCGCCCGCGTCCGCTCCAATTTCCGCGCCAGCCTCAATGAAATTGAGCAGGCCGCGGCGAATGCCGGGAGTGGGGGAGGAGCAAGCGTCAATTCCGGTGGCGCGCAGGCGGCGGCGGCGGCGGCGCGGGCGCAGGCCAATGCCACGCGGGAAATAGCCGATGCGGCGTTGCGGGCTGCGTCAGCCGAAGGCCAGTTGACGACCGAAACGCAGGCCTATCTGCGCGCCGCCAATCTGGCGGCCGCCAATGCAGAGGCCAATGCCACCAATCTTGAGCGGCAGGCCGGATGGTTGCAGCGGGTCGATATGGAGCTGCGCGCGGCAACGGGCGCCCATAATCAGCTTGTGCCGGCACAGCGGCGGGCAACGGTTTCCGCAGGCCAGATGCGCGCGGGCATGCAGCAGATGGGCTATCAGATCGGCGACGTGACGACGAGCCTTTCGACCTTGCCGCTCTCCCTGCAATCGGCCGCAGTCGTTTTCGCGCAGCAGAGCAGCCAGATGGTGCAGGCCGTTTCGTTGATGACCAATGAGACGAAGGGTTTCATCGGGTTCATGGCGGGGCCGTGGGGCACGGTCATGAACAGCGCGCTGATCGTTCTGGCGATGGTCAGCGCGGCCTATCTGGACGGCTCCGACGCCCAAAAGGAACAGACCAACTCCGCAAAGGAGCTGGAGAACGCGATAAAGTCGCTCGATGACGCGGCAAAGCGCAATATCGAGACGTCATTTCAGGCCGAAGCACGTTCCTATGCGCTGGCGCAGAGCTTCCGGGATCAGGCACGAGAAACCCGCGAACTGACGATCGAGAAGCTGAAGCTGGCGCAGGCCGACCTGCAAAGCCGTCTTGCATCATCGCGTGGTCCCGGCACGACGGGGAGCGATCTGCAGGCGATCGGTGCGGGCCGGGTGGCCGGCGACATTGAAAAGCTCAATGCGCTCATCGCTGAACAGACCAGCGAACTGGAGAAGCGCGAAGATACAGTGCGCCGAACCAAGGTGCCGCTCGTCCAGCGCGGAATCGCGGCTGCGCTCGACAAATCGGCGGCGGCAACCTGGCGTTACGATCAGGCGCTGGCCCGTCTCAATGCGAGCCTGGACACCGGTAAAATCTCCGACCGCCAATATGCGGCCGAAGTTGGAAAGGTAACGCGCGCGCGCGATGCCGAACTCGACGCCATCCAGAAATCTGCAGCGGCGCAGAAAAAGACCGAGAGCGAGGCCCGGAAGGCGTCCACCAAGGCCGCGCGGGAACATGCCGCCGCGCTGAAGGAGATCCAGCGCGAACTGGAGGGCCTCGTCAACAAATATGACCCGGCGGCACGGGCTGCGGATGATCTTGCCCAGGCGCTGGCCCGGATCGACCAGTTTCAGAAGCTCGGCAATATCAGTGTCGGCGATGCCCTGCTGTACAAGATCAAGGCAGGCCGCGAATATGTCGAACAGATGCAGGCGGCGGCGAAGGCCGATTTCAAGGCGGTTCTGGGGTGGGAGCCGGGGAGCGCCGATGATCCCTTCGTCCGCATGGCGAATGATGCGCCCAAGGCCGCGGACAAGCTCGCCCGCGAATATAGCGAGAAGCTGCTTTCCGACCCGACGACCAGTAAAGCCTATAAAAAGGCGATGGAGACGATCGGGACGGATACCCAGACCCATACCGTCCGGATCGCCGAAAGCTGGAAAGATGCGGCCCAGAGCGTCAACAATTCGCTGAACCAGCTCGCTAATGATATTTCAAATGGCGGCCTGCTCGATATCCTTTCGTCCGTCATCAACCTGATGACGCAGCTCGGATCGATGGGCGCATTCGGGTCTGGCATTCAGGCGAGCCTGAATACCAGTGTGCGGGGCCATCGGGATGGCGGGTTGATCGCGATGGCGGATGGCGGCCGCGTTATCGGGCCGGGCGGTCCCCGTACCGACAATCTGCTGCGCCTGCTTTCGCCCGGTGAATATGTCGTCAATGCCGCCGCGACGAAGGGCTGGCTGCCCTTTCTCGATGCGATCAATTATGGGCGCCTGCCGGCCATGGCGGATGGCGGGGCGGTCGGGCGCATCCCGCGGCCGAGCCTTTCCGGATTGATGAGAGACGCGCGCGACGCTCAGCAGCGGCAAGCCGTCGTCTATGTCCAGGTCGAAACCAATGATTATCTGGATGTGAAAATGCGCAGCACCTCCGCCGAGGTCGCCGCGCCCATGGCGACATCGGCCGCGCTGACCGGTGCGGATCTCGCGACGCGCCGGGCGGCCCGATCGCGACGCAACAGGATACCGGGACGGTAAAATGGCGATCAGCTTACCCACAAGCCCGCGCTGCATGGCGCCATCCACACCCTATTTGCGCCGTTTCGGCGGGGTGCTGAGCCCATTTCTCGGCGGCCCGGAACAGCTTATCAATCGGCTCGGAACACGCTGGGGCCAGCGCGTCGTCTTTCCGCCGATGCGATCGGCCGAGGAGGGGCGGCTGTTTGTCTCGCGGCTGGTACAGGCCGGGGAAAGCAGCCTGTTGATGCGGTGGGAGGGGGAGGAGGTCGACAAGGGCGATTGCGGGGCTCCGCAGATCAGCGCCGCAGTGTCCGGCGGCTCCATCATTCCGATATCGGGCCTGCCCGCCGGAAAGCTGCTGAAAGAGGGCTGGTTTTTCAGCATCATTCACGGCGGGCGGCGATATGTTCACATGTTCACGGCCGATGCTCTGGCGAACGCCGCCGGCGCGATCGCATCGGCAACGATCTTTCCGATGTTGCGGGTTCCTCTCACTGCCGGTGACGTGCTGGAAATTGAGTTGCCGATGATCGAAGGGCTGGTCCAGTCGGGCGAAGAACTGAACTGGGAGATGGCGATCGCCCGCCGGACGAACATCAGCTTCACGATGGTTGAGGCGGCATAATTCTCTGAATTCCACCATCATTGAAACGACAGGGCTGCCTTCACCGGCGGCCCTTTTTCTTTTGGGGATTATCTTGGACCCAATCTTACAGGCCGCGCTGGCGCAGCCGGCCATCACCCTGTTCGGCGCGGTGCGGATCGACCTTGCCGGAATCGGATCGATGACCGGGCCGCTGTGCCTCCTCGATGGCGCGGCGACGGTGGTGATCGATGGCGAAAGCTACAGCGGATCGCATGACATTTACGGGACGATCGACAGCATCGATGCGATCGAGGAAGGCGAGGGCGAAGAAGCGCCGGAGATCAGCCTGACGCTGAATGTCCCACAAGCATCTGGCTCGGCCGACCTGGCGGGGCCAGCGATGCAGGGCCGCGAAGTGCGCGTGATGGTTGGCGCGCTCGACCCGGTAAGCGGTCTGGTCATCGGTCAGCCGGAGATCATCTTCCTCGGCGAAATCGATGTCCCCACCTTGTCCATCAGCCAGGGCGAGCGGACAGTCACTTTTACTGTCATCAGCGTGTTCGAGCGGCTGTTTGAAGTCGAGGACGGCGTGCGGGCGCAGGACGGCTGGCATCAATCGATCTGGCCGGGCGAGCGCGGGTTCGCGTTCATGACCGGCATCGACAAAAACCTCTATTGGGGCGGGAAACCGCCGACCAGTACCAGCCTGACGCTGGCCCAACGCATGGCGAATATACGTTCTTCCGCCCTATCCAATGTATCGCGGTGGTCCTGATGACGCCGATCGAGAAGCGCCAGCAGGCAACCAAGCTGACCCTCGCCAAATATGGCGCGCGGGCGTTCGCATGGGGCGGGTGCGATTGCGGCAAGATCGCGGCCTTCCACGCGCGAAAATTCGGCTGGACGGTGCCAAAAACCGGAACCTACAGGTCCGCGCTGGGGGCGAAGAAATATCTTGCCTCGCTCGGTGTCGGGACATTGCCGGACCTGCTCGATCAGATCGGCTTCATGCCGATCGCACCGGCGGCCGCGATGATGGGCGATTTTGTGTCCTTCGCCTGCGATGACCCGATTGGTGGGGTCGGTATCGTCATCGGCAACGGCAATATGGCCGCGTTTCATGAGCTTCATCCCGGCCTCGTCTACATGTCGATGCAGAATATCGATCGCGCCTGGTCGATCCTGAAGCCGGAGCTGCTC
>Ga0172382_10002911_pt1 | contig 27812 bp, 20 predicted proteins | sample Leawel138RmetaG_FD_122245 | JGI IMG/M metagenome (GOLD analysis project Ga0172382, IMG submission 122245) | Leachate microbial communities from a municipal landfill in Southern Ontario, Canada - Leachate well 138R metaG | ecosystem: Engineered > Solid waste > Landfill > Unclassified | place...
ATATAAAGCATAGGATTTATTAATGCTTAAATATTCTAAATGTGATATACTTTGTTTGTATCACTATTATTTTGTTTATGTATAACATAAAACTTTTAGCGAACCAGTATGTATAGTAATTTTTAATTCCGACATTTAAGGGGAGATTTCATGTCAAACAAAGAAAAATTAAGATCTTTTTTGAAAGTCTATAAGTATGTCATATATGATATAGCTACCATTATCATTGCCTATTATTTAACAATATGGGTATTTAGAGGTATGGGTGGTGATATCTCTTTAAATTATAACCATCCAAGACTTTGGCTGGCTTTTGCATTTATTATACCGGCTAAGATTTTAATTAATCAACTTTCCGGTATATACCGCATTATATCTAAGTATGCCTCATTTGAAGACTTCTTTAGGATACTAATTGTCGTTATAGCAACGAACCTTTTAATTGTAGTAACTGTGGCATTATTTCAATTAGAGTTTATGTCTGAGTCTGCATTTATTATGGTAACTTTAATAGAAATAACCGGCATGATGATTCCTAGAATGATACGACGTACAATGAATTTATTAACGTACCAGTTTAGAATAAGAACCTATCAACAAACAGGTATTAAAACACTCATAATTGGTGCGGGTTCTGCAGGTGAGATGGTTGTTAAAGAAATATATAAAAACCGCGCACTCAATTATATTCCAGTTGGTTTTGTTGATGATAATCAAGAAAAAATTGGGCGTCAAATTATGGGTATTAGTATTTTAGGTACTTTAAGTGATATTAAACAAATCGTACACAAATACGATATTCAAGAAGCGATATTAGCAATTAAAGACTATCCTAAACATAAGTTTCATGAACTTGTTAATACCTTAATTAAGTTACATATTAAAGTTAAGAAGTTAAACTTAATAGAAGATGTTAATGAAAATGAAACATCTAAGTTGGTTGATTTAAAAGTTGAGGATTTATTAAATCGTCCAGTGATTAAATTAGATAACCAAGGTATTCATGAATACATTAGCGATGAAGTTGTCTTAGTAACTGGTGGGGGTGGCTCCATTGGTAGCGAGCTGTCTAGACAAATATTTAGCCTAAACCCTAAACAATTAATTATATTTGATATATATGAAAATAATGCTTATGAAATTCAAATGGAGTTAACTAGAAAAGCATTTAAAGATAAAGATAAAGTATATCCTAAACTAGATGTACGTATTGGTAGTGTTTATAATAAGATTAGGTTAGAAGAGATCTTTAAGGAATTTAAACCGACAATTGTCTTTCATGCAGCAGCTTATAAACATGTACCATTAATGGAAGATAGTGCTGTAGAATCCGTTAGAACAAACGTTTTAGGGACTTTAAATGCAGCGAAGTTATCTACAAAATACCAGGTAAAGAAGTTTGTTTTAGTCAGTAGTGATAAAGCTGTACGTGCAACCAATATCATGGGTGCATCTAAGCGCTTTGCAGAACTCATTATCATGAAAGAACAAACAATGAGTACAACCAGTTTTACAGCAGTTAGGTTTGGTAATGTATTAGGATCTAATGGTTCTGTCATACCGCTATTTAAAAAACAAATTGAAGATGGTGGCCCTGTCACAGTTACCCATAAAGAGATTACTAGATACTTTATGACAATTCCTGAATCTGTGAGCTTAATTCTACAATGCGGTGTTTATGCTAAAAATGGTGAACTATTTATTTTAGATATGGGTGAACCAGTAAAAATATATGACTTTGCAGAAAAGATGATTCGTCTTGCAGGTTATAAAGTTGGAGAAGATATCAATATAGAAGTTATTGGTTTACGTCCAGGTGAGAAGTTATATGAAGAACTCTTATTGGATGTTAACAATCCAAACATCCATAAAACGGATAACAAATTAATCTTTATTGAAAATGGTAATGGTGATCGTTTGAATATCGATTTATTAAATGATTTATTAGATAATTTAGAAACATTATCAAACGAAGCAGTTAAACAACGTGTATCAGAGATTGTAGAATCCTATGCACCGGTTAAACAGTAAAGAAAGGTATTAAATATTTTGAACAACAACGAGATTTTATATCATTTGATTGCAAATAGTTTACAACATAAAAAGTATACATTTGAAAGTCCTGATGAATTAGAACTAACTAAAATTATATTTGAAAACGGTTTGGTCGGTCTTACTTTTAATAGTATCGACAAAACATCTTTTAAACTGCAAAAATATTACCAAATGCTTGCACAAGCATTTGGTTCTTTTGTATCTAAAGATGTTCAGCAACAAGCAATCACAGAACAGATTAAAAACATATTTAATGAACATGAAATCAAACATGTATTTTTAAAGGGTTCACACTTAAAAGCACTCTATCCAGAAAGCTATATGCGTGGTATGGGTGATATGGATGTCATTGTACCTATTGATGTCTTTGAAAGTGCTAAAAATATACTTGTTTTGGCTGGCTTTAAGTTTAAGTCAGCAACAAAGCACCATCATGTTTTTGAATCTATTGATGGTAACTTTATTGAACTACATCAAAGTATTACATCAAGTAATGAATATGAAAATGAAGAACTGTTAAAAACAATTTGGGATCACGTATATTTAGATAATCAGTATACTTATAAGCTTGAACCAGCATTTGAATATGTTTATTTACTGACACATCTAATCAGACATATTCGAACATCTGGTGTAGGTATTAGAAGTTTACTTGATATGAAAATCTATTATGATGCCTATAAAAGTCATATCGATGATACATCGCTAAATACCTATTTAGAAACTTATAAATTAAATAACTTTAATGACCGGGTTATACGGTTAAATAAAATATTTACAAATGAAGTCAAACCAGAATATAGAGACCTTGAAGTAATCGCATATATTATGAATAGTGGGATACATGGTAGCGGCTCTAAGCATGATCCTTATTTAACTAAAAGAGCACATGAGCAATCTAGACTTAAAAAGTCTAAATTTAGATATGTTTTAGGTGAGGTATTTCCTGCAAGTTCACGTATTGAAGAAGCATATCCATACTTAAAAAAACACCCATGGTTATTACCATGGGCGTGGTTTGTTAGACTGTTTAAGCAATTATTTAAAATTAAGAATACTAAGAAAAGAATAAGGTCTGTTTCTAGTGATGAAAAGATAGATAGTGTTAAGGATGTATATGACTATTTAGGGATTTAATGTTATATTAAATACAGAACTAATCTATTTAAGATTGAAACATAGTGAACTTATGAGGTGTTAAATGAAGCAAATTAATCAACCAGTAGAACTACTTACTAATAATTCTAGGTCTAGTTTTTATAATTATTTAAAGGATGCTTTGATCAAATGCCAAAGTTTCTCTTTTAGTGTAGCGTTTATTAGTGATTCTGGACTTCAACTTATAATAGATGAATTAAAACAACTAGAAAAGAAAGGCGTTAGGGGTAGAATACTAACAACTAACTACGAGTTCGGTACAACACCTAGAGCACTTGAGATGATACAAGAACTATCAAATGTAGAAGGAAAAATGTATGATGCCCTAACTAGTTTTAGAAAGTTCCATACGAAAGCTTATATATTTGACATGAAAGATCATTATGAAATTGTTGTGGGTTCTAGTAATATGACACAATACGCGCTCAAAAATAATCATGAGTGGAACTTAAAATATGTGGCTAAATCAAGTGACGATACGAATAGAGATATATTAAGTAATTATGAAATACTTTTTAATGATGATAAATCACTACCACTTACCAAAAAACTAATTAGTGAATATAAAGCGACTTGTTATAACAATAAATTGGTTAACTGTAGCCAAAAAGTTTTACTCAACTTTTTTAAAGAACTTTTAACTAATTATCCTGATCATGATTTTATTCGAGAAATGAAGGACAATGTAATTTTTGAAGGCAGCGACTTTTTTAGTGCAGTTAGTCAGCTTGATAAAGATGATATCAAACCTAATGAAATGCAAGAAATGGCATTAGAAGGCTTGAATAGTATTCGAGATAGTGGTGGTAATAGAGCATTAATTATAGCTGCTACAGGTACTGGTAAAACATATCTTTCAGCATTTGATGCATTACAAGTGAATCCATCAAGATTGCTATTTGTTGTACATAGATCAAGTATTCTTAGAGATGCTCTTAGAACTTTTAAAACAATAATGCCTGATGTTTCAATGGGTGAATATACTGGTTATGCAAAAGAAAATGATAGTGATTATGTTTTTGCATCTATACAAACTATTTCTAGAAAAGATAACCTAAAATCATTTAAGAAGGAACATTTTGACTATATTATTATAGATGAGGCCCATAGGACTGCAGCAGACAGTTACCAAGCTGTTTTAAACTACTTTAAACCTAAGTTCTTACTAGGAATGACTGCAACACCAGAAAGAACAGATGCAAGAAGTATTTATGAATTATACGATAATCAAATTGCGATTGAAATTCGCCTAAGAGAAGCACTAGCTAGAGAACTAGTTGTACCATTTCATTACTTCGGTATTAATGATGTCACTACAGATTTAAAGGATATTAACTTAAATAGTGAGATAGATAAATTAGCTGAAAGATTAAATATTAAAGCTCGTGTTGATTTAATCATTGAAAATATTGAAAAATACAAACATACCGGAGAAAAAACAAAAGCACTTGGGTATTGTGTGAATGTAAAACATGCAGAATACATGGCAAAATCATTTAATGAAAGCGGATATTCTGCAATCGCCTTAACTGGTGAATCAAGTGAGAAGCTGCGTGAAGACGCCATAAGACGACTTGAAAATGAATACGACCCATTATCTTATATCTTTACAGTAGAAATATTTAATGAAGGTATTGATATACCTTCTGTAAACTTAATTTTAATGCTAAGACCTACTGATTCGGCGATAATTTTCACTCAACAACTCGGTCGTGGTTTGAGAATTTTCAAAGATAAAGAGTATTTAACTGTATTAGATTTCATAGGCAATCATAACAAGAACTTCTTATTGCCAATAGCTTTAGTGGGTGACAAAGCTTATGATAAAGATGATTTAATTGTCTCTACAGCAAACGACTTTTTTGATATACCAGGAGATACTTTTATTCGAATTGATCCAATATCAAAAGATAGAATACTTAAGCAACTTGAAGCAATTAACTTCAATGAAATGGGTTACCTAAAAGAATCTTATCAGGATAAAAAGAAAAATATAGGTAGAATACCAAGGTTAACAGATTTTGCTTTTGATGAGTTTGATCCAGTTAGGTTTATTAAGAAGAAAAGATCATATATAGATTTTGTTGCATCATTGGAAAAAGACAATAATACAATTAACCAAATGTTACATAATAGTGATTTTTCTAAGATTATTGCTTATTTAGATAATCAATTGCCAATTAAGCGAGTTTATGAGTATGCCATATTAAAAGAACTTATGATAAATAAGTCTTTAACACTAGATGAACTATTCAGTCATATGAAAAAGTATGTCAATAGACCTAATAATGACAGTTATAGACATGCAGTACAGAACCTGTATTTTAAATTTGCTAGTAAAACAGATAAGAATAAATACATAAAATTAATATCAATTGATGATTCAACGATTAGACTATCAGAATCGTTTGCTAATGTACTAAATGTAAACTCGTTTAATGATATTATCAAAGACACTATAAGCTATGGACTTGCAAGATATCACCATGAATTTGATAGGGTTGAAACACCATTTCCACATGTGCATTTATATCATGAATACTCTAAGACAGATATATATACTTTGGCACAATTTGATAAAAATGTACAAGGTCTTTTAATGTCAGGCGTTGTACGTATTGGAAATGATTATTTTTTAACAGTGAATTTAAATAAAGAGAATGTTGCAGATAGTATTAATTATCACGATTACTTTATAGACCAAAATACATTTCATTGGCAATCCCAAAATCACTCAACTCAAACGAATGAAACAGGTATGAATTTAATAAATCACTTAGAGCTTGGGATTAATCTGCATATGTTTGTTAGAAAATCTGCAACAGAAGCTAAGGATAATAAGGGCTATAGTAGAGACTTTATATACTTAGGTAAAGTATTTGTAGATAAGTTTAATGGTAATGCACCAATATCTTTTGAGTTTAAATTTGATCACAGAGTACCTAATGAAGTATATGAAAAACTAACATTTAATTACACGGAGGAAAAGACAGATGAAAAAACAAATTGAAGTTGTAGCAGCAGTCATTAAAAAAGATAATAAATATTTTGCAGCTCAAAGAAAAGACGAAGGTGAACTCGCAAGAAAATGGGAGTTTCCAGGTGGTAAGGTTGAAAAAGGGGAAACTCCAAAAGAAGCATTAAAAAGAGAAATTAAAGAAGAACTTAATGTTGAAATCAAAGTTACTGACTTTGTAACAACTGTTGTACATGAATATGAGTCTTTTATTATCACATTACATGCATATTATGCAGAATACGTATCTGGTGAGTTTAAACCAAATGAACATCTAGATACAAAGTTCTTAACAAAAGAAGAAATGAAGGACTATGATTTTGCAGCGGCAGATATTCCAATCATTCAATCGATTAAATAGATGATAAGTATTTATAAAATGTTGACTTTGAAATCTTAAGTATTGAAGTCACCTTATCAAGTGAAATTTTCTTAGATTTATAGAGATTTACAGTCTCACAAAAATTATCAGGTAGAACATATTTAGGGCGTCCCATGTGGATGCCCTTTTCTTTTGCTATTCTGATGCCCTCAGCTTGCCTTTGCTTAATGTTATCTCTTTCGTTTTCAGCAACAAAGGATAATATTTGTAATACGATGTCACTGATAAATTTTCCGACTAAGTTTTCAGGATGTGTTCTAGTATCAAGAAGTGGCATATCCAGTACTTTTATGTCAGCCCCAATAGATCTTGTTATATGAGCCCATTCATCAATGATCATTTGATAGTTTCGACCCAATCTATCTATACTCTTAATGATTAACAAATCATTCTTTTTGATTTTATTTTTAAGCTTAATGTATTTAGGTCTGTTAAAGTCCTTACCGCTTTCTTTATCTATGTAGATGTTCTTATTTAATACATCTAACTTTTGAATTTCAATAAGCTGTCTATCTATAAGTTGAGTTTTTGTAGAAACTCTTATATATGCGTATGTCATGATGCTAGCTCCTATTATTATGTTGTAAACATAATTGTAGCACCAATTACAGCATTTATAAACATTGTTTTCCTAAAAGGTACACCTTTGTTAACACGTTTTTTTGTATACATTGATCGTATCATTTTTACTATAATTGATCAAGTTAATAAGTTTTAATAGATTAATGATTTAAATATTGATAAATGACTATTTCCATAAAGGTGTACCTTTTAGGAAAAGCACCTCTTGTTATTGAAAGAGGTTAAAATGCTTCCAGTACTCAAATGGGTCGGTGGTAAACGACAGATGCTAAACTATATAACAAAACTTATACCACGAGAGTTTGATGCATATTTTGAGCCTTTTGTTGGAGCTGGTGCAGTATTATTAGAACTTGCACCAAACAAAGCTTATCTAAATGATGTCAATAAAGACTTGATAGCCGTATATGAATCATTAAAAGAGGAAGATCAATTTGTTAAATTATTAAAGAGGTTGGATCATCATCAAGAAAATCATAATGAAGCTTACTATTATGATGTAAGGGCTATTGATAGGTTAGATACTTATAATGCATTAGAGCCCTATGAAAAAGCAGCGAGAGTTATTTACTTAAATAAAGCTGGATTTAACGGATTATATCGAGTAAATAAAAAGGGCTATTACAATGTACCTTCAGGTAAAAGAGATAGCGTAAAACTGTATGATATTAACAATTTGAAAGCAATCCACAATTATTTTAATACGAATAGTATACATATTAGTAGTGTTGATTTTAACGCAGCAGTAGCTCTTGCTAAAACAGGAGACTTTGTATATTTTGATCCACCATATGATCCGTGGGATGACAAAAATTCATTTACATCATATGCAAAGGGCAACTTCAATAGAGATGATCAGATTAGATTGTTTGAAACATTTAAAGCGTTAAGTGAACGTGGTGTTAAAGTTATGTTAAGTAACCATCATACAAACTTTATTAGAGATTTATATAAGGATTATAACATCCACATTTTTCCTGCAAGGCGTGTAGTGAACTCAAACCCAAATGGCAGAGGAAATGTTGAGGAAGTTATAATAACAAACTATGAATAAGGCTTATTATAGAGATCGTAATGTCAAACTATATTTAGGCGATACTTTTAAAGTTCTAGATAATTTACCTTCTAAATCTGTGAATATGATATTTGCAGATCCTCCATACTTTTTATCCAATAATGGCATTACTTGTCAATCTGGAAAAATGGTTTCTGTGAATAAAGCAAATTGGGACGAAACCAATATGACTTTACAAGAGAAAATTAAATATAACTATCGGTGGATCAAAAAGTGTAAGCGTATCTTAAAAGATGATGGAACTATTTGGATAAGTGGGACGATGCATAACATATTTATAATTGGTGTTGCATTAGAAAAAGCAGGTTTTCAAATCATAAACAATGTGACATGGCAAAAAACAAATCCACCACCGCATTTGGCAAAAAAAGCATTTACACATTCTACAGAAACCTTATTATGGGCAAGAAAAAAAGGTGAAAAAAGTTATTTTAATTATGATTTGATGAAATCATTAAACAATAACAAGCAAATGAAAGATGTTTGGCAATTTAGTTTAACCAAACCTTCTGAAAAAAGGTTTGGTAAACATCCAACACAAAAACCAATTGAATTACTAAAAAGGATAGTATTAGCAACTACCAAGACAGGCGATATCGTTTTAGATCCATTTAGCGGTAGTGGCACAACTGGTGTTGCTGCACGGATGCTCCATAGAAATTATATTGGTATAGATTCAAAATCTGATTATTTGGACTTAAGTGTTCAAAGAATTCAAAACATAGGGGAAGTGAACGTATGAAAAGATCATTTGATGAGATTATTGATTCAATCAAAGATGGTTTATCAACATATGATTATTTTGTTGATTTTAAAAGGGTATTTCAAAAGGTTAATAATGTTGAGCTAAAGCTTAATACAATGAACTACTTGATTGGTAAAGAAGACTTTGATAAAGCCTTTTTGGAACTAGTAAGTGAACAACCAGGTATCATCTCAGTTATACCTATATTACTGGCAGTCAGAGATAACAATATCCACGTACTTGATGAAGTCATGGTAAACTACAACTTTGAAAGATATGATGTAAATACGGACTACATAGGTTTTATTAAGAAAACTGGACTCATAGAACTATTTTATGATAAGCGTATTAAAAACCTTGTTGATTATGTTACTGGTGTTGAAGTAGGACTAGATACAAACGGTAGGAAAAATAGAAGCGGCAAGATTATGTCTAAGTTGGTTTTAAAGTTCTTAAATGAGGTGGAGAATATTCAAGTCATTGAAGAGGCTAATTTGGCAAAAATCAAGTCAGCGTTTCATGTTGACATAAAAGACTATCTAAGCGAATTGAAATCCAATAAGCGATTTGATTTTGTTGTTAAAAACAGCAAGAATCATATATTTTTAATTGAGATAAATTATTATGGTACGAGTGGTTCTAAGCTAAATGAAACATCAAGAAGTTATGCAAAACTGGCTAGTGATATTAAGGGTACCGAAAATGTTTCATTTATCTGGATTACTGATGGTAAAGGGTGGCTAGCAACAAAAAAGAATCTATTAGATGCATACAATCAAATTGAACATTTATACACGATTTATGATCTTGAGTGCAAAACTTTAAATAAGGTATTAAATTCCTAACCATTTATAGTATAATCATCTTATTGGAGATGATAATATGGCAATAGATTTAATTGAATTAACACAAAGGTTAATCACTGATTTAGATAATGATGATATCTATCTAACTGAAATATATGTCGCATATAAAGTTATACTATATTACGAAAACAATCACGGTGAAATTACAAGTGAGGTTAAACCAAAATTAATAGAGATAATTGACGATATATACAATACTTATATAAAGATAGATGAACTAGAAAGCTTAGATATTATAGTGAGCAATAGAATTAATAATTTGAAATAATAGATTGAAGTAAGCCAACACATATAAAAATGTGTTGGTTTTTCTATAAAAATACAAATAAATTGACACAGATCCAAAAAAATGATCTAATTATAGTAAGAATGAATTATGGGGTATAAGTCAATGTATTCAATGGATGAATTAACTGGTTGGAACTATGTTGTATATTCAGTCATAAAAGCAAACTTTAGTAAAGGAAGATTTTCTTTAAACGAGATCTATAAGTATTTTACGCATTTTAAGACTATCTATCCTGAGAATCACCATATAGAAGCTAAGATTAGACAGACGTTGCAAAATCTGGTTAGATATGAGATGCTTATTAGACATAAGCCAGGGACATATCAAGCAATTATACAACATGCACCTTTAGAACAAACTGATATCCCTAAAAGTAAAGACTATGTTTACTTGGTATCTAATGAGTCGATTCCAGGGTGGGTTAAAATTGGGAGAACAAACTCTATTCAAAAAAGATTAAGAACATTATATAATTCATCTGTACCTTTTCCATTTAAACTAGAAAAAGTTATTGAAACACAATCTATTAGACACTCATTAGCATTGGAAAAAGGTATTCATTCGTTTATTGATACTGTAAACCCAAGTCTAAGAAAAGAAACTGAGGCAAGTAAAAGAGAATTCTTTAAATTACCTGTTGATAAAGGTGTTGAAATATTCATTATTGTAGAAGAAATGCTATCGGCACAACTTATATAAATTTATTAAATATGTATACCTTGATTTGAAGTATATAGATTGTCGAAATATTATTAATGTTCATTTAAAAGTTGACTCGCCAGATAGCGATATACTTCGTTAAAAAGAATAAAATTGTATAACACATTAATAGGAGTTCAATAAGCTACAAATTCTATGATAAGGAAATAATTATATTCTAAGGAGATTGGATGTTGCTGTTACAAAGAAATAAACAAAGCAATGTTAAAAGGATATCCACATGATTATTATTCTAATTAAAATTAACACACATTGCTAATTGGAATAATTGATTAAGTTGACAATATTTTAAATATATGATCTAATGATAATAACTAATATTCTAGGGGGATAAAAGTTTGAAAAGTCAATATAAATTTAAGGATTATACTTTTGGGCAATTGAAAGATGAAATTACTATGCCTGATTTTCAACGTAGTTTAGTTTGGAAAGACAAACAAAAAGAAAGCTTTATTCAAACGGCTGTTGAAGGGAAACCTTTTGGAGTATTAATGCTCTATGATGATGTTAAGAGTGGAAAGTTACTTGTAATTGATGGTTTGCAAAGGTTTACCACTTTAAAAAGATATGATGAATCTCCTTTTGAGTTCTTTGATATATCAGTAGAAAAATATCCCGAAATTAAGCGTATACAAGAAGTGATAAGTGAAATATATGACCAAGATAGCAGTGATAGCATAATTAAGAATATTATTTCAGATTTGAAGAAGGTTGTTTCCAATCATAAGGAAATACGTAATACTAAATTTGGTGATATCGTAACTGCAGAAATATGTAAGAATTATCCATATATATTACACACTAAATATGAAAATATAATATTTAGAATAGTGACTGAAATGTGGATTAGACTTCATGATTTAATTGATATTAACGCACTAACCATTCCAGCAATTGTATTTAAAGGTGAAGAATCTGAGTTACCTAGTATATTTGAGAGACTTAACCAAGGTGGAACTAAATTATCAAAGTATGAAGTATTTGCTTCATCATGGAAAAGCATTCTGTTAGTTGGTGTTGATAGGGATATTACAGAAAGAGTGGAGAAACGTTATATTTCTATCATGGAAGAAACAGAACTAGAAATTGATGGTTATGTTGAAGGATCAATCATTGCACAGGAATCTGTTTCATTGTATGAATATGCTTTCGCTTTTGGAAAGATCCTCAAGGATAATAATAAAACATTGATTAATTCATCGAAATCAAAATCTGATGATGCGGTTGACTCTATAGGATTTACTACACTAATAACCTTTTTAGGAAAACACATCAAAGACATGTCTAAATTAAAAGATTACATTAATAGTCAAGTAAAACCATCTAATCTTTCTAAATTTAAAAGAGTAATTTTGATGGTTTATAATGAAGTAGAGGAAATACTTAAACCGTATGTTCAAGATTACAATAAATATATTGAATCTCAAGTTTTATCAATAGTTTATACGTGGTTTAAAATTAATTACAATTTCGACATTGAAACATTTGAAGCTACCAGAAAAACAGGTGTTGATGAAGCTATTGCTAAGTTTAAAAAATATATGCCATTTAGATTTATTAATGATTCATTGAGATCTTTTTGGTCTGGACACGGCGATAATTCGTTAAATGAGGTTATCAATTCAGACTTAAAACATAATAGATACTTGACTCCAATAGAATTTGATCAATGGAAGTCTCATTTAGATGAATGGATCGAACAGCAAATGAGGAGTTCTCTAAAAAATTTCACTTCAGATGTGAAGATGTTTTATGCATACGTTAATAAACTATTAGGATATCAATGTTTAGAAAATCCTTATGTTCAGTATGTAATACCTAAGAAAATGGTTCAATCAATCCCTGCAATGGTACCTATAAGCCCACTGGGCAATATATATTTTTTACCCAGAGGTTCTAGAAGCGAAAGAAACACTTTTTTACCAAAAGTTTTGAGTCACCATCGAATTGACTGGGAGTATCCAATAATGGATAAACTTGAATTTATGATGAATGATAAATTAGATGAACATACGTATGTCAGTTTTATAATAGAAAGACACAAATATTTGATTGAAGTTTTTTTGGATAATTTACCTACTTAGTTTTATAGAATTTGCATGTAAATATGGACTCAAAAGTTTTTGATATCAATTACAATATAAAATTGGTTGCCTTTAATTTTCATCCTTGAGATTATGCAGTATAGGAGTATTTAATGGTATAATAAATACTCTAGAGGCGAAAATCAAATTAAAGTAATTGACTAATCAAAAGGGGATGTTTTCATTAAGTTAATTAGACAAGAAATATCTAAAGCTATTAAACAACAAAAATGGCTATCGATTAAGTATCAAAAATCAGAAGATGAAATAACTTCATATTGGATTGCTATTAAGGATATTGACATTGAACAGAAGGTGTTTTTTGTTGATGCGTTTAATCTTTCTAAAATTAATAATGACTCACATGGTGTGATTGACATTCGTATTTATTTTGATAAAATACTTACCGCAACAATGATTGAGATGACAACCTACCCACAACCAAGTGCGCTGATCCCCAAGATAGAAAGTCATATTGATCAACTTGCATGGTTAGCTTATGATTTTTATAATGATACTATTTTAGACTATATTAAAGATAGTATGAAATACGAAGAAGTAGCTTATCAAAAGGATACCGCTTTGATTAGTGGTGTGGATCAAGATACCTTGAATAATGTATCCTTAAACAACATTTATGAGTTATCTATTAATCAAATTAGTGAACTGGTTCCCAAATTAGAGAGACTGTCTAAACAAGATCAAAAAAGAAAGTTTGAAACAGTTGATTTAATACTTAATATATTATCCATTCAAACCAAACAAGGTTTGTTTGTTGTTGCTTATAAGGAGTTAAAATTTAATCCAGTTAAAAGAGCACTGATACTATCTGATGAAATCATATTTAATTATGACTTCGCTAGTGATGAGACAAAGTCATTTAAACATAACTTAAAAAACTACTTAGATATAGAAACAGATGACTTCACAACACTTTTCATAGAAAATCAAAAAGAAGCTAAAGATTTACTTATGCCAGAAGTTAAACGTTATCGTGATACTTTAGATGATAAGCCATATATTATGGATTTAAGAAGGTCTTATTATGCACATATTGAAAAAGAGATTCAATCTATAAAAGCCTCTAAAAAAGAAAATCAATTAACAATCCCTCTAGAAGCTTTTTTTGGTAATATGACTAAGAGGCTAGTCAAACGCAATAAAGATGTATTTGTTGTAGCAATTGATGAACGTGTCAATATTGATCAGTTAAGAGTTATATATAATGCCTTGGTTCAACCAATTACCTATGTACAAGGCCCTCCAGGAACGGGTAAGACACAAACGATTATAAATGTACTCATTTCAGCATTTTTTAATAACCAAAAGGTTTTGGTGTCATCCAACAATAACAAACCGATAAATGATATATATACTAAGTTGATGCAACTTAAAAGTATGCATCAACGAATTCCTTTACCGATTCTAAGACTTGGGAATGAGGGTGAAGTCCAAAAGAGTTTAGATAATCTAAAGGAAATTTTAAAGAAATACAATAATTATCAAAGTGATGATGCAAAGTTAGAACTTCATAAAGAAACTAAAAAAGAAAACACAAAACAGATGAATGATATGCTTGAAACTTATGAACTGCATAGTGATTTAGAAGAAGAGATTGACGCATTAAATACACTTAAGAATAATCTCACTCAAGCGAATTTCAGAAGTGAAATTTTAATATCAGAAATGCTTGATAAAAAAACTAGGCAGATAAATGAGAAACCACATATTCAGGATAGTGACATTCATGCTGTTGTTGAGAAAGTTGACCAAAGATTATTAACATGGCTGTTTTTTACATCGATTAAACATATCAAGCGTATACTAGAGCCTAAAAATGAACAACTTAAAAACATAATCTACATTGATGATGAGAAAGAGCGGATTAAAGCATTTAATGAATATACAGCAAATGATAAGAACTTCGAAAACCTTCAAAAGATATTTCCAATTATACTGACAACCAATCAATCAGCATACCGTTTAGGTAGCCAATATCCTAAGTTTGATTTAGTTGTTATTGATGAGGCTGGTCAATGTGCTATTGGTGCTAGTTTATTTGCGATTACACGTGGTGAAAGGTTACTCTTAGTAGGTGATCAAAATCAACTAAAACCAGTTATATCATTACCGCCTGAAACTAATAAAATTTTAATGAGAAAATATGATGTTCCAAGTGCTTACAACTATATTGATAATCCAATACTCTTAACATTTCAAAAAAATGATACAATCTCTAAGTTTGTTTTATTAAGATATCATTATAGATCAGATCCGAAAATTATTGGATTTAGTAATAAGAAGTATTATAATAATCAATTGCTATTTAGTGTTAAGGAGAACTTGGCGTCTAATGCATTGGCATATTTGAATGTGGATACGAGTATGACCCATAAGTCCAGTCTTAAAAATATATCCACATTAGAAATAGATTCTATTATTAATGATATTAAACAAAATAATCATCAAAATGTTGGTATTATTACACCGTTTAAAAACCAAGCAGAATTCCTAAAAGAAATCTTGCAAGAACATAGCCTAGAGTATGTAGATGCTGGTACAATACATACATTTCAAGGTGATGAAAAAGATGTCATCTATTTAAGTACTGCGATATCTAAACACAGTGGCAATAAAACATTTGAATGGGTTAAAGATAATCAAGAATTGTTAAACGTTGCTACTACTAGAGCTAAAAATAAGTTAGTACTTGTAGGAGATTTTAATGAGATTGAAAAAAGATCTACAACTACCAATGATTTAATAGAATTAGTTGATTATGTAAAGAAAAACGGTAAGGAAGTTATTCTTACACCTGCAAATGATGTAGGGTTTAGAAATGGTGCGAGTTACAAAAACTACAATACAAATAAAGAAGCTGAGTTTTTTGATACGATTAATCATGTTCTTTCACTGAACACAAAGTATAGGCTAGTCAACAAGGTTAGAGTAGCTTCTATATTAGATCAATTTACAAGTCCTAAACATTTTGACTATGGTTTGAAAGCTGAGTTCGATTTAGTAGTCTTCAAGGTTATAAACAAACAACAAATACCAGTTCTTGTCATTGAATTAGATGGTGAAGAACACACAACCAACAAAGGTGTTATCCAACGAGATAAGTTAAAAGACGAAATTTGTAAGTCTAATAATATAGACATTATACGTATAAGCAATGACTACTCTAGAAGATATATCTATATTAAAGAAATTTTAATGAATATATTGAAGTAATAATTATTTCTTAATGGTATAATATTATTATCGAGATACAAACTATCAAAGGGGAAAGTATGAACAATCGATATCTAGTTAACTCAACTAGAAGTAGGAATATTCAACGAACAGTTGAATGTTTTTTGGTGTATAAATCTAATAGTTATCGTAGGATTCAAGTACTCAAAATAAAAAGCTAATTAAATTATAAAAATTATTTAATAATAAAGGGGATAAGGGAATATTGATGAAAAAAGTATTAATTTTAGTTGCACTAGTATTGTCTGCATTTGTTTTAGTTGCATGCGGAGGTGACACTATACCCGTGGTGACGGAATACACCATTACATTTAATGTAGATGGTGGTAGTGATGTAGCAAGTATTAAAAAAACTAAGGATTCTAACCTAGGTACACTACCAACACCTACCAAAACAGGTTATACATTTGAAGGTTGGTTTAGCGATAGTGCTAGAACCATTGAAGTAACATCTACAACAGTTGTAACAGCAAATATGACGCTATATGCAAAATGGGCTGATGAAGCTGTAACACCAGTATCATTTACCATCTCATTTAATGTAGATGGTGGTAGTACTGTTGCAGATTTAACAAGAGAAGAAAATGTAGAGATTGGTCAACTGCCTACACCAACAAAAACTGGATTTACATTTGATGGGTGGTATATTGACAGTGATAAGACAATTAAGGTTGTAGCCTCATTACTTGTTACAACAGATTTAAATTTATATGCAAAATGGATTAAAGACAAGGAAACTTTTACCATTACATTTAATTCTAATGAAGGATCTAATGTCAGTTCAATTACTGAATTAGAAGGCACTTTGGTTAGTAAACCAACAAACCCAACAAAAGACGGTTTTAGTTTTGTTGCTTGGTCAACAGATAGTCAAGGTCAAAACATTGTTGAATGGCCATTTGAAATTAGTGCTAATATTACATTATATGCGCATTGGAATGAATCTATTCCAATTGGTACATATTTAACAACACTACTAAATAACTTTAAAATCAATGTTTCAGACATATTACCGGATAAAATGGAAGCCGGTGGTAAACTGTATAACTCAACGACGTTTACAACTGATTATTCAACATCTGTAGCCACATCCAATATTGTATATGGTGGATATGGTGAGCAATGGCAAATGATTCTAGATAATTTAGAACAAGCTCAAATGTTCTTTAATGTATTAAACACTGTGGATATCATTGCTTCTGCAAGCATTGTTGCATTTAACAACTATTTAGATAATAATCCAGGTACGACTGCAAATCATGAGTTTACACAAGGTATTTATAGTGTAGCAATAGATTATAGAGATAACGAACTAGTTTATGTAATAGAATACTCGGGAAATATTCCATTAGTAGGCCAACAAACTGTTCAAATTGCTTTAATATACAATGTTGTAACAGGTGAACGTAGTGGACGTATCCAATTAGGTACTGCTGGCGCTTTAAGATACACATTAAAAGATGATGGTTTTATTATCGCATCTGACTATTTAGGTGTGCGTACTTCATATGTTGAAGTATCAACGTTAGAAACTGGAGTCATACAAGGTGAAATATTTGAGTTCATGACTGTATCAAGTGTCACGATACAAAGTGCCGCACAATTTGTTATTGGTGAAACTTATGCAACTGTAATCGGTAATAAAGCAAATGCAGAGCTAGGACTTGAAGGAACAATTGTTGAATTATATAATAAAGATACCGGAAATTTACTAGCTTCTGAAGTTAGAGAAACTAGAAGTTTACTTACATTTGATACATTATGGTTTAACTTAACGGATGTTCAAGGCATCACAAGTATTCAAGGTATTGCTAAAGGCGGTGCACCGACACCAGGTACGAACCCATTTGATATTTATGTAAATGGAAGTGTAAGTATATTTAAAACTAAAAATGTCAGTTTTATTAATCCATCTAGAAGATATGATATAGAGTTTAGAAGTCAATACTTCTATAAAGAAGTTGAAGGTCACCTAGAAAGAATAGAAGTTTTAGTGCCGATGTTATTTGTACAAGCAAGTCATTACAATAATGTTGTTACAGATGTTAAAGCGGAAAACAGCTATTTAACAAACTTTAATATAACAATGAATGCTACTATATTAGCCAAATTACAAAGTGACTATGAAATCAATCTGCCAATTTTTGATGAAAACAAAGAAAATGTAACACCAGAGATCATTACAACCTATATTGGTTCAATGATCGTTATTGAAAACTAATAGAATAATTATGAAAGGAAGTATACATTCATCTGAATGAATAGTATACAATAGGGGATAAAATGGATATTATAGCAATCGTATTATGTGCACTTAAAAAATGGAAGGCTGCACTTATAGTAAGTGTTATTGGTGGTGGAATTTTATTAATAGTAGCACCTTTTGTACCGTTATTTTGGATTTCACTTATCATTTACATTATTACAACAATCATAAGTATTAATGGTTTAAGAAATCAAGAACAAAAAGAAAATACTCAAGGTGATACTTATGCATCTGCTTTTACACAATCACCTGATGATGTTGCAAAATCACTAAATGAATTAGAAAACTTGTATAATAGAGGCATCATTTCAGAAGATGAGTATTTTGCTAGTAGAAGAAAAGTACTTGGTATTAGGTAACTATCTACAAGTAATATAAATCCAACGTAGACGACGTTGGATTTTTATTATTAAGCTACAAATAAGATAACGCGCTATACATAATGTGTGCATATGTACACACATTATTAAACGGATGTGAAATTTCACCTTGTGGTCATTAGCAGGTAATATTTGGTATACTAATACTAACACAGACCGTGAATTAAAGGGGAGAAATAAAAATGAAGTATAACTACACAGATGACCAAAGAAATGCAATAACAACCGATCAATCATGTGTTTTAGTACTTGGTAGTGCAGGCACTGGTAAAACTCATGTATTGGTTGAAAGAATGAATTACTTGGTAGGTACATTAGGTGTTAAACAAGGCCAAATATTACTTTTAACGTCAAGTTATAATGAACTTTATAATATAGAATCTAAAATAGATGAAATTATTGATGGATCAAGTATCTGTATGTATACAGTACAGATGCTTGCTTTAAAGGTTATTTTAGATCATGAGGGGTATGATAAGGTATTTTTAGATGCGGATAGTTTAAAGGCATTAAAGGATAAAATTACTAGAAGCAGTTTTGAAACTGAACGACAGTATAATGAATATTTAAGTATGCCAAGAGTTTACCCGAATCAAACCAGTAAAATAAATGAAATGTATAATCAGTATATAGAAGCAAATAATATTATGCATCAAACAGATTACATTGATTATGCAATCAAATTAATAGAATCAAATGATGCGATTAAAGGTAAGTACGTTAATCTATATAGTCATGTGTTTATTGATAATGCACAAGACTATGATGGCATGCAATCTAAATTGATTGCCTTGTTGACCGATAATACACAAAGTTTCTTCATCTTAGGGAATGATGATCAACTGCTTAAACCAGTCGATATTGAAACGACGTATTTATATGAAGTATACAAACAAGATAACTTTAAACAAATCATTTTAAAAGATAATTATAAAACAGCTAAATCAATCATTAAGTTAGCAACACTAATTAAGGCAAATAAGCCTAGGCTGAATCCGGATATCACCTATATGATTGATGACCCTTATAGACCTAAATATATGCTTTGTCATGATGGAGTTGAAATTCAAAAACAAATCATTACTGAAATTAAACACTTATTGAATGCAGAAGATGATTTAAAGTTGAGTGATATATGCATCATTACATCCAAGGAACATAAAGAAATATGGATAAACTACTTAAAACAGTTTGACTATACGACAGATGATTTAAAAATAGATTTTCATATTGATGAAGCTATATTTAATGCATTGGCACGTCATATTTTAGAACCCATAAACAAAGATAACTTATTTACCTTTATGTTAGATCTCATCAAACAGTTAGATATAACAAAGACAATAGAAAATAAAATTATAGAACTAACGTCCATCTATTTAAGTGTATCTAAAACGGTCAATATAAAAAACTTTATTTTATTCTTACATTTAAAAGTATATCAAAACATACAATATAGCAATTTACACCACATTCAAGTATTAACGATAAACGAAACCAAAGGACTGGAATTTAAAAATGTAATTATACCGTCAATTTTAGACCTAGTCAATGATGACCCTATACATTCTAGACGCATTATGTATAATGCGTTATTTACCGCTAAAGACTTCGTTTATCTATATGATTTAGAAACAAGTAACCATCTGATATTAGATGAAATACAATCAATCGTAGAAAACTGGAATAGTGTTCAAGTTAAGAAGTCCATCTATAAAGGTATTATAGCAAGCAAAGATAAGAGTTATTTAAGTGTTGAAACATTACATATGTTTAAAGAAGTACTTGAAAAATATCAGGGCTATCCAAAGTTGTTATCTGAGTTAACATATTTAATGGATGTTATCAAAAACTTTGACCAAATACTAGGTGAACCTACTGAACCAACCAATATAGATATCTATATGCAAGCATTTAGATACTTTATTCAACATACACTAAAGGTTACAATGGATGTAGCCTTTGAAAGTAAGCGCACCAAGATTGCTGCATACTTTCAAGGGGGATCTGCTGGTAATTTTAGTATGGATAAGGACTATAAATTTCTTATAAGTTCAAACCTACTCGATAAATCATTTTCGCTAAATGAGTTTAAAGGTATTCACGATATTTATAGATATCTATCGGCAACACACCATAAAAACGATCATAATAGATCACTTTCAGAAAAGGATATTAAACAAGCTAAGAAGAACATCGATATTTTCAGAAAGTTTAGTAATAGGGATAAGATTAAATATTATGTATCAGTGATTAAGTTATATCACGCAATTGATTTAAACCAAAAACAGATTGGAACTATTGAAGCAGCAATTGAATAGCTGGATTGTAACATTGAATTTTTACAGACGTTCATATGAAAATTAACAAAATGTTAAAAATTATTAACATATTGTGATTTATACACTATAATATGGTGTAATCAAATGGGGGTGGAGATATGTCTGTATTCATCAAAGAAATTTCCTTCAAAGGTATTAAAAATTTAAAAGATAAAACAATCATTCAGTTTTCTAAAAAGGATATCAAAAAATTTAGTGAAGTCTCTGGCAATAACATCAAAGCAATTTATGGCCCTAATGGTAGCGGTAAGACCGCTATAGTTCATGGTTTTGATATTTTGAAATCCTTAGTAGTAATTAATAATTATTTGCAAGATAGTGATCATACAATGAGACTTTATGAGTTACTTAATAAAGCAAACAAAGACAAGCAAATTGATTTATCAATTTCATTTTTACATGCTGATGATAATCAACCTATAAAGAATTATAATTATCACATCACATTAACTTGTGTAAATCAATCATTTGAGATTACCTATGAGAAGTTTAGTGTTAAAGATAATGAATATGCTACCGAGAAAGTAATTTTTGAAGTAGTAGATGCAGTGATTAAACAATATAATTTGAAGTATGAAAAAACAGTCTTTACCAATTTATTAAATAAAAGAACATTACCAAACATCTTGTTGAGTATTTATTCCAATTTTGATAATAATGAAGATGACAATAAAAAGATTTGGTTAAAAGATATTGAAACAATTGATGCACTTTATTCACTAATTTTTGATACGAAAGTGATACTTGATGACAAAAATGAACACCAAACTGTTGTATCACCAAGTAGTCATTTGAACTTTACTGCTGAGCAATTTATTGATATGAGAAATCAAAACATTAAAGATATTAAACTAGGGGTTAGTACAAAAGTAGTCAAAGAATATCAACTAAAAATGATTAAGTCTGAAAAAACAAATAAAGAGAAGTTTCTTAAAGTTTTTAAACCAAGCATCAAACGTATAGAAATCAAAGAGCAACTTAAAGTTAAGCATAAAATCAAAGGTAGTGATTTATATACCATCAATGAATTTATTGATTACGGTGATTTTAAATTAGATACTGAATTTGAAAGTATTGGTATCAAAAAATTACTGAGTTTGTATGATGCAATCAAACATCTACAGGGTGGTGGTATTGCAGTAATTGATGAACTTGACTCACACATTAATGATATCTACTTGATCAAACTGATTGAATATATTTCTGAGTTTACCAAGGGACAACTCATTTTCACTACACATAATGTATCGCCAATGGATATATTAAAAAGCAAGAAATACTCAATTGATTTTATGGCAATGAACGGCAAAGTAACGTCATGGACTCAAGTCGGAAATTATTCACCATCTAAGCTATACCAAAAAGGAATGATTAGTGGATTGCCATTTAATTTGAAAAAAGAAGATTTTCTTTCGGTCTTTGATAATGAGTCATGAACACAAGCAGATAATACTTTGTGTGGAGTCGACTGAGAAAGCAAAGGTTGATTCATTATATATCGACGAAATATTAAAATATTTTTTTGATATTGGAAATGACAAGATAACATATGTATATCTTGGTGGAAAATTCAATTACAATAATGAAAAAACTAAAAAGAAGATTCGTGAAAAAATAAAGACGTATGGAATAACGGAAAAAAGGTAGTTCTGTAGTAATTTACTGTCATGATAAAGATCGAGCATCAACTAGAGGTGAAGACGTTAAGTTTATTGAGAATGTCACAAACTACTGTAGACAACACGATTATGAACTTGTATGGTTTGTCAAGAATATAGAAGAAGTTTTACTGAAGCAATCTGTGCGTAAACAAGAAAAGAAAGACTGTGTATTAAGGTTTATACGTAAAAAATTAATTACAAATGTAGTCTTTAGTGATTTATCTCATGCTTCAAATGTAAACAGCAAAGGTAAGAGCAACATTCTTACAATTATGAAGAAACATTTAAAACTAAAGTAAAATTAAGTTTAAAATAGTGATTATATTAAATAAGTGGAATCATATAATGAACACATATCGTTCGTTTTATGATTCCACTTTTATATATTTATTTGAGTATGAGATTTGATTACACAAAATGTACATAAACATATGTGATGATTTTGGTATTTTTATATAAATTTATGATAAAAATCAGTAATTTATGTTAAGTAAATTAAGATTACATAATTTTGTTGTTATTTTACTTGTAAACGGTTTCAATGTGTGATATACTTTCGTTAAAGTAAACTAAATTAACTTATGAGAGGGTAATCACATGAAAAAAATATTATTAACGCTAATTGCTATCAGTTCACTGATATTAGCGTCATGTACAACGACTGATCCAAATAGTTTAAAGATATCAGTCTATTTAGGCGGCTATGGCCAAGTATGGATTAACACACTAGCAAGAGCATTTGAAGCTGAAAATCCAGGCATCACAGTCACGGTAGAGGCAAATCCAGATTTAGCATCTGATATTCCAAATAGATTGCAAAATGGATCACCTGATGATTTATTCTTTTCCCATGGTATTAACTGGGAATTTCTAGCTGTTCAAGGACACATTGAACCGCTTGATGATGTCTTACAAGAAGAAATCGCACCAGGTGTTAAACTTATCGATAAGATTGATCAAAGTTTATTAGAGACAGCGTCATTTAATGGTACATACTATAAATTACCATGGACTAACGGTGTCGGTGGTTTAGTATATAACGCTAAAATGTTTAGAGATAATGGCTGGGAAGTGCCTGAAACTTATGAAGACTTGGTAGCTTTAGCAGATACTATCAATGAAGCGAAGATTAAGGTAGATCCAACAGATATGAAACCAAATGCAGCTACCATAAAGCCATTTGTATGGAGCCAAGAAACTTATTACTGGGATTACTTAGTATTTGACTGGTGGGCTCAATTAAATGGTACTGAATTCTTTAATGATTATAAAAAAGCAGAATCCAGTGAAATATTTAACCCAACAACCAATCAAGGTCATTATAAAGCTTTAGAAGCATGGACTGATTTGGTTGCTAAAAATCCTTTACACTCTGTAGAAGACTCTGTAGGCAAGCAATATATGGCAGCTCAAATGGACTTTTTAAATGGCTATGCAGCAATGATTCCAAATGCACAATGGTTAGAAATGGAAATGATTTCTAATATTAATCCAGACATTATGGAAATGCGCATGATGCCAGCACCATTTATGGCAGATGCTAAAACAGATGATGAAGGAAACCCAATACGTGTGAATTATACAGTTGGTGCTGGAGACTCTATTATCATTCCTAAAAAGGCACCAAATAAAGCTTTAGCTAAAGAATTCTTAAAATTTTTAGCACTAGATTCAAGTATTGCAACATTTACTGAAAAAACTAATGGTGTATTACTAGCGATGAATTATGACACAATTGATTTAGATGAATCAAATTTATCAGAGTTTTCTAAATCAATTATTGAAATTAATCAAAACAGTCAAAAATTTAATTTATATAGTAACTCATTAATGATCTTAGAAGGTAAGGTAGGTCTTGAGTGGCCACCACAAAACCTTCAATATTATGCAACACTATTTAATCATTATAACAACCGTGACTACTTAACAAATCCAGAGGCTTGGTTAGTAAATAATGAATATAATGTTAGAAACATCTTTGTTGAAAGTTACAACCATATTAAAGATAATTGGTCCAAGTGGCAATCAGAAATAGCAGGGTAAACTAAGTGGAAAAAAGTATTGAAGTCAAGAAAAAAAGAATACTAAAGAAAAAGACCAAACAACGTATATTTATTATATTGATGTTGGCATATCCAGTATTACAATTTTTACTGTTCTTTGGGTATGTCAACTTTGATACGATCACATTAACGTTTCAAAAGTTTTCTTGGACAGAGGGACGTTATGTTTATAGTGGTTTTGATAACTATATTATGTTTTTTGACCGCATATTTAATGACCCATGGACAAGACGAACAATTATTAACTCACTTTTATATATGCCAATTAACAGTTTAGTTATATTACCTTTATCTATGGCGTTTTCATATTTCTTATTTAAGAAAGTACCATTTTCAGGATTCTTTAGAGTTGTTTATTTTCTACCATCCATCTTACCGATTGTTGTTATGACCATGGCATTCTCATTTACATTTGATTCCAATTTAGGACCTGTTAATGATATTTATAAGTGGTTCTTTGGAATGTTTGATAGTAATGTCATAGTCCCATCTTGGTTTGGTAGCTATCCAACCAAGCAAATGATGATCTTTGTATATGGTATTTGGGTTGGTTTAGGGTTTAACATTATTTTAATGACGGCTGCAATTACAAGGATACCAGAGGAGTTGATGGAATATGGTCAATTAGAAGGTATTGGATTCTTTAGAGAGTTTACAACTGTCGTGATACCACTTATTTGGCCAACGGTTGTTACAACCTTTATATTAGGGATGACATCTGTATTTACAGCGCTCTTACAACCTTTATTTTTAACGCCAACAAGTGGTGATACAAATACGATTGCTTTAGCAATCTATAACTCTGTATTACAAAATCAAAATATTGCTTATATGGCAACATTTGGTATTATTCTTTCGATATTTGGGTTACCAATTATATTACTAACAAGAAATACGTTAAATAAATTCTTCACGGAGGTTGAATACTAATGAAAGCACATAGATTTTATTCAACACCGGCAAAAGTTGCTTTATGGGTCATATTTGGGATATTTTCTGTTTATGCATTCACATTGTTATTCCCGTTTGCTTGGATGTTTGTTAATTCATTTAAATCCAATCAAGAGTTTTTTACAAATATATGGGCATTACCAGAAAGTTTTAGTTTCAGAAATTATTCAAATGTTATTAGTTACAACATGAATACAGCATCCGGTAGCTTCAATATCGTACACATGTTCTTATTAAGTGTTGGTATAACATTAGCTGCAACATTTATCAACACAATGTTATCAGCGATGGCGGCTTATGTCATAGCTAGATATAAGTTTAAAGGTAGAAACCTATTGTATAGTATTGCATTATTTACATTAATTATGCCAATAGTAGGAACACTACCGGCACAATTTAGACTCATGCAAAACTTAGGGCTATATAATACGATCTTTGGTCTATTAATACTATATTCAGGTTCCTTTGGTTTTACATTCTTTATTATGCATGGGTATTTTAAAAACATTTCACCAACATATGCAGAAGCTGCATTTGTTGATGGGGCATCTGATTTTCAAGTATTTATGAAGATCATGTTACCAATGGCAAAACCAATTATGATATCCTTAGCGATTATATATGGTATTGGTATTTGGAATGATTATATCACACCATCGATTTACTTAAAGAATTATCCAACACTCGCAGTAGGTATTCGGTACTTGACACAAACCATGGTATCAACCGGTGCGTATGCAGAGATGTTTGCTACAATGATTATTTCAATTGTACCGATACTTGCAATATTTATTGCATTTAGAAATACGATTATGGAAAACATGGTCGCTGGTGGTTTAAAAGGTTAAAAGAATTATAAAAAACTTGTACAAATTTGTACAGAAAAAAAGAGGGTAAAAAGTATGAAAAAAATTATAACAATTATGTTACTACTCTTATCACTTGTTTTAGTAGCTTGTACACCAAGTGATGGAGAAGATCCAGTTGTAACACCGGATGTTGAATCCATTGAATTTCAAATGGCATCAACTGCCTTAACACCAGGTGAGCATACGCTTGTAGCGGTTGCACTACCTGAAGGGTCAAATCAACAAATTAGATTTACAATCCAAGGTGTTGTGACAGGTGTTTCTATTACAGATAATAAACTTAATATCGGTAATGCAGCAGAAGATGGTATGAAATTTACTGTTGTTGCAACATCAATTTATGATCCAACAATTCGTGCGACCTTAGAATTCAGTGTTGTGAATGAAGGTGTTGATGTGGTAGAGATTTCAACAGAAGCCGAACTGCGCGCAATTAATACAACAGAAGGTGGATTAGGGTTATCTTATGTCTTAATGAATGATATTGAACTTACAGCACCATGGGATCCAATTGGTGTTGCTGAAGTTGAAGAAGAAGATTTATCAATCACTCCGGGTATACCATTTACAGGTATCTTTGATGGTCAAGGGTATACCATTAGTGGTATCGATATATCATCTGAAGAACCATTATTTACTGCAGGATTCTTTGCTCAAATAGGCGCAACAGCAATCGTTAGAAATGTTGCTTTTGAAGGTACTGTGCTTGCTACTGGATGGTCTGGTGGTATTGCAGGTATTAATGAAGGTTTAATTGAAAATGTTATTTCTAATATTGAAGTTACAGTACTTGGTGTATCAGCAGGGTCACTGGTATCTGTAAATAGAGGGTTAATCCAATATGCTTATGGTATTGGTAAAGTAATTAGTGAAACCAATACAAATGACCAAGGTCGTTCAGCTGGTTTAATTGTTGCCAATGAAGGTTCAATGATTGAAGTATATGGTGATTATGAAACATTAACAACACCAAATTATGTAGCATTTTCTCCATCAACAAATCCAAATTATATGCTACCTACAGTTGATATGAAACTTGCATCTACTTGGGCA
>Ga0172382_10002914_pt1 | contig 27783 bp, 30 predicted proteins | sample Leawel138RmetaG_FD_122245 | JGI IMG/M metagenome (GOLD analysis project Ga0172382, IMG submission 122245) | Leachate microbial communities from a municipal landfill in Southern Ontario, Canada - Leachate well 138R metaG | ecosystem: Engineered > Solid waste > Landfill > Unclassified | place...
AGAGCAGTTTGTTCATGATGAAAAAGAGATTTTAAAAAAATATACACTTGAACTAGAAGAGAAGCTATCGGTGCTCAATGAAAGTAGCGATGAAAGGCTGCTATACCCGAGGTTTGATAACTTCAAAAGTGCAATTTACGACATAGACAAGCATCTTATTTTCAGTACAATAGAGAACATAGATATAAAAAACTTTAAGCAGAATTTTTTTACAAAAGATGCCAACTCTTACCTAATATCATCTCTAACCCCATACTACCTCGGAGCCGCTTATATAGTCATACAGAAAAAATCCAAAGATGTGGATATTTTAAATAATTTAATATACATAGCTATTATAACCGTAATCATTACCGTTATAACCTCTTTTTTCCTTGTAAACATTGTCCTTCGACCTTTAAGGGAGAATATAAAACTTCTTGATAGTTTTATAAAAGATACCACCCATGAGCTAAACACTCCTATTACTGCGATTTTAACAAATATAGAGACCATAGACTCTTCAAGCTGCGATGAAAAAACACTCCGAAAGCTTGACCGTATAAAAATTGCATCTGCAAGTATCTCAAATTTATATCAGGATTTAGTCTATCTGCTTTTAAATCATAAAACATCACTGCAAAATATAGACCTAAACCTCTCTCAAATATTAATTGAGAGGATAGAATACTTTACATATATGGCAAATATGAAAAAAATAGGCTTTATCATGAATATAAAAAGTGATGTTCATTTTACTGCCGATAGAAAAAACATGGAGCGTCTTATAGATAATATACTCTCAAATGCGATTAAATACAGTAACAAATCAACAGTGATAAATATTGTTTTAAAAGATTCACTACTAAGTATAGAGGATGAAGGTAAAGGCATGAGCAAAGAGGAGCTTGATAAAGTTTTTACAAGATATCTTAGGTTTGACAAAACTCAAGGAGGATTTGGAATTGGTTATAGTATCATTAAGTCAATAATTGACGAACATAATATAAAAATAGATATTGAATCAAAGAAAAATAGAGGTACAAAGGTAACCTTAACATGGTAAAAATATTGGCTATTTTAGTTCTCTTTAGCACAATAATTAGTGCTTCTGAGTTTGAGAAAAATTGTTTAACCTGCCATGGAGGAGATTTTAAATTTCATATTATTATGAATAAATATACACTTAAATACAGCAGCGAGAAAAGAATTAAAAAAGCTATTTTTGAGTACCTAAAAGAGCCAAGCATTGAAAAAACAATTCTCCCTTTTGAGTATATAAAAAGATTTGGTCTAAAAGAGAAAAGCACGCTTGACGATAAGACATTAAGAGATATGGTAGATATATACTATGATAAATTTAACTTACAATCTAAACTTTATTGAGTATTGTTTTAAAGCCATTTATAATAGCCAAAACAACGGCTCCTATAACTAAACCAATTATCAAATCATTAACAATTGCTGGAAGCAATTCTATAGAATAATCATGAAAAAACTCTATTTTATGAACAAGTATACCGCCACCAACCAAAATCATGGCGAATGTTCCGACAACTGTCAATGTTTTTATAAGTTTTGGCATAGCACCTATTAACATATTCCCACTCTTTGGGTGTTTTTTACCTATAAGCCAAAACCCGACATTATCCATCCTAACTATCATGGCAACTAACCCATAGACTCCAAAAGTCGCCAAAAGTGCAACAAAAACAGTTGAAGATACTTGAACTATAAAGGAGCGATCTGCAACAGCAGCAAGTGCAATAACTATTATCTCAATAGAGAGTATAAAGTCTGTTAAAATTGCCGACTTTATCTTTTGCTTCTCAATTTCGAGTATATTATCTTTAGTTGAGTTTAAAAGCTCCTCATTTTTGCCTTCATCTTTTTTATGAAATATATACTCCTCTATTTTTTCAGTGCCCTCATAAAGCAAAAATAGAGCACCCAAAATAAGGATAAAGGTGATTAAAGAAGGAGCCAAAGCTGTTAAAATAAAAGCAATAGGTAAAATAATGACTTTATTTTTTAAAGAACCTTTTGTAATAGCCCATATAATTTTAAGCTCTCTTGATTGATCAAACCCCGTGGCTTTTTGCGCATTTACCGCCAAATCGTCTCCGAGAATTGCGGCTGTTTTTTGAGTTGCTACCTTGCTTGCAACTGCCACATCATCTGCTAGTACTGCTATATCATCTAGGAGTAATAAAATTCCAGATGCCATTTTTTATCCTCGTATTTAATTTTTTACCTCTTTGATATTTTGGGTCTTCAGTACCCATCTAAAGTAGATTGCACCAAATATAAACCCAAAGCCTAGCAATATTGTTATAAACTCTAACGTAACTCCTTTTGTTGCCAAAAAACCTATCATAAAAGATGTAAATGTAGCTACTGTCAAAAAGAGCATATCATTGTATGCTACGATTCTACCGTAATACTTAGATTCTATATTTTTTTGAAGCAGCGTGTATGTGTAAGACCATAGTGTTGTAGTAAATAGCCCCACAATTACACTTGCAAACAGAGACATATAAAAATCATCCATAAGGTATGCCCAGAGCCAAATTGCAAATGCCTGAAAAATAAAAACATTTACCAACCTTTTGTTGTTTATCCAGTTTCCAAAAATTATTGGTCCTATAATCAAACCGATCGCTCTTGAAGCGTGTATAAGTCCAAGTGCAAGAGAAGTTGCAATGATTGAGGCGTAATATTTATCTACCATTAGTGCTACTAACGCATCAAAAGCAGTAAGTCCTACAAATGAGTGCATTATCATTAGATGAACGGCTTGTGGCGTTCTCTTAAAGTACCTAAAGCTATCTCCTACCATCTGAATAAAACTCTCTTTGCTCTTAATAAATTCCACTTTAATATTAACTCTATAAAGCAGTAAAAAAGCAACGACAAACATACCGGCATCAAGTATAAATGCTATCTTTACTCCAAGTAAATAAACAACAAAGCCGCTAAGTGCCATTCCTAAGGTGTAAGAAAGAGACCATATTATTGAGTGGAGTTCATTTGCTTTTTGTAATTTTTCTCCACCTAAGAGTTTTGGCAAAAGCGACATCTCAGTCGTGAAGTAAAAACTAGCTGCCGCCATCTTAATAAAGACAAGCGTATAGAGAAGCCATAAATCTGATAAATCATTTACAAAAACCAGAAAAAGTGTTGCAAAAATCTCAACTGTTATTAAAGTTAACATAAGTTTTTTTGGTTTGACGCTGTCAATTATAGAGCCGGAGAGCGGAGCCTGTATTATTCCTGAGAGAAAATGAAGCATGGCAGTAAATGCAACAACTTCAGGAGCTACTTTCATCTCCAAAAGAAGCGTATAGATTGCAACATTACTAAACCATGCCCCAAAATATGCGATTAGCTGTATAAAAGAGAGTTTTCTTAAAACTGTTTCTGATTTTAATAACTTGATATATTGTTTCATAAATGCAAGATTATCATAATTTCAAAGCAAAAAAAGTTGTTTTTTTCTACTTCGCTAAAGTTATTTTTTTTTATGTCGATTTGCTGTTTAATAATATTCTCTAAAAGGAGTAAGTCATGGATGGCATAACTAATGTAGCAAAACAGCAACAATCACAAATATCTCAACAAGAGAGTCAAGGAGTTGTAACAACTCAGACGCATCAAGTAGAGCAGCCAAAACAAGTAAATGTTGTCAAAGAGATACAAGAAGAGAACAGTAGCAAAAAGATAGACTCAAAAGAGCAAGTGCAGGATTTGGTAGATCAACTAAACAAGGCACTTGCACCAATGACTACTAATGTAAAGTTTGGTGTTGACATGCAAGATATTTTTTATGTATCTGTTATAGAGGCAGAAACAAGCAAGATGATAAGAAGATTTCCTGCCGAAGAAGCTATCGGTTTCTTACCTAAAATGAAAGAAGTCTCAGGCATTCTTTTTGATTCAAAAGGGTAAAGAAAAACCCTTTTGAACCTGTTTTATACACCTTACTACGCTCAATAATTTTTTGCTCCTATAATTTCACTAACCATTCTTTAATACTTCTTGTAGTAAAATCGCGCTAATTATTTTGCTTAAGAAGGGTTTCTACATGAAAAAAGAGGTTAAAAAAGTAGTTTTAGCATACTCAGGCGGACTTGATACTAGTGTTATTTTAAAATGGCTACAAGATGAGTATAAATGTGAAGTTGTTACTTTTACTGCCGATATCGGTCAAGGCGAAGAGGTTGAACCTGCTCGCGCTAAAGCACTTTCACTCGGCATCAAACCTGAAAATATATTTATTGAAGATTTAAGAGAAGAGTTTGTAAAAGATTATGTTTTCCCTATGTTTAGAGCAAATGCAATCTATGAGGGGGAGTATCTTTTAGGAACTTCTATAGCAAGACCGCTTATAGCAAAAAGGCAGGTTGAGATTGCTCATATTACCGGAGCTGACGCTGTTAGTCATGGCGCAACAGGAAAAGGAAACGACCAAGTAAGATTTGAGATGGGGTACTTAGGCAAAGACTCCACCTTAACGATTATTGCTCCATGGAGAGAGTGGGATTTAAACTCAAGAGAGAAGCTTTTGGCTTATGCTGCAGAACATGGTATACAAATCGAGAAAAAAGGTAAAAAATCTCCATACTCTATGGATGCAAATCTACTTCATATCTCTTATGAAGGCGGTATACTAGAAGACCCTAATGCTGAGCCTGAAGATAGTATGTGGCTATGGACGACAAAACCCGAAGATGCTCCAAATACCCCCGAATATATAACTATTGGATACGAAAACGGCGATCCTATCTCACTAAATGGCGAGGAGTTAAGCCCTGCAACAATGCTTGAGGCGCTCAATAAATTAGCAAACAAACATGGAGTCGGTCGCGTAGATATAGTTGAAAATAGATTTGTCGGAATGAAGAGCCGTGGATGCTATGAAACACCGGGTGGAACGATTATGCTAAAAGCCCACCGTGCTATCGAATCTATCACGCTTGACCGTGAAGAGGCGCACTTAAAAGATGAGTTAATGCCTAAATATGCGAAGCTAATCTATAACGGTTTTTGGTTTGCTCCAGAGCGTGAAATGCTTCAAGCGGCAATTGACAAAACACAAGAGAATGTAAACGGAACAGTAAAGCTAAAGCTCTATAAAGGAAATGTAGTAGTTGTAGGGCGCTCATCTGAGTGTTCACTCTTTAACCCTGAGTACTCTACATTTGAAGAGGATGCCGTCTATGATCAAAAAGACGCTGCCGGATTTATTAAACTAAATGCACTTCGCTTCATTATTGAAGGCAAAGCTAGAAAAAAATAACTATTTATCTTACGAGGAAAAAACATGAGCATAATTAAAATAGATATGAACTCTCAAGAATTTCAGGATGAAATGCAAAAAACTATAAAATTTACAGATAAAGTAAACAAGCAGTTTGGTTGGGTTTACAATCCGCAAGAAGAAGTCAATGAGGGTGTACAGATGGGTCTTGCGAGAAACAAGCTTATGTACAAAAAGCGTTTTTGCCCATGTTTTATGGTTGAAGTTGTTGATGATAAACCAAGAAGTGTAGAAGATAGAATCTGTCCATGTAAGCCGGCAATTGAGAAAGAGATTCCTGAGGATGGCGTATGTCATTGTGGGATATACTGTACACCTGAGTATGCAAAAAATAAAAAAGCGGAAATGGGAATACAAGAGGTAGTTCATAGCCACTCACGTGGTTTAACCCAAGAAGAAGCAAAAGTTTTACTAAACGAAAGAGAACTTGATGCAGATGAGCTTGTCTCTCTTCTTGAAGCAAGAGAACTAGGCATGATAGATTTTAAACTCGTAGATGTTCGTGAGCATATGGAGTGGCAGATGGGTCATATAGAGGGTGCTGATAAACTTGTTCCTACTAGCAGTTTTTTTGCGGCTTTAGAGGATGCTAAACTAAACAAAGATGAAAATATTATTCTCTACTGCCATGTAGGAAGCAGAAGCGCTCATTGTGCTAGAATTTTAAATGACATGGGGTATTCAAAAATTGGAAATCTTACTCATGGCATCATCTCATACAGCGGCGAAATCAAGAGGTAAGGAGAAAAAATGAAAGTGCTATTAATAAAAGATGTCAAAGCTTTGGGCAAAGCAGGCGAAATTAAAGAGGTCAAAGATGGTTACGGTCAAAACTTTTTAATAAAAAAAGGGTTTGCAAAACATGCAACAGCAGAGATTCTAGAAGAGCACAAAGAGAGTCAAAGATTAGCAGCAGAAAATTTAAAAAAAGAGATTGCAAGCTTAAAAGAACTAGCTGTAAAACTTGATAAACTAGAAATTGTCATCACTAAAAAAATTGGACAAAACGGTCACCTCTTTGGCTCAATAACAAAAGATGAAGTTGCCACAGCACTACTAGAACAGCACGATGTCCAGATAGATAAAAAAGATATTACAGATAAAACTACTATTAAAACAGTCGGTAAGCATGAGTTAGATCTTAAGCTAGGTCATGCAGTTCATGCAACACTACATATTGATGTTGTAGGCGAATAATGTTTGACGCAACTACGATACTCGCCTATAGAGGTAAAAGCAAAGCTGTAATCGGCGGTGACGGTCAAGTTACCTTTGGAAATAGCGTCTTAAAAGCTAATGCAACAAAAATCCGCACCCTGCATAACGGAAAAATCTTAGCCGGTTTCGCAGGAAGTACGGCTGATGCTTTTAACCTCTTTGATATGTTTGAAGATTTTCTAGAGGCAAAAAAAGGCGATATTTTAAAATCGGTCATAGAGTTCTCTAAAGCATGGAGAAAAGATAAAGTTCTAAGACGACTTGAAGCTATGATGATAGTTTTAAATAATGAGCATATTTTTATACTCACAGGAAACGGCGATGTCGTAGAGCCCGAAGATGGGGAAATCGCCTCTATCGGGAGTGGTGGAAACTTTGCTATATCTGCAGCACGTGCGCTAAAAAAGCATACAGAAATGGATGAAGAGGAGCTGGTACATCAAAGCCTCTCTATTGCAGCAGATTTGTGTATATACACTAACCACAATATAAAAACTCTTATACTAGAGGGAGAGGCAAAGTGAATTTAACACCAAAAGAGATTGTTGAGTATCTAGACAAATATGTCATCTCGCAGCATAATGCAAAAAAAACAATCGCACTAGCCCTTAGAACTAGATATAGAAGAATGCAACTTAGCCCCGAACTTCAAAAAGATATCATGCCAAAAAACATTCTCATGATAGGCTCTACGGGTGTGGGCAAAACAGAGATTTCAAGACGTTTAGCAAGTATGATGAGAGTTCCATTTATCAAAGTAGAAGCTAGTAAATACACAGAAGTGGGTTTTGTAGGACGCGATGTAGAGTCAATGGTTCGAGATTTGGTTATTGCGTCAATCTCTATTGTAAAAGCTGAGAAAGAGGAAGAAAACAGAGAGAAGATAGAGAACTATGTTATAAATAAAATAGTAGAGAAACTTCTTCCACCTCTTCCTTCGGGTGCGAGCGAGAGTAAAAAAGATGATTACCAAAGACTTTTAGAGGCCATGGAAAAAAGAGTTCTCTCAGGCGAGATGGATGATAAAATTATAGAGCTTGAGATTGAGAAGATACATGTGGAGTTTAATGACACAAACCTACCGCCTGAGATGGCAAAGGTTCAAGAGTCGTTCTCAAAAGTTTTCTCTCAAATGAACAAGGATGACAATAAAAAAGAGGTAAGCGTAAGAGATGCAAAAACTATCTTAAAAAGTGAGGCAAGCGCAAAACTACTAGACTCTACAAGCATAAATACAGAGGCACTTAAGCGTGCAGAAGATGGCGGGATTATCTTTCTTGACGAGATTGACAAGATAGCAGTTAGTGAGAAATCACAAGGTAGAAATGACCCTAGCAAAGAGGGAGTTCAAAGAGATCTACTTCCAATAGTCGAAGGCAGCAGCGTTAGCACAAAGTATGGAATTATAAATACCGACCATATTCTATTTATTGCAGCGGGTGCATTTCACCTCTGCAAGCCAAGCGATCTAATCCCTGAACTTCAAGGAAGATTCCCTCTTAGAGTCGAACTTGAATCCCTGACTGAAGAGACACTCTACCAAATACTTACTCAAACTAAAAATTCGCTACTAAGACAGTATGAAGCACTGCTAAGCACTGAAGGCTTGAAGCTTATTTTTGAAGATGAAGCCATAAAAGCAATAGCAAAACTGGCTCATCGCGCAAATGAGATAACCGAAGATATTGGCGCAAGAAGACTTCATACGGTTATTGAAAGGGTCTTGGAAGATATAAGTTTTAATGCAGACGAGTATAAAGACAAGGAGTTTATTGTCACCCAAGAGTTAGTGCATGAAAAATTAGATCTAGTTGTTGAAAATGATGATCTCTCCAGATATATCTTATAGGAAAAATTATGACTAAAGCAGGATTCGTCTCACTAATCGGTCGTCCAAACGCAGGAAAAAGCACGCTTATGAACTCACTTTTGGGAGAAAATATAGCAATGGTGAGCCAGAAAGCAAATGCAACAAGAAAAAGATCAAATGCAATTATTATGCATGAAAACACCCAAATCATTTTTGTTGACACCCCCGGACTACATGAGAGAGAGAAGGTTTTAAATCAGTTTATGCTCGATGAAGCACTCAAGGCTATGGGTGACTGTGACCTTATCGTCTATCTGGCTCCTGTTACCGACAATGTTGAAAATTATGAAAAATTTTTAAAACTAAACAACTCTAAAATAAAACATATCATAGTTCTAAGCAAGATAGATCAAGTATCTCAAGAGAAGTTATTTAAAAAAATAGCACAATACAACCAGTTTTCAGATGATTTTGAAGCACTTATCCCAATGGCTGTACCAAAAAAAGTTGGTCATAAGGATCTTTTAGAGACTATCTCAAAGCTTTTACCGGAGTCGCCGTTTCTTTTTGATCCAGAAGATTTGACAAGCGAACTTGTACGTGACATATATGCAGGATTTATCAGAGAAGGCGTATTTGAAAATGTAAGTGATGAAATTCCATATGAATCCGATGTATTGATTGAGAAAATTTATGAAGAGAAAAATATAGACAAAATTATTGCTACTATAATTGTAGAGAAAGAGTCCCAAAAAGGAATCATCATAGGCAAAGGCGGTGAGTCTATAAAAAGAATCGGTAAATATTCAAGAGAGAAGATTGAAGCCCTTAGCGGCAAAAAAGCCTTTTTAGATTTGCAAGTAGTTGTAAAGAAAGGGTGGAGTAAAGATAAATCATATTTGAAAGAGGTAGGTTATAGTTCATGAAGTTACTACTGGTCATACTTATTAGCTTAAATATTTACGCAAGTGATATTTTAACTAGTTACAGGATAAACGGCATTACTCAGATTGAAAAAGAGATGGATAAAGAGTTAACAAAAGAGGAGTACTGGAGTAAAATAGTAGAAGAGGCGGATACAACTTTTGGTTATATAGAATCTTATGATAATGTTCTTGCATGCGATAAATCAGAGTCTACTCTGCATCTCTACTCACTCGATGAGAACAGAAGCTTTAATTTTAGAAAAGCGTATGATGCCTTTACAGGAAAACTAAAAGGGGACAAGGTTAGAGAGGGGGATCTCAAAACCCCTATTGGGATATATAAAATAACTCAAAAACTCTCCAAAGAGACAAAACTTGATCCATTTTACGGTCCGCTTGCATTTGTAACCTCGTATCCGAATATCTATGACTCATATAGAGGAAAAAACGGCTCCGGTATATGGCTACATGGTCTTCCACCCGAAGATAGAGATGAGTTTACAAGAGGTTGTATTGCTATTAACAACTCAGGCATAGAGTGTTTAGATAGAAATATAGATATAGATAAAACTATCTTAATTATTGATGATACAAAAATAAAACAAAACATCTCAAAAGAGACGCTTACATCTATATTGTCGCAACTATACTTATGGAGATACACTTGGATCTATGATGACATAGACGGTTACCTCAGTTTTTATGCACCTTCATTTGTAAGAAGTGACGGGATGAGCTTAGATAGGTTCAAAAAATATAAAACTAGAGTTTTTAAGAAGATTGAGAAAAAAACTATTTTGTTTAACAATATAAATATTTTTCCATATCCAAACACTACAAATATATACCAAATAAATTTTAAAGAGTTCTATAAATCCGACACATTCAAATTTACCGGAGATAAAACATTAATCGTAGAGCTCGATGAAAATAATAAAATCCGTATATTGACTGAAAAATAGAAGAAACAGATGAAATATGTTTTAATAAAACTTTTCTTTATCTTCTGCCTCTGCTCTACTTTCTTAAATGCCAATGTTCAACTTATAAAAAAAGAGAATCCCGATTCAGAGACAACTCTTCTTGTTATAGGAGGTATTCACGGAAATGAGCCGGGTGCTTATTTCTCTGCATCTATTTTAGCAACTCATTACAAAATAAATTCAAACAACTTATGGATAGTACCTAATCTTAATCCGGATAGCATTCAAAAAAACTCCAGAGGCATCCATGGAGATATGAATAGAAAATTCGCCAAGATAAAAGATAACGATAAAGACAAGGAGATTGTTGAGGAGATTAAAGAGATTATTACACAAAAAAAGGTATCTCTAGTCTTAAACTTACATGACGGTAATGGATTTTACAGAAAAACAGACAAAGGAAACATATTTAATCCAAACGCATGGGGGCAAACTTGTGTTATTGATCAGTGTGCTTTAAGCCAGACACAACCTTTTGGCAACTTAAATACAATAGCTCTTGATATAAAAAATAGAATAAACAAAAGATTAATAGAAGACCATCATACATTTGATGTAAAAAATACTAACACAAAGTTTGATGACGAAGCAATGCAACTCTCTTTAACATACTATGCAGTTACTCACAATAAACCTGCTTTTGCGATAGAGAGTAGCAAAAATCTACCTTCCTTAGCTCAAAAAGTCTTTTACCATCTTCTTGCAATAGAAGAGTTTATGAATATAATGGATATAAACTATACGCGAGAGTTTGAGTTAGATGAGAAAAGCATTGCCAAACTCCTTGAAATGCACGGTGATTTAGAGATAAATGGTAACATTTCTATTAATTTAACTAATATAAAAAAATCTTTAAGCTTTATTCCGATAAAATCGAAAGGTAATGTATTTAAGTTTTCAAACCCGCTTGGAAGTGTTGCTAGAGAGGGTAATAGTTTTGTTGTCTATATAGGCAACAAAAAGATTGTAACTCTAAATCCACAATATTTTGAATTGGGTAAGTCTTGTGCCGATAAATTTGATGTAATTGCTGATGGAGTTAAAGTAACATTAGACAAAACTTCAGATATTATCGTAAATGACGATTTTAATATTATTAAACAAAGTGGTTATCGTGTAAATGTGATTGGATTCACATCAAAAGGTTTGATTGACGAAAGCGGAGTTACTGTTAAACTTAAAGATTTCGACAAAAGATACTCTATAGATGTAGACAACAGGATTTACAGGGTTGAGTTTTATAAAAATAGTGAATTTTGCCATATGTCCAAAGTTCACTTTATACAGGATGATGAAAATGAGTAAAAAAGAACAACACGCTTTCTCAAACGTGCTTTCTATCAATCCATACAAGGGTGCTTACGTAAGCGCTGTTTCAAACTTTTTAAATGAAACTACTTCTGCAACATACTCCAAAGAGCAGTATGTTATCTCTTATCTAAACACAAAAAGTTTTATAAATAGTCACATATCGGTTAGTAAAAATATTCCTGAGGAAGATTTATACGATGCTATCTACAACAAAGCGTATGATGAACTTGGGCTTGACCAAGCCATTATGTATCAATTACAGTATATTGAGACTTTTGATGCCTTAGAGGAGGAGAATAGAAGTTTTCATGTATTTATAATTGACCCGATGGTAGTTGATGACGTATTTAAAGATGTAGTTGAGAAGGTCAAGTATGTTGACTATATTCTCCCCTCTCCTCTTCTCTATAAATCTCTTTACTCTAAAGATTTAATAGAGAGTAGTGGGGTACACTGTTTTGTGTATTTTCAGGAAAATGATACGTTTATTACCATATATAATGAGAAAAACTTTATATATACAAAATCTATAAACTACTCATTTTTACAAATGCATGAGAGATTTTGTGAAATTTATGGAGAGCTAGTTGAGTATGAGGATTTCATAAACTTCTTATCAAATGAAGATCTAAAAACCACTGAGAATATTTACAAGTCACATATTATAAAGCTATATAAAGAGATTTTTTCAAATATTAACGATATTTTAACCTATGTAAAAAGAGCTCTAGATATAGAAAAGATAGAGTGTGTATATATAGATACACAGCTTAAATCTTTAACAAAATTAGATGAGATGGCTGAAGTAGAGCTTAGCATTAAAAGTAGCAGCTTTAACTTTGATTATGGATTTGAAAGTGATGATCACTATGTAGATCATTTTCACTCACTTATGTATATATACACAACTCTTCCTCAAGAAGACAAATATGAGTGTAACTTTACCACCTACTTTCGTCCTCCTAGTTTTACAAAAAGAGCTAGCGGTCGTGCAATTCTACTTGCTGCTGCTTCGCTTGTTCTTGCATTTTTATACCCCGCTTCATACTGGACGCTTACATATGCGCAGTCACTACAACATAAACTCTTAGAGGATGAGTACAAAAGTGTTCACAATATTAAAGTCACAAGAGAAGCAACTGTAAAAAATAGAGAAGCGGACAAAACAAAGGTCTCAACGCTTCTTGCTGCAGAAGAAAATGAGTATATTGATAAAAAAAATACACTTATAAAAATTCATGATGTTAAAGTAAACTACCCTATGAAAGCAGAGCTTATACATAGGCTAACAAAAGATTTAAACAGATATAGTGTCAAAATAGAGTCTGCTTTTTACTCAGAAGCTAAAGAGAGTGAAAAAAGCAGTAGCCTTATTAAAGAGCTAAAGCTTGGACTTGTCTCTTCAAATGACAAAAAGATTACCGATCTTATTAAATACTTAACAAAAGTTTATGAAGGAAAGTTTCATTTCTCAATAGCTGAGATATCATATGAAAATGAGTCAAAATTATACTTCGGTGAATTAAAGGTGAGTCTATTATGAATCTTAAATTGATGACAGAAGAGACCCTGCAAAAAATTGATAATTTTTTTAAGGAAAAATCTCAAAAAGACACTTATGTTGTTTATGCTCTAATTGTTGTTGTTATTTTTGCATTAGCCTATCCGTTTTATGACATCTCTATCAGTGAATTTGAAACTACTAAGAAAAAAGTTCAAGAACTAACAACAAAAATTGAGTCAGACAAAATTTATCTCAAAGTCAACACCGAAGCAAAAGTAGCAATGCTTACTCAAGAGATAAAAGGACTTGAAACTGAGCTTACTTCTCAAAAAGAAAAAAACAGCTACATAAAAAAGAAAATAGAAGCAATTTCAGAGCTTATCTATGATGAGAGAGCATGGGGAGAGTATCTTAACTCTATCTCCTTAAATGCTAAGAAACATAATATTAAGATAGTTAACTTTGTTAACAGTTACGCTAAAAACGATGAGTCTGCTTTTGGTCATGTTCTAGATATTAATCTTGAGGTCAAGGGTGCTTTTCTAGATACCATTAAGTTTATGAACTCTCTTGAGCAGAGTGAATTGGTTGTTGATGTGCATGATTTTAGTATAGAAGCTAAAGATACACTAGATACGAACCTTGATATTTCAGTTTGGGGGATTACTTACTAATGAAAACAGCATTAATAATACTACTCACGCTCTCTCTAAGCAACTCTCTTTTTGCTACTGAATTAGAGTGGGTAGATGAGCAGGTCGAAGCGATAAAGCCTCCTAGAAAAGGTGTAAATATTGCATCAATAGCAACTCCTTTTGTTTTTCTAGAAAAAAACAGGTCAAAAGATAAAAAAGATGCTAAAAAGACATCTACTTCTTCAAAAAAGAGCACACCTTCAAAAGCAGTCGATGCTCCTAAAGTAGAACAAAAAGCTCCTGTAAAAAAGAGCTTTACTCTAAGTACAATTATTAACTCATCGGCTATGATTGATGGAAATTGGTATAAGGTCAACGATAAATTACGCAGCTATACGGTAACAGATATTACCAAAACAACAGTGACTCTAGAAGATGGCACTAAAAAGCTTACTTTATCAACAATCAAAAGAAATCAAAATCTGAAATTCAAAAACAAATAGGGCGGATTCATGAAACTTATAAAAACAACAGTATACTCAACTCTTCTAACACTTATCTTATCAGCTAATGCATTGGCTGATTGTTCGTATGAGCTCTTTAGCATTAGCTCCACAAAGGATACAAAGATAATTGACTTCATAGAGCAGCTCAGCGATGAGTGTGAATTCAGTATTATTGTTACTGATCCAAATGCGCAGAAGTTTTTAGATAGCTCTTTAAATAAAACAAACTTAAATAATCTAACTATAGATGAAGTCTTAAACCTTATATTAAAAGAGAACAATCTTACATACACTCTTGAAAACAATATTTTAAAGATTTCATATCTACAGACGAGAATGTTCAATATTGATTACATCCTCTCACAAAGAAAGAGTGAATCAAAAACCAATATAACTCTCTCATCTGAAGGTGCAGGTGTCGCTTCTGCAACTACCGCAATGAGCACTACAACTACGACTACAGACACTGCTCAAGATGCCGGCGGTGGTTCGGCAGGTAAGTCTGGCATGAATATAAATAGTTCAGATGAAGTAGAGTTTTGGCATAATCTTGACTTAGAGCTTCAATCTGTACTAAACAGACCTCAAGACGTTTATGTTGCTGAAGCTCCAATCATTAACAAAAATGCAGGAATTATAACTGTCACTTCTACTATAAAGCAGATGGAGAGATTAGAAAAATATCTTACAAAACTCCAAGACAAAGTACAACTGCAAGTATTAATAGATGTTCAGCTTCTCTCTGTAACACTAAGCGATGGCAAAACTACGGGTGTCGATTGGTCACAACTCTATAAGCTTCAAGATATAGACATTAGCATAGATAAACTGTTTCATAAAAATGTATCAGAGTTTGAAGATGGTAAAATCACAACCGCTCTTGCCGGGGGCGGAGCAAGTGAGAACTCTCACCTTATAGAGATAAGTGCAAGCGGAAACTTAAATGAAGTAATAAAATTTCTTAAAACTCAAGGGGATGTTACTTCTATATCAAATCCAAAAGTTCTAACGCTTAACAATCAAGCAGCCCTAATTACTGCCGGAACGGAGTATTTTTACAAAATTATAAGTACTGAGACTCTATCTGGAACTACAAGTGGAACACAGAGTACAAATGAGGATCTTCAGTCAGTTTTTGCAGGTGTTTTACTCGATATTACACCTGAAATCTCTGATGATGATATGATAACATTAAAAGTAAATCCTTCACTATCAGAAACAGCTTCAGACATATCTCTAGTTGATTCATCAGATAGAACTATGCCGCCGGATCTTCGCAGACGTCAATTGTCATCTGTTGTTACCGTAAGAAATGGAAATAGAATTATCTTAGGCGGTCTAATTAGTACTAGCAACAACATTAATATGAACAAAGTCCCTATTTTAGGAGATATACCTATATTAAACTATCTATTTAAATATGAAGATAGACAAAAAATTACTCAAGAGCTTGTAATTGTTATTGAGCCCCATATTGTTCGCAAAAATGATAAAAAACTCTCACTATCTGACTTAGGATATGAGGGACTCTCAGAAGATGTTTTACTTAATGCAAAGGCGGCAAATTCGTCTCCTTTAAGTAGCCCAAGAGAGGAAAATTGAAACCAAGTATCTATGAAAACTCAAGGGATGTTTTTTTAGATACCGTAAATGCTAAAGATTACATCCAACTTGAGAGAATCTCTATGATTTACCAAGCCTTAAAAGATTCTATAGAGAAACCTCTTAAAATGGTACTTTTATACGGTAAGCCCGGTACCGGAAAGAGTATGTTTTTATCAAAACTTTATGAAGATATAGCCTCAAGACAAGATACCTATCTCTATAAGACACCCGTTTTAGATGAAAGTGAGTTTTTTAAAACACTTGCTCAAGATCTCTATGGAATTAAGTATGACGGTGAGTTAAATTTTACGCAATTTATGAAAGTGGTAGAAAATAGAGATCTTAAAGAGGCAGCAGTACCCATTATCATGCTAGATGAAGCTCAGCTATACTCTACGCCCATGATGGAGAAGATAAGACTTCTCTCAGATACAAGAAAGGTCAAGTTTGTAATTGCTCTTCATAAAACAGAGAAAGAGGATATTATCGCAAAAGAGCACTTTCAAACAAGAATCTGGGAGAGTATAAAACTTCAAAACGCTTCATCTTCAGAACTAAAAATATATATTCAAAAAAAGCTTATGAAAGCAAACTGTGTTGATACTGCAAGTATGTTTACCTCAAAATCTATACAAAAAGTTCATAAACTAACAGAAGGAAACTATAGAGAAACAAATAAGTTAATCTATACGCTCTTTGATATATATCTATATTATGCACAAAACTCTCCAAATAAAATCAAAAAGAGTGAGATTTCAACAAAAATAATAGAGATGGCCGCAATTCATACGGGATTAATAAATGCTTAATGTTAATGAACTAGAAAATAGATATAAAAAATATAAACTAAAATCATATACTCCATTTTTTGCAACTCTTTTGGGAGTTGCTGTTGCAACTATAGCTGTATCATTTTTTTTGCTATACGATTTTGACTCAAAAAGAGATCTAAAAAGCAAACAGATTGTACAAAAACAAGAGATTAAAAAAGAAGATTACAATGCAAGCATTATAGCTCTGCAGAGCGATGAGACTAATAAAGAAGATAACCAAACAGAAGAGATAGTTCAGGAGATGCCAATAATCGAAGAGGAAGTTCAGACAATAGATGAAAAAGTTCTGTTATCTCCATCTCTTGATTTTATTAAAAACATAAAACCTCAAGCACCAACAATAAAAGAAGAGACAATTAAAACTCTTGTAGCTGTAGAGCAAAAAAGAGAAGCACTCCCTCAAAAAAAAGAGAGCAACGCTGAAAAAAAAGATGAGATATTGCCACCTGTTATTGAGGAAGTAAAAGAGTCTATTACTCCTGTAGAAAAATCGAGTTCTATTGATATAAAAAGAAGAGATGAAGAGGATGATATTAAACATGTTATAAAAAGATTTAACATTAATCACAATCCGGCATTAAGCCTTTTTGTTGCAAAAAAATATTATCAACTAGAAGATTATGAACAGGCATATAACTATGCTTTAGCGACAAATGAACTAAACAATGATATAGAAGCGAGTTGGATTATTTTTTCAAAATCCCTTGTTAAACTTGGTAAAAAAGAGATGGCAATCCAAACACTTAGAGAGTACATTAAACAATCAAACTCATCACAAGCAAAGCAGCTATTAGATGAGATTTTATCAGGAAAATTCAGATGAAAACAGTAATATTAACAATGCTCATAACATTAACTCTATTTGCCGATGCAAAACAGAAGATGCTTGAACTATTTCAAAACAAAGAGTATAAAGATGCATGTAGCATCGGTTTTAAAAATTTCACAAAATACTCAAAAGATGAGGAGTATGTAACTTTATATGGTTTTTCTTGCTTAAATGTTGACTATATTGATAGATTGTCCGTACCGATAACAATACTTAAGCTCTCTCCTGAATCAAGAGCAAATGCTGCATATTTCTCTATAATACTTATGCAGAAGAAGCTTCTATATCATGCTATGATTGATAATTATGATATATCGTCACTTAATCTGCCTACAACAGATTATGTTTTATCAAAGGTGTTTGATTACTACACAAAATTAGAAAAAAAAGAGCCGCAAGAGTTTTATATTTTTGAAGATGAGAACGATAATAAGCTAAAATATAAGTTGTATATTTCAAAAGATGATAGAATTGATAAAATGATTATTGAAGAGTTTTATAATTCAATTAGTATAAAAAAACATATTTACTGGTAGGAGGCATTATGGATAGAATAACATCAGATTTATTAGCTAATGGCTCCATTATGAGGAGTCAAGTCGATAGATTAATAGCCAAAGGACTTGACACCAATCTAATACTTAGAGATATAACAATATCCGGATTTATGACTATGGACAGACTCGTTAGGTTTATAGTCGATAAAATACAAAACGGAGAGTATGATCTCTCTATAATTGACAACTATGACTATATTCAAGAGAAGGATGTTCTTCTTAAGCTTGCTCAAAAACAGAACCTTCTTTTTATAGATTTAGACTCTATCGACATGGATTATAGGCTAACAGAAAGAGTCTCTCTTGCTCAACTAAAAAAATATAATGCACTTCCTATATCTGAAGATGAACTAAGCATTACAGTTGCTTTTAGTGACCCCCTAAACATAGAGGCTCATGAGTCCGTACAGAGACTCTTTCCTACTAAACCGGTTAAAATTGCAGTTGCAACAAAGAAACAGATTCAATCATACCTATTTAAAGTTGAGATAAAAGATAGCGTAAAAGGGCTTGTCAGAAAGATTAGAGATGAATTAAACTCAATAAACTCTATAGATGAACAACAAGAAGCATCATCAATACTTCTTCTAATAGATGTTATTTTAAAATCTTGCATAAAGAGTCGTGCTAGTGACGTACATATTGAGCCTACAGAAAAAAACTGCGTAGTTCGTACAAGGATAGATGGAAAGTTAATAGAGGTTTTTATTTTTGAAAAGGATATATATCCACCTCTTGCCTCAAGATTAAAACTACTCTCTAATCTTGATATTGCAGAGAAAAGAAAACCACAAGATGGTCGTTTCTCAACATTAGTCGGATCAAGGGAGTATGATTTTCGTATATCTACCCTACCTATCCTTTATGGGGAATCAATAGTCATGAGGGTTCTTGATAAACAAAAAGCTCTTGTAAAACTTGAAGATGCAGGTATGGATAATTTGAGTTATGAAAAGTTTATTAAAGCACTTAAAACTCCTTATGGCATCATACTAGTCACCGGTCCAACGGGAAGCGGTAAAACGACGACTCTCTATGGTGCATTAAATGAACTTAGAAATGTAGAAGATAAAGTTATTACAGTTGAAGATCCCGTTGAGTATAGAATGAATCTTATTCAGCAAGTTCAGGTAAATCCTAAAGTTGGTCTTACCTTCGCCGCTGCTCTTAGATCCATTCTAAGACAAGATCCAGATAAAATAATGATTGGTGAGATTCGTGATTCAGAAACGCTTGAAATAGCTATTAAAGCGGCTCTAACCGGTCACTTAGTTATATCTACTCTACACACAAACGACTCTATTAGTGCGATAACTCGTATGATAGATATGGGTGTGCCATCATATCTAATCAGTGGGTCGCTAGTAGCTATACAGGCACAAAGACTTGTTAGAAAAATATGTCTTCACTGTAAAACAGAAGAGAATATCTCGGCTGCAACATTAGAAGAGTTAAACCACTTAGTCACTGAAAATAGTAAATTTTATACCGGAGCGGGGTGTAAAGAGTGCAATGGAACAGGGTATATGGGCAGAGAGATGATTTGTGAAGTTTTAAGCGTCAATGAAAAGATAACATCTTTAATTGCAAAAGGGGCATCCATTGAAGCTTTGCATGCTCAAGCTCTTGAAGATGGTTTTGTAGGTCTTTTTGAAAATGGAATCAACAAGGCACTTGATGGTGTTACTAGTTTAGAAGAAGTTTTAAGGGTGGCAAAATAATGAAATACTTTGTAGCAACTATACTCACTAAAGGTAAAAAAGAGAAGATAGGAATGTATGCTAATGACAGAAAACATGCCAATGAGCTTACAAAATTAAAATATTCAGGTATTATAATAAAGGTCTCAGAAGAAGAAGAACCGCTTGAAGCAAGGCTAAAAAGATTCAAATCAGACCTTCTTAGCAATGTTAAAAAACGAAAAATCAGACCTGATGCTCTAATTGCTGCTATTAGGCAGTTGGCGGTTATGACAAATGCCGGTATTTCTATATATGATTCATTAGTTGAAATATCTAAGTCAACTCAAGAACATAACTTAAAAGTTGTTTTCAATAAACTAGCAGAAGATATAAACTCCGGACAATCTCTCTCAAAATCAATGGCTAACTTCCATTTTGAACTTGGTAGTTTAACAATTGCCATGGTTCAACTTGGAGAGAAGACTGGTAATTTGGATGAAGCGCTCTACTCCCTTGCTGATATGTTAGAGGAGATTCGAGCAAATGTTATTAAATTCAAAAAGGCCATGGCATATCCAAGAAACGTCATGATAGCCATGGCAATTGCGTTTACTGTTTTAATATCGTACGTTGTTCCTGAGTTTAAGGCAATTTTTGAAGAGCTTAATGCCGAACTTCCTCTGCCTACGCTTATACTCTTAAAACTAGAGTATCTTTTTAATAATTATGGACTATATGTTTTAGCAGCTATAATAATCTCTTTTATTGTATTTAAGTACCTTATAAACAACTATAGAAACATAAGGTACGGCTGGCACCAATTTTTGCTAAAAACATATCTTATAAAAAACATTATCAAGTTTGCTACATTAAGCCGCTTTACTCTCGTATTTTCAGAGTTGATTCGTGCAGGTATTCCTATTGCCGAAGCGCTTGACACTTCAATATCCATGATAGACAACCTTCCCCTAAAGGCCAAACTATCATCGGTGCGAGCAGCAGTTGAAAAAGGTTCTACTTTAAATGAGGGGTTAGAGGATACAAAGCTATTTGAAAACATGATTATTCAAATGATAAGTGCCGGTGAGGATAGTGGTACTTTAGATACTATGATTAATAAAGTAGCAGAGTACTATAAGATGAGATTTGATGCAATAATTGATGGTCTCTCAGAGGCAATAGAGCCTATTATGCTGCTACTTATCGCATCTATGGTTATTCTTCTTGCTCTTGGTATATTTTTACCGATGTGGGATATGGGCAACGCAGTCCAAGGAAGATAATAAAAAAGAGGTAGATACTTATATCTACTTCAAAACCTCCACTAATCTATAACTACTTTTTAAAAATTTCTGCATATTCTCTTTGCCTGCTTTTAGCTTATAGATACTCTTTGTATTAAAGATTTTTTCTAATATATCTATTTTATGTGCTAGGCACTCATACTCTATTTTTCTAATATTTGAGTACTCAAAAGATATATCTACTCTCATCTCTTCTTGATACTCTATGAGTTTTACAGCAAAAGAGTTCAAAACAAGATTAACCGCATCACTATATGCTCTTACAAGACCACCTGTGCCAAGTTTTGTTCCGCCAAAATATCTGACAATTATTACTGCACTATTTATTATATCTGCACCTTGCAAGACCATTAAACTCGGTTTGCCTGAAGTTCCTCTTGGTTCGCCGTCATCACTAAAGTGTTCAACTATTTGATTATGCTCATTAAAATATCTGTAAGCGGTAACAAAATGTCTAGCTTTTTGGTGTTCATTCTTTAGTTTCTCAAGTGTAGAAGAAAAGTCTCTATAGGGAAGAAGATAAGCAATGAATTTTGATTGCTTAACCTCTAGTGTTGCTGTGGAGTGTTCATTTACAAATCTCATTACGCTATATTTGTAAATACCTTTTGAACATCCTCATCATCTTCTAGTTTCTCTAAAATTTTATCTATATCTGCTTGCTGCTCTTGTGTAATTGTAATCGGAGAGTTTGGCATTCTCTCTAAATTTGCTTTTATAATCTCTATGCCCTTCTCCTCTAAAGCGCTATTTAATGCTCCAAAGCTTGTGTAATCACCGGTAACAAAAACTGTGCCTTCTTGCGCTTCTATCTCCTCTAATCCCGCATCTATCAACTCAAACTCAAGCTCTTCTAAATCCATATCATCTTTTAAAGCAAACTCAAATAGTGCTTTTCTATCAAACATAAACTCCAAAGAGCCCTTTGTAAGCATCTCTCCACCATGTTTTGTAAGTATATTTTTTACATTTGCGACTGTTCTTGTATTATTATCGGTCATACACTCTATAAACAGCTGTACCCCATGCGGGGCTTTCCCCTCAAAACTAACCTCGAGCATACTTGCCGTGTCTTTGGCAGTTGCTCTTTTTATTGCTGCTTCTATATTCTCTTTTGGCATATTTTCAGATTTAGCATTGATAATAGCAGTACGAAGCCTAGCATTCATATCAGGATCCGGACCTCCCTCTTTTGCTGCCATTGTAATTATCTTTCCCAATTTAGGAAACAGTTTTGACATAGCTCCCCATCTCTTTAATTTTGATGCTTTTCTGTATTCAAAAGCTCTTCCCATATAGTTATCCTCATATATCTCTTATTTATAGTGATTATTAATCAAAAATGTATTATACCAAATGAGTAGCCATAGATACTTTATAGTACTCTTTATAGAGTGCTTTTGGTATAATAGTGTCAATATTTTATGAGGTACTTAGATGAAGCTCTTATCAACAATAAAACACTACCTGTTTAATGCATTTCGTGAACTATTCGTCTATAATCACAGCTCTTTAGAGTTTCGTGCAAAACTCTTTGCACTAATTCTTTGTGCAGATGAAAATATAAAAACCGATGACTACTCTATTATAAAAAAAATTGGTATGAAAATATACAAAAATGATGATGAGAGAGCAAACTTATTAATGTTAAATACCAAGGAGCTTGTTCAAAAAGTAAAAGAAGATAACGGCTTAGACATAGATACCCTTGTTGCAAATATTCAAAAAGAGTTAAAAATTGTGCCAAGATATGCCAAAAAGATAGACATTGAATCACTAAAAGAACTACTTCTACTTTCACATGATAGAGATGCTATCTCATATCAAGAGAATATGATAGAATTTTTACAAACCCTAAGAGATGAAACTCTACATGAGAAAAAATCACAAATTGAAAAAGATGAAGAGAAGATAGAGTCTAAATATTAAATCTCTCTTTATCAAAAAATGTCTCTACTGAGATATTTTTAAATGCTGCATTTAAACTTGTAAAAAGTGAGGGGAACTCTTTTTCCATTTTAGAGAGCATCTCTTTTGTATTCGCCCTTGCATGTGGCATTTTAATATCAAATCTCATTGAAGGACATGCCTCATCCCCAATAGTAGGGATATTATTATCAAGTGCAAATGCGGCTAACTGACGCTCCCTCATCTGAATTAAAGGGCGTATTACGATTAAACCGTTCTCTGCCCTATATTTTGGGGCAAGCGAGCGCATCTGACCATTATATATGAAGTTCATAAAAAAGCTCTCTGCGGCATCATCCATATGGTGACCTAGTGCCACCTTATTACATCCATGCTGCTGCGCAGCGCTATAGAGCGAACCTCTTCTCATGCGTGAAAAAAAGCTGCAAAATGAGGAGTTTTTTCTTATTTTCTCCTCTGCTAGCTCATATATCTGTGTATCATGTATAAGATGCGGTATCTCATGCTCTTTGCAGTGCCTAATCAATTTATCGAACTTCTCTCCCATTCCGTATGAAACCGTTGTTGCAATAAACTCAAACTTAAACGGTGCTCGGCGCTGCTGCTCTTTTAGTGCATGAACTAGTGTGAGAGAATCTTTTCCTCCGCTAAGTCCCACTAGTATCTTGTCACCCTCTTCTATCAAGCCAAACTCGGCATTTGTCTTGCCAAGCTTGCTCATAATTTTTTTGCTAAGCTTTACCATCAATACTTATTTTATTTTATCTAGCATTGATACTATAAAACTACTGCTTCTTTGTGATGAGTGCTTTAAAAATTCATCAAAATCCTCAACTGCTCCCTCATCTGCCGTATCACTAATTGAACGCATTATAAAAAAAGGTATGTTAAAAGCCTCACATACAACAGCAACCGCAGCACCTTCCATCTCTATAGCATCTGCTTCAAATGTATTTTTTATCCAATCTTTTCTAGATTTATCAGCTACGAATTGATCTCCGGTAGCTATAATACCGCCTATTAAATCAATATCTTTCTCATCAGCCACCTCCTTGGCTAGATGTAGTAAATTAGCTGATGGCTTAACATAAACAGCTCCTTCTGGCACATAACCATGAGGATGCCCAAAAGCTGTTATGTCTAAATCATGTTGACACAACTGTGTAGCAGCAATTAAGTCACCGATTTTTAGTTTTGGATTAACTCCACCGGCAACACCGGTAAACAACAACATTTCAGCACCAAATTTTTCAATCATAGTAGCAGCCGTTAGAGTTGCATTTACTTTTCCAATCTTGCTATACCCAAGTATGATTTCATGATTTTTATATTTTGCCTCATGATATACATTTCCACCATATTCAATGTCATTATGCTTTTTAAAATATTTTAAAAGCGGTTCATGTTCACTAAGTTCTAAAAAAGGCTCAACTTCTTCAAGCATTGCCCCCATAATTGCTATTCTCATTTAACTCCCCTTATATCTAAATATTTTAATTTTTTTAATTACAAATTTTCTCTACAACTTCTAAGAGTGATTTCATGTCTGAGATATTATATGTTTCTAAATTTGGAGCAACTCTTTTGTTTAACCCCTTAAGCGTTGCCCCATTCCCAAACTCAATTGCAATATCGACACTATCGGCAATTGCCAAAATCGACTGCTTATATTTAACAGGTTCTATAAGCTGTTTAGTTAAAAGCTCGACCGCTTCATTTTTAGTCGCATACCCTTTGGTAGTTACATTAGAGATGACCGGTGCTTCAAAACTATCTTCTATCATCCCTTCCATCAAGCTCTTAAGCGGAATTTGTGCAGGAGACAAAAGTTCACAATGGCTCGCTACAGACATATTTAAAAGAAGTGCTCTTTTAGCGCCCGCATCTTTAAAAGTCTGTTCTAGTGAAGCCAAATCACTCTTTATGCCTGCAATAACAAGTTGTCCATCTTGATTATAGTTAGCGGGCCAAACCTTTTTTCCTTCACTCTGCGCATCAGAACATATCTTCTCTACACTCTCATCATCAAGCCCCATAACAACCATCATACCCGCTTCAATATCGCTACAAGCATCCTGCATAAGCTGTCCTCGTCTATGAACAAGCTCAACAGCGTCAACATAATCAAGTGCACCGCTTGCACACAGAGCAGAAAATTCACCCAATGAGTGCCCTAAAAAAAGTTCAGCTTTTATATCTGGGCATTTTTCTTTAAAAAGACGATAAGCTACCATTTGAACCAAAAGAATTGCCGGTTGAGTATAAGCTGTTTGGTTCAACAAATCATGCTCTTTAAAAAGTAACTCCTCAAACCTTAGCCCTGCTCTTTTTCCTGCCTCCTCAAACATCTCACGTGCCATTTCTGAGTTGTCATAAAAATCTTTTCCCATTCCTACTGCTTGAGAACCTTGTCCTGCAAAAATCATTGCTATCTTTTTCATTTTATCCCTTTTTATAAGTATTTGTTATTCTCAGCTATCTTTTTTCTAAGAGTATTTCTGTTTAACCCTAGTTTGTTTGAGAGCTGAAGTTGTGATTTAAATCTTTGAAGTCCGGCTTTTATCAACGGAGCTTCATAGAGATGTAGAAAGTTTTTATAATCACTATTTGACCCCAACTTACCTACCAAATAATTTTGAAAAATTTCCATTAACTCCTCTTCTTTAATATCTTGTAAAAGATAGTTAATCATAACCTGTCTTTTCAAGGAGTTAGAGTTTTGGCTCAAATCCGGTTTAAAATTCTTAATTTTAAACTCACTCTTTAAATTAAAAAAGATAGAAGCATCTTTAGCAAACTTTTTTACCAAAACCTCTACATCTGCAGGTCTATCTTTTAGTGGCGGTATCTCAAATTTAACACTAAAAAATTTATCCGCATTTTTATTATAGTATGAACTTTTTGCGGTTGCTACTACCCTTATTCTTTTACTATTTAAAATATCAATAATTTTTTTTATGCTGGGTGAACTTTCTAAATTTGCAATTACTATTTTATTGACACTCTCAAGAGTGCTCAAGAGCTCATTATGATTTGATGCGTCAAGTATAGGAGCATCTGGAAGTATATATTGGGCTAGGCTTTTTTTACCTACCCCGACTTCTCCTGTAATTAAAGAGTTGACATTTAATGTTTTTAAAAGAGTGGCTGTTTTAAATGCCTGCAACGAAGATGCACAGGCAGTTATAAAATTAGCATCCACAACCAGTGCCACCACCGGTACTACAACAATCGTCTTGTTGATTTTCTACTGGAATACCACTTACCATCTCATCAGCTGATGCTTCTCTAATATTATTAACAGAGACGATAAAAGCCAAATCCTTGCCTGCTAAAGGATGATTAAAATCAATAATGACATTATCGCTTCCTATCTCCTTTACGGTAACCTGAACAGTTCCGCCATCTTCACCTTGTCCATAAAGAGTCATACCGGTCTCCAAATCAATACCCGAAAACTGATCTTTTGGAACCTCTTGAATAGCTTCGTTGTTATACTCGCCATACGCATCTTCTGCTTTTACAAGCACTTCTGCTTTTTCACCTATTGACATATTGGCAATAGCACTCTCTAGCCCTGGAATAATCTGACCTTTTCCAAACATAAATACTAACGGCTCACCGCCGATATTACTATCTACAACTTTTTCGCCATCATTAACTTCATACTCTATTGATACAATTTGATTTGTTTGTATTGCCATATTTGTGTGCCTTTTATTATTTTTATATACTAAATATTGTAACAGTAATTATAAAAATTACTATTTTATTTTACTCAACCTACTTGTTGCCGTTTTTGCTTCTTTGCTCTGCGGATATTGTGAAATCAGAGCATTGTAAAAAGAGGTAGCATTTTTCTCATCACCCGTCTCTTGCATTGAAATAGCAGTATGAAGCATTAAAACAGGCATATAATCCGCCTTACTATAGAGTGATGCACTCTTTTTAAAGTAGGCTATTGCCTCAGCATAATTTTTTCTGTAGTACTCCATCTCCCCAATCATGTAGTGAGAGCGTGCGGGTTTATAATTTTTTTCTATTAATTGCTTATAATATTTTATAGCTTGAGTATAATTTTTTCTGTCGTATAGACTTTTAGCTTCTGTCTCAATATCTCCGTTTGACATGCCTTCAGTTGAAGATTTTTTTACCGTGGTAGTCTCTTTTAGCTCTTTTGCTACAAGATCTTTAAATTTGTTTACATCATTTACTAATGAGTTAAATTCGCTTTTAGTAACATATGATTTGTTGATAGAATCAACAATCTTAGATATCTCAACAATAAGAAGGTTTATTTTCTCTATCTCATTCGTATTAACAATGATTAAATCACTATTTTGTTTAATTGCCTTAGAAACTCTTTTTTCATGCTCAATAGAGGTTTGACCTTTAATCTCATTTTCATCAATAAGAGATTTTAATTTCAGTCTGTTTTCGTGTGATGATGTACTTATGCTCTCAACAACTGTCTGAAGTCCATCAATTCTCTCTCTTAGAGATTCAACTTCATTAGCTTGATTATTGCTTTTTACGACAACCTTATTAAGGTTTTTTTTAGTCTCTAATAATACTGCCTCAGTCTGAGTCAATCCATAGGGATTAGGATTATTTAAGTCTCCTGCGCCAAACGCAGATGGTTCGGCATTCAGGAGAGAAGAAGAAAAGATTATTGCTAATGTAGCAATTAATTTAACTATATTCATATATTACGGTAAAAGTTTAAAGTCAACTCTACGATTTTTAGCCCAGCACTCTCTAGTCTTATCATTACAAACAGGATTGCTTTTACCAAAACTTACCATTGTAATACGACCCTCATTAACACCTTCGGCGACAAGCGATTTTTTCA
>Ga0172382_10002915_pt1 | contig 27760 bp, 18 predicted proteins | sample Leawel138RmetaG_FD_122245 | JGI IMG/M metagenome (GOLD analysis project Ga0172382, IMG submission 122245) | Leachate microbial communities from a municipal landfill in Southern Ontario, Canada - Leachate well 138R metaG | ecosystem: Engineered > Solid waste > Landfill > Unclassified | place...
AACGTTCAGGTCAGGGCACTCCCGACAATGTAATAGAGTTATTGAGACATACAAGTGTATATCTGCATCTTTACAACAAAAAGCAATCGAGAATCGGCAGAAAAATGGGTCACTTGACAGTACTCAGTAATACACAACAGGAAGCTTTGACACTTGCTAAAAGTGCTGCTGATGCCATAAAATGGTGATTGTGTTATTTGATATTTATCAGCCAACTGCTGTAATCACAATCTGAAGCCATTCGCCATTCAGCTCTCTGAGATAATGACACGGTTCCGACTTTTATACTGTCCGGAACCGAATTTCTCTTAAACTGATTTACAAAAAATCTTTTGATATAATCATTGTATGCATTTGCTATATAAGTACGATCATAAACACCTTTAAATGCTGTTTCTGCAAGAAATACAATCTTCTCGGCTGAAAATGAATGACGAATAAAATGGTACAGAAAAAAATCGTTGAGAACATAAGGTCCGACAAGCTCTTCAGTAATTTGCGATATGTCTCCGCTTTCGTCAGGCGGTAGAAGTTCCGGTGATACCGGTGTGTTTATAATATCATCGAGAATTTCAGAAATCCGTCCATTGAAAACATATTCAGCGTACCATCCGATAACATATTTTACTAATGTTTTTGGGATACCTGCATTGACTCCGTACATTGATAGATGGTCTCCTCCATAAGTACACCATCCTAAAGCAGACTCTGACAAATCACCTGTTCCAATGACAATACCCTTTACCGAATTGGCAATATCCATTAGTATATGAGTTCGACGTCGTGCCTGAGCATTTTCATATACTATATCAGTTTTTGATTTGTCATGACCAATATCATCGAAATGTACGGAAACACTATTTATGATTGGAATTTCTTTGAAATTGACACCAAGTAAGTTCGCAAGTTCTTCAGCATTACTTTTTGTACGCTTACCGGTACCGAATCCGGGCATGGATACTGCATGGATTCCGCTCATATTAATATCTGATTTTTTGAATGAATTATAGACTGTCAGCAATGCAAGTGTTGAATCTAATCCACCGGATATTCCTAAAACCACATCTTTTATGTTAATATGTTTCATCCTCCTTATTAAGGCAGAGGATTGAATCTCGATAATTTTTGAACAGACGGAGGTGATTTGACTTTCATTATCCGGTATAAACGGGGTTTGTGAGATTTTTCTTAAAATATCAGTATAATTTTCAAATTTTATATCAAATAAAATGTTTCTAAAACTTTTATCAGTTTTTGAGCCTGCAAATGTATTATTTTTCATTCTGTCATTGTATAGCTTTTCAATATCAATATCGGCTGAACAAATTTCCGTATTAAACGAGAATGACTTGCAACTTGACATCAAGACAGAATTTTCATATATCATAGATGCTCCTGAAAAGATTGTGTCGGAGGTGGATTCCCAGACACCGGAAGCAGCATATACATAAGCAGAAATAAGTCTTCCTGATTGCATCTTCACGGTATCGTTTCTGTATTCCGATTTCCCGAGGTATTCATTACTTGCAGATAAATTAGCGATAATTAAAGCTCCGTTGACAGCTGCATAATTTGAAGGTGGAATAGGTGCCCACAAATCCTCGCAAATTTCCAAAGCAAACTTCATCATTGGATTATTTTTATCGGAAAAGATTAGGTCATTGCCAAAAGGAACAATTTCAGAATTAATTTCAATTTCCTTTATATCTGTGTCAAAAGAAGAAGTAAACCATCTTTCTTCGTAATATTCATTACTGTTGCACAAATACGTTTTGGGAACCGCTCCAAGTATTTTTCCGCCGGCAATTACTAAAGCTGCATTAAATAATTTATTAGCGGAATGTACGGGTGACCCGATGACAATCAGGCTTTTTATTTTTCTGGACTCTTTGACAATTTTATCTACCGCTTTATAACAATTTTCCAACAAAGTGTTTTGAAAAAATAAGTCCATACAAGAATATCCGGAAATTGAAAGCTCAGGAAATACAAATAAATCGGATTTATTTTTATTCAAAACATTACATATTACTTCAGCATTGAAGTTTGGATTAGCAATTCTTAATTCGGGCGTAACAGCAGAAACTCTATAAATATTGAACTTTTTCAAAATACTTGTTAAAGAATAGTTAAACAAAGCAAACTTTACAAAAATACACAACAAAAATAAAAAAAGCGTAAAGAATTAAATTCTTTACGCTGATTGTCAATCAAATTACAAAGTAATTAGAATTTATTTTATTACATTTAACTGTTTGCTAATTACACCATTCATTGTTTGAATTCTTAAGAAATAAGTTCCGGCAGGCAAGTTTCTCACATCAATAGCAAATTCATAGAATCCCTGAGTCTGATTCAAACCTTGTGCAATTGTATGAATCTCACTACCTGTCATATTGAAAATTTTGATTGTAACAACATCATCATTAGCTAATTGATAAACGACAGATGATACGCTGTTAGCCGGATTCGGATAGATATTGACATCAAGAGTCCACTGATGTTGATTATCCACAGAAGAAGGAGATTTAGCCTCATAATGTTTGTTGATAGGATCATATTCTGACCAAGGCAAATCCCAACGTTCAGCAATTACAGGACTGAAAGCACCCCGATAATTAACCTTGTCGAAGAACTCGTCATCAATCTTGACTGACTCACTTCCATTAGCAAACGAAGCATTATCAAGGTAGTTTGCACTACTTGTAGGAACTGCATTAAACTCAGTTCCTATGACGAACGGATTACTAAGTGCTGCATTATTTGGAGATGAAACATCAGCAAAATTATTAAATCCGGGAGTTTCAGTCCAATCATCACCGATAGGAGCATTATTTGACAAAAGTGATAAAACTTGACCTTTTATGCCAAACATACTATTATTTCTGAATAATAAGGAATCACGTGAAGCAGCAACTTGTCCCTGGTCAGACAAGATTTCCAATCCTCTCGGCCATCCGACAATCACAGAATTAATAATTGATGTACGTGCGTTACGACGAATCTGAGCAGCAGCACCAAAGCGGTTATGATAAGTACCCGGTGCAGCTCCTGTCGGCGAACCCGACCATGATGTGTCTTGTAAAGGACCAATTGCAGTGAAGTTAGAAAAAATCGGTTTTGTCAAAGGTAGATTATAATTACCTGATGAGTTATTGTCTGTTTCCCATGTTTGTGAAGTAGAAACATCTGCTCTGTTTTTATGTCTTTGAGAAAAACCGAACTGGAGCCTACCGCTATATCCGTTATCACAATCAAAATCATCGTCAAGAGTACCAAATGCAATCAAATATTTAGCATCTACATTACCGCCAAACCATTCGTAAGCATCATCATTTGCATAGCTGACCTGAATATTGCTAATATGAGTTCCTCTTCCGACACCACCTAATGTAAGTGAGTTTAGTTCCTGATTCGGATTCGCAGCAATACCGGCAAATTCAATTCTTAGAAATTCGAGATGACCACTGTTATCATTGTTATCAGGATTATCCTTACCTCCGAACCATCCTCTGATTCCTTGAGCATCGGCTATTCCACCTTCGAGCTGAGCTTCACCACCCGGGTGATTTGTTTCTGCTCTACCGCATATCAGCAGACCGCCCCAATCACCACCGCGTCTCTGTCCCGGAGCTGCTGAACTAGTCATTATGATAGGGTCATCTTTTCTGCCCATAGCAAATATCTTACCACCACGATTAACGCATATAGCAGAATTTTGCCCTACTGTGTCGCCAATTATAACTGTTCCTCTTTGAATGTGTAATTCTCCGCCATCATCTACATATACGTAACCGTCCAATCCATAAACCTTTGTCCTTGTAAGAAATACTTTGCCGTTTATAGGATCTTTCAGAACTGAGTCCGGAACCATTACCTGCGGCTGCTCTATAGTAAAGGGAATATCGTTTCTGTCCTGTACATCTTCATTCAATGTACCGTCCGAATTTACGAGTATCATTCTTAAGTAGCCGTTTGTTGTTCCGATAGCCGGAGTCCTAAATCCACCTGCGTAAACACCCCGAGTTTTTGCACTGTCCTTGATGTTGGATGCCGAAGGAAGATTAGTCCATGGACCATCCTGTGATACAGCAAATTGAAAAGTCCATTTCGAGCGGTATGTTCCCGAAGTATCCCATTTGATGTCAATGGAAGAACCCGGGCGATATGTTTCGCCGCCTGCCGGACTCAGAAGTTTAGCAGTAATTGTCTCCGAGACTGAAGAATAGCTGACTGTGACAATTACAAAAGCAATAAATAGAAGTAGTTTCATCTGATTTTCATCCTAAAAATAAATAAACGAAATATTTTAATTCACACGATAGCTTAAACTTAAGCCGAAATTTGTACCTCTCAGATTTGAAGCAAATGTTCTCCCTCCTTGCTCCCAGATTAAGGGCTGGTTGAGCAGGTCTCGTATAATTAACTTCAAGTCCATGGTATTATCAAACAATGATTGTGATATTGATATGTCAATCACATCTCTTGGTAATTCATAGATATGTGGATCATCAAAATTGTACATTCCAACGAGAGCAACTTGCTGTATTCGTCTGCCGTAAGTATTATATGCTATATTAACAGAGGTTTGTGTCTCAGGATTGAGATAGAATAATCCGAGATTTAATGAATATGGAGATTGACCCCACATAGTTCTTGTGTCTGTTACATTACCTTGTTTTACCGTAATTTCGGAATTGATATAAGAGAAGTTGACATTCAATGCGTAATTGTTCAAAATCTTACTTATAAATCCGAAACTCTTTCTAAATTCCACTTCAACACCATAATTAATGGCATTACCTTCAGCATTTGCAAATGACTTTCCCAGTTCACTCTGCAAAGGTTGGATTGTTTCTTCGATTGCATTTTCAAAATTTTTGTAGAATAGGCTGACAGACATTACTTCTCCCGGATTAGGAAACACCTCGTATCTTATGTCGTAATTTTGAATCAATGCTCTCTTTAGGTTTGGATTGCCAAATACTAAAATTGTATTTACAAAATCATAGAACGAAAACGGTGCAAGCTCACGTAGTGAGGGTCTTGCCAAAGTTTGAGAGGCTGTCATGCGAAGATTGCTCATATCATCGGGTCTCCACATCAAATTTAACGAAGGCAGAAAGTCTCCGTAATGATTTGTAGTATTTACCGGAGCATCATTCACATCAAATGAATTCATGATTTGACGATTGTCTTCATATCTCACACCACCTATTAATCTAAAATTTTCGGAATACAATTCAAACGGTATATCAAGCATAACATACGCTGCAAACAATTCTTCTTGTGCATCGTAAGAATCACTCATTTTTGTTTCTTCACTAATTCTCAAACCGTCTTCCACTCTGAAATTTTCTTCAGCGAAAAGCAGATGCGGATTCTCATAATCACTCATGAGAGCTTCAATTTCCGGTGAAATATATCTTCCTGTCGGAGTTGGAATTATTGTCAAAGATCTTGCACCAAAGTCTCTGTCCTTGTACTCAGCCAATGTACCGATTTTAAGATTTATACTCTTGCTTATAGGCATTGCAAGGTCAATTTTTCCTGAGAAGGTATTATCATTCATATTAGAAAAGAATCTGCCGACTCTGCCACCATCACCTTGCTCAGTTTGTATTAATTGAACATAATAGGGAGTGTTTGGGTCATATTCCAAATTATACAATTGTCTGTCGTACCTGACCTTTCGAAAGTCCGGCTCATAACGATTGGCATAAGAATAGCCGGTATTCCATTCCAACAATATATCGCCTGTACCGAATCTGTGTTCCCCGCCAAGCTGTGTGGAGTATAATTCTTTTTCAACATACTGTGTTGAATAATTTCTGTAATCAATAAACTGGTATGCACTGTCCTGACCATGCAGTGCCACAGATTCATCATCGGCATTGCGATTATAGACATTTCTAAGACTTATTGCAGAGTTTGCGTCCAACTTGTATGCCAAGTTTAGGAGTGCTCCCAAATTTGCAGATCTTGTTGATTTTGTTCCGTTTGAACTAAACATTGTGCTTCCGTCTGCAAGTAGTGCATTTCTCTCGATATCATGTACATCATAAGTTTGCCCCCAATTAATTGAACCAAGAATACCAAGATCATTACCGTAAAGATTTTGGATACTTGAATAATTTACACCTATGCTTGAATTTGCTAAGGCACCCACAGTCATGGGATTCTGTTTCCATGATTTGGAATTGAAAGCCTTCGATATTGATTCGTATTTTTGTAAAGCTCCTGTGTTATCAGCGGGATTTAACGCAGCTGTTCTTAAAGCATCAAGCTCCCTTCTTGAATTCGGGAAATCAGCGGGCATTGCTCGAGTGCCATCGTCAAGACCAAGCCAATCGGAATTACCGCCAGCTGTATAAATAAATTTATTTCCTTTAAAAGAAACGTTGGAATTAAATGAATTTGAATACGTTACTTTGATTATGTTCTTATCCGGAAAGTCCAAAGTATTTAATTGTACTAATCCTCCGGCAAAGTTCCCGGGCAAGTCCGGTGTGAATGATTTAGCAATATTGACATTTCGGAGGAATTCGGTGGGAAACATATCAAAGGCGAATGCTTTCTTGTCAGGCTCCGTCGAACTCAACGAAGCACCATTCAGAGTTGTATTGTTGTAACGCTCACTGACACCTCTAACATAAACGAATTTATTGTCAACGAGAGTTACTCCTGACACCCTTTTCAATGATTGTCCCGCATCGGAGTCAGGTAATCTTGACATTTCCTGCCTACTGATTCCGTCACTTACTTGGGTAGAGCTTTTTCTGATAGATAAGATGGCTGCTTCATTATCATCTACCCTCTCGGCATCAACAAATATTTCTTCTGTTAAATTGTTTTCAATTCCTAATACCAGGCTGCCGATATTAGTTGTCTCACCGACTTTGACATCTACACCAGTTAATTCTTTTGCTGAGTATCCGACAAAGCTTATTTTTAAATTGTACTTACCCGCCGGAATTTTTTTAATCGTAAACATACCTTTCGCATTGGTGAAAGCTCCGAATTTTGTGCCAGTGAGAAGTACTGTTGCTCTTCTCAATGGTTCTCCGGTCTCATTGTCAATTATTTGACCGTGAATTTCCCCGCCGTCTTGTGAAATTGCCTTTACAAAAAGTAAAAATGTTAGGCATATTCCTAAAATCACTGTTCGCAGTTTCAAATTAAAACCTCAGATTAATTTAAATAATGTTATTAAAATCACTCGATGCAAAAGAACATTTCTAATGTGAATTCAAAATAAATGATATGTTAATGTTCTGTTAATTCGTATAAAGTTTAAATTATCTGATGTTATAATATGCATTTTAAAATTTTTATCATCATAAAAAAAAACATATTCAACAGAACAAATTATTTGTTATATTGCAATATTATCATGATTCATATTAAAATAATTCAGACATGCAGATTAATTCCGACAACTTAGACATAGTTATACGTACGAACGATTATGCAATCTATAATCAAGGGGAAGTTTTGACTACTCCCGACGGACATGAATTCAGCCATTCAGGTAACCGTCTATTGCAACATATACTCAGGGAATTGACATTTTACAATGAATTTCTCGATTCAAATATCAATTGCTATTCTCTATACAGTTATCAGAAAGACTTTATTGAGGTAGGATTGGGTTTATTGAGTAGAAAATTCGATGAAATACTCGAATTTGACCCTTTCATCAGAAAAAAGTTTAGAAAGGACATTCCTAATATTGATAAGACAAAATCGGCTGCATTTTTCTCAGAACTCGATTCCGGCGGACAACCTTTACATTTCTTATACGGTGGAACTGCTGTTATATCAAGAGTTTTTAATGATTTTCTTTATGAAAGAATGCCTAAGGGATATGATCCTACGGAAATTGATTACAGAGAAGCGGCAGCAATAATTTCAAATTACTACAATTCACTAAGTGATGCCCAAAAAGCAGGTGTAAATTTATTGGCAAAATATCATTTATCGGGTATCATTACTCCTATGTTCCTTGTTAATCTGCTTATTACACCGTCAGAATATGCTAATGCTGTGTTCAATCTTAATTTACCTCAATTTGTCAACAGTAAGAATTTATCTGTTTACCGTGAATTATTCGAAAATGACAGTGCCGAAATTCCTGTTTTGAGCAAGGAAAGCCCAAGAAGAGATTTTGAAAAAGTCAAGGATGAAGCTTTGTCTGCTGTGGAGTATATTGTATTACTAAAGCAGGAAGTGCCAGGAACACCAAATCTCGATAAGATTCTTAAAGAAGGCGAAAGCTATAACACAGAGTTTAAATCCACTTTCAGAATGAATTTGAAATCCGGCAAAAAAGATCCAAATATCGAGCATGCAAGCTTAAAGACTATTGCTGCGTTTTTAAATTCGAACGGAGGAGTTCTTTTGATAGGAGTAAAAGACAACGGCGAAATCGAAGGCATCGAATCGGATGCTTTTGACAATGAAGATAAGTTTTCTTTACATTTTTGGAATATGGTCAAAAGTACAATGGGACAAGACATAAGTGCATTTTTACAGACTAACTTCGAACATAGGAATGATAAAACTATTTTCACGGTGAGGTGCTTACAAAGTACAAGACCCGTGTTTTTAAAACAGTCAGGTTTCGGCGAAGAATTCTTTATCAGAGTAGGTCCAAGCAGTGCTAAACTTGATATAAGTGAGGCTCTTCAGTTCATTAATGATCGCTTTGGATAGACATTTAAATAAATAATTTTTTTTTGACAAAAAAATCACATTAATTTGTAATATTGTTTTGTGGTTAATCACAAAAAGTTTTAATGAATATAAACAATTAGGTTTTAAGCTATGATGAATAAAGAAGAAATGATTGGTTTTTTAAGTGAAGTACAACTATTTGACGGACTTGGCAAATCTGAGTTGACAAAGATTGCAGAAATAAGTGAAACCAAGCACTATAAAGCAGGCGAATATCTTTTTGAGGAAAATCAAAGTCGCAAATGTCTTTTCGTAATACTAAATGGTAAAGTAGAACTTGTAAAGAAGACACCGTTCGGAAAAGATAAGTTGTTCAGAATCTTCGAAAGAGCTGACTTTTTGAGTGAAGGTGCACTCATGGATGATAATCCGCATTCCACATCAGGAAAAGTCGTAGAAGACACAAGTGTACTTGTTATGAAAAGAGAAAGCTTTGATAAACTTTTCAAAGAAGATTATCAGACAGCAATTAAAATACTTGCAACTGTTTCACGCTTGATTTCCAGACGTATGAGCATTACAACAAGCCAAGTTGTCGGAGCTCAAGCTCAATACATATCAGGAAAAACCAGACTTGAGCATGATTTGCTGGGCGAAAGAGAAGTTCCTTACGAATACTATTACGGAGTACAAACTCTGAGAGGATTAGAGAATTTCAATATTACGGGAATTCCTATTAATCATTATCCAAACCTTGTGAGAGCATTAGCTGAAGTTAAGAAAGCCGCAGCTGTTGCTAACTTTAAGCTCGGAATTTTAAAAGATGATGTTCATGACGCTATCAGCAAGGCTTGTGATGAAATTATCAATGGTAGATTTCATGTTCATTTTGTAGTTGATATGATTCAAGGCGGTGCAGGTACTTCCACCAACATGAATGCTAACGAAGTCATAGCTAACCGTGCCCTGGAAATTATGGGTTATCAACGCGGACAATATGAATATTGCCACCCTAATAACCATGTAAATATGTCGCAGTCCACTAATGATGCTTACCCTACTGCAATAAAACTTGCTTTAATATATGAAAATGACCACCTAATCGAAGTATTGAAAGAGCTTATTAAATCTATCCGCAGGAAAGCAGGAGAATTTGTAAATGTCATAAAAATGGGAAGAACTCAGCTTCAAGATGCTGTTCCCATGACTCTTGGACAAGAATTCGAAGCTTATGCTGTTACTCTTGAAGAAGAAATTCTAAGACTTCAGGAAAATTCTAAGCTCTTCAGAGAAATCAATATGGGTGGTACTGCCATCGGTACGGGTATTAATGCTGACCCGTTGTACAGCCGCAAATGCACAGATGCTTTATGTGAAATTACGGGCATTCCGTTTGTACTTGCTTCAAATTTAGTTGAGGCTACTCAGGATACTGGAGCATTTGTAATTTATTCCTCTGCCGTAAAAAGATTATCTGTGAAGTTATCTAAAATCTGTAATGATTTGAGACTTCTCAGCAGTGGTCCACGCGCCGGATTAGGTGAAATTAATCTTCCACCGATGCAGCCGGGTTCTTCTATTATGCCGGGTAAGGTAAATCCTGTAATACCTGAAGTTGTTAATCAAATTGCCTTCAAGGTTATCGGTAATGACTTGACTGTCACATTAGCTGCAGAAGCAGGTCAGCTCCAACTTAATGTAATGGAACCTGTGATTACTCAAAGTATTCTCGAATCAATATCAATGCTCAAAAACGGCATGACTACTTTGAAATACTTGTGTATTGACGGAATAACAGCCAACGAAGAAAATTGTCGCCAGATGGTTATGAACAGCATCGGACTGATTACAGCTCTTAATCCTATATTGGGATATGAAGACTGCACAAGAGTTGCTAAAAGAGCAGCTGAAGAGAATCGAGGGGTCTATGAACTCGTCCTCGAAATGGAACTTTTGACTAAAGATGAACTTGATGAAGCATTGAAACCGGAAAATATGATTAAACCGATAACCATGCAGAGAAAATACTGATAAAATTATTACGGAATTTATTCCGTTCTTGATACCATATAAGTAATGGTCATTAAATCGGGTATGTCTATCGCTCAAATAGCGACACATACCCATTTTCTTATTGATTATATACTTGGTTCAGAAAACTGACTGTACTATCAAATGCAAATTGAGGAGTGATTTTCTTCATGCAATTGAAATGTATCAAAGGACAGGATCTTCTGCCTATATGCGAGCAAGGTCTGCACCATAATTCTGTCTCGAGAATTACATTAGGAACAGCATAAGGCTCGAATCCAAGCTCTCTCACCGAAGAACCAAATATTGCAAGTGTGGGTATCTTTCGGGCAGCGGCTATGTGCATTATTCCGGTATCATTGGTTATCAATAAATCGGTATTGTCAATTTGTCTGCACGTTTCTTCCAAATTTGTCTTGCCGCATAAGTTGATTGTATCTGGATTGAGCTCTTTAATCTTTTCACCAAGACTTATGTCATTAACGCCTCCAAAAAGAGTTACACTTTGGCTTATGTGATTCAACTTCCGTATCAAGTGCGCAAAATTTACATGCCCCCACTGCTTAGTCTTGAAATGAGCACCGGGTGCAACAGATATGTTGTATAATTCCTTTTTTTGATATATTTTGGATAAGGGAGGATAATTTTTCATTTCTTTTTCTCCGCTCAAGCGGAATTCGAGCCCTAAATTATCATCATAGACATCAAACCCAAGAAGTGTTTCTGTATAAACATCATGAATCATTTTATAATCTTCACCCTTACCACTTTTCAACCAAACAAGCTTCAACTTATAGGCTCTCCGTTTGTCAACTTTGAGTAATTCTACTCCTAAATCCTTCGTAAATTTGCTGCTCATCGCATTATTTTGTAAGTCAAAAATCAAGTCATATCTTCCTTGATTTTGAATTATTCCGTCTTTAATTTGGTTCATAGTGTAGTCGGGAATATTTTTCTCTATTGTAAATAAATGATTAATATTTGGATTATATTCGTATATAAGTTTAAAAGGTTTATACAATAGAAAATCAATTTGAGCAAACGGAAATTTTTTCTTTAGTAGCCTGGTAAATGCTGTTGTAAGTATAATATCACCGATAGAGCTAAGCCTGACAATGAGTATTTTCATGTTTTATATAATTTTAGTAATTTATTAAAAAAATATTTGTAAATTCGCATATAGTAAAGTAACAATATTTGAAATTATATAAAAATTTAATTATGAATTATACTATTGAACACAAAGATAATATTGTGATTTTCAAACTTGAAAATCAAACAGTAGAAAGCAGTATATCAGCAGAGTTGAAAGCAAAAATGCTTATCCTCGCACAGCCGGACATAGATGCATTGGTAATTGATATGTCATCTGTCGAAGCTATTGACAGTTCGGGTTTAGGTGCCCTGCTTCTTGCCAACAGACAGCTTAAGGATCATGAGATTCCTGTTATACTTACAGGTGTTAAAGATTTCGTCAGGAGCTTGATGAGCATGACTAAAATTGATGAGGTGTTTGAATTCTTCCCGACAGTTGACGATGCAATTACTGCTTTGGAAATTAAATAGTTAAAACCATCTTCTATCAGGTGGAGCTAAACCTCTCCTTATCAATATTCTTTTTTACTTAAGTCTTCACCTGATAGTTTACATAAAATCAGTTCAATCATCGGATAACAATCAGGTAATATATTTGATTTTTTTAATTTCCTGATGAAAACTTTGTTAATATCAAGAAGATTCTTATCTGATATCATATCAGTAAGAATTCATATCAAATATAGGTATCTTCACAACCGAAGGGAATTAATTGTTTAATGATAATACTGACACAATAAACATAATATCACAAAAGAATGTCCGTAAAGTACATTTCTTTGATTCCATCTATAAGCCAAAGAAATGTTCGTTACGGACAAGATTTATATAAAATCGGCACTATTAAGCAAATTCTGATTTCAACTGATTAACCCAATCTGAGATTCTTGCTTCAGTCATGTCTTCCTGATTATCTTGGTCAATGCCTAAGCCATAGAATTTACCGTTTTCGGCAACACCAACTGATTCAGAGAAATCATAGCCGTCAGTAGGCCAATATCCGACAACTGTTCCACCGTTCTTAAGTACGGGCTTAGCAAGTGTACCAATAGCATCTAAGAAATTATCGGGGTAACCATCTTGGTCGCCTAATCCTAAGAACGCTACTTTCTTGCCTGTAAAATCGAATCTTTCATATTCAGCAAATACTGCATCCCAGTCATCTTGAAGCTCACCATCGTTCCAAGTTGGACTGGCTACAATCAAATTTTCGAATTTTGCCATGTCATCTACCGATGCACTTGCCATATCAAATACTTCTACTTCAAATCCATTAGACTTCAGTACTTCTTCTAACATCTGTGCAACTGTCTCGGTGTTTCCTGTATTTGTTCCATAAAACAAACCTACTTGCATTTTTATCTCCAAAGAATTCTTATTAAAACAATTATAATTTATTAAAAATTGCATTTTTAATTATTCAAATAAATTAAATATTTCTGTATCAAGCAAATTTTTTTGAAAATAATTGCAAAATATATGGAATATTCAATGAAATCATTGGATTTAAAGGTTTTTGAAAAAGCTTTCACCTTGGATTTCATTCATTAGCTGTAAATTACTTTCTTTTATTCGATTTCAAATATTGTCTCTTTTCGTTTCAGAATCTATACTGAGAATCATATCTGAATCGAACTGATTACTAAGTTAATGAAAAAGACAAATTGAGAACTTGATGATGACATGAATGACGAAAAATATTTCGATGATGAACTAAGTTGATTGTGGGTTTTAATCGAGGTTTAAATTCTTGAAAAAAAAGAGGAGCAGACACAAGCAAGGGAATAATGGGGTTGGAGGGATAGAATGTGCCTGCTCCCATAGAGATAGCGTTACAAAAATACGAATTTTTTGTTATTTTGCAACATAAGAATTTAAAAATTTTCTAAAATTGTCAATTTCCGGCTGTAAGACTTTCTTCGGAGCAAAAACTTTGAAGTAATAAGGTCCGTCAGCAGACTTGACTATTGCAGCTAATACCATATAATCCGGTGTAGGAGTAAACTCCTCCGCCATAGGAAAAGGCTTAACATTATAGACACCCTCAAGAATAACCATATGAACATTACTGTCCATGAGTTCCTCTTCTTTCGAGTCTTTCAATTCAACAAATTCTGCTTTCCATCTGTCAATATTTTCACGGACCATGTCCTGTTGACCAAAGAAAAAGCCAACGATTTTAGTTTCTTGAGAATTTTTCAAACTGTACTGAACAATTCTCATGGATGATGTCGGCCTTTCGCGTAACCAATTATCAGGAGCAGTCAAAGTAATGTTCGAAAGCTCAAGCTGTGGATTATCCGGGTCAAAAGGAGGTAAATCATCAGACAATTGTGACAGGGCATCCATACCCGTCATTGGCGGATGACCATCCGGTAAACCGGCTTCTTGATTGGTTTCAGCAGGCTTTTGCTCAACTTTATCCGTACAAGATACCATAAGAGTTACAGCAGCTATTAAAAGTATGTATTTCTTCATTTATTTAAATATCAACATTTCTCATTTTAAAGTTAAAGAGACGAGTCATTATAATTTTATTTTTATACTTTGTTTTTTTTATTCGTTTTTCTTTTTTTCTTATCCGATTTCGATAAATTCTTCAATTCATCTTTAAGGTATTTACCCGTCAGACTGTTGTCAGACATCGCTATTTCTTCGGGTGTTCCTTCAGCTACAATGTATCCGCCCCTACTTCCGCCTTCCGGACCGAGGTCAACAATATAATCTGCACATTTAATCACATCTAAGTTATGTTCTATGACAACGACAGTATTTCCTTTATCTACAAGCTTGTATAAAAGTTTGAGGAGTAGATTGATATCCTCAAAATGTAAGCCGGTAGTTGGTTCATCGAGTAAATAAATTGTCTTGCCCGTGCTTACTCTTGACAACTCCGTCGCAAGTTTTACTCGTTGAGCTTCACCTCCCGACAGTGTAGGTGCTTGTTGACCGAGCTTGATATATCCTAAGCCGACTTCATATAATGTGGAAATTTTCTTACTAATCTTAGGAATATCTTTATAAAACTCATTTGCTTCCTCTACTGTCATATCAAGGACATCCGCAATAGATTTTCCGTTATGCTTGACTTGCAGAGTTTCGGTATTATACCTTTTCCCTTCACATACATCACATTTCACATAAACATCAGGAAGAAAATTCATTTCGATTTTTTTTATACCGGCACCTTGACACTCTTCACACCTGCCTCCTATCACATTAAACGAAAATCTTCCGGGTTTATACCCACGGACACGTGACTCCGGAAGCAAAGAGAAAAAGTCTCTTATTTGTGTAAATAAATTGGTATAGGTAGCAGGATTCGACCTCGGAGTCCTGCCTATCGGCGACTGGTCTATCTCAATAACTTTATCTATGTAGTCAAGTCCAGTTATTGATGTATATTCAAGTGGTTGAAGTGTTGATACGCTGCTGATTTCTTTGGATAAAATCGGAAAAAGAGTGTCGTTTATCAATGTACTTTTTCCGGAACCACTCATTCCGGTAATACAAATAAATTTACCCAGCGGAAGGTTCAAGTCAATATTTTTAAGATTATTTCCTTTAGCTCCTTTCAATTTAATATAATTACCGTTACCTTCCCGTCGGACTTCAGGTACAGCAATTTCTTTTTCTCCGGTCAAATAGGCTGCTGTGATTGAATTATTAAACCCAATAAGTTTATCTTTCTTATTCATTAAATCGACGGGTTCACAAGTCAATATGATTTCTCCGCCGTGTATGCCTGCTCCCGGACCTATGTCCACCAGATAATCAGACTCTTCAATCATGCTTTTATCATGCTCAACAACGATAACTGTGTTACCCAAGTCTCTGAGTTTTTTCAACGAATTTATCAATTTATAATTATCATGTTGGTGTAAGCCTATACTCGGTTCATCTAATACATACATGATACCGACAAGTTGTGAACCTATTTGCGAAGCTAATCTGATTCTCTGAGATTCTCCGCCTGATAATGTTCTTACAGATCTGTCGAGCGAAAGATATGATAATCCAACTTCCACGAGAAAACTCAATCTTGTTTTTATTTCTTTGAAGACCAGGTGTGCAATCTTTTTTTCTCGTTCAGTGATTTTAGTCTCGAGTAAATCCGAAGTATCAATAGTGCCGGGTATATCCATGGAGCAAAGTTGGTGTATGTTGATACCATGAATCTTAATAGCCAAAGACTCTTTCCTTAACTTTTTGCCTTGACATTCCGGACATTCTGATAGTTCCATAATCTCGCCAATCTCTTTTTTTACGTTATACGGCAGGGTATCGTCTTCGTATGCCTCAACAAATAAATTTACAAGTCCTTTGAACTTTACTGTATTATTATTTTTTTTAAAGCCATGAAATCTCTGAGAATTCTGAGGAATTTCAACATTATCGCCGTAAAGAATGTTTTCAACAATTTCCTTAGGGTATTGTTTAAACGGAATAGTTAACTTAAAACCTTTAATGAACGAGTAATTATCAAGTTCAGCCCATATTGATTGTGTAGAATTTTTTGACAATGCATTAACAGCTCCATTGGCAGGACTTTTGTTCTCATTCGTTATGAGCTTATCAGAATTTAATTTATTTATCTTTCCTAAGCCGGAGCAGCGTTTACAAGCACCGTAAGGGCTGTTAAATGAAAACCAATTTGGTGCAGGCTTGTCATACGAGTTACCACACTTTGGACAAGAATTAAACAATGAATACAGCTCTTCCGAATTAGGATTGCTTCTATCATTCCATCGTAGGATGATAGCTGTACCTTCACCTTTGTTTAATGCAAGGTTGAGGGATTCGCGAAGGCGATTTTCAGTTGATGCCGTTGGTGTTAATTTGTCAATTACGAGGTCAATTTCGTGAGTAGCATACCTGTCAATCTTGATATTTGAGTCAATTGTTTGAATAAAATTATCTAATCTTATTTTAGTGAATCCTTGTTTAAGCAGTGATTCGAGAAGTTCACGATATTGTCCCTTTCTTCCTTTCACAATAGGTGCCAGAATGAGTATTGGCTCATCATTATATTTATCGAGTATTTCATTGATTATCTGGTCTTCGGATTTCTTGATAACCGGAATATCGCAATCAACACAATGCTGAATACCGATTTTAGAAAATAATAATCTGATATAATCATATACTTCTGTTGTAGTACCGACTGTAGAACGCGGGTTGTGACTTATAGACTTTTGTTCAATTGATATCGCTGGAGACAAGCCTTCAATAATATCAACATCCGGCTTCTTCATCAGACCTAAAAATTGCTTTGCATAAGGTGACATACACTCAACGTACCTCCTCTGCCCCTCTGCATAGAGCGTATCAAATGCCAATGAAGATTTACCCGAACCCGATAATCCGGTTATCACTACAAATTTATCTCTCGGTATCACAAGCTCTACATCTTTAAGATTGTGCTCACGAGCTCCTGAGACACGTATTTCACTTATTTCATCGGTGTAATCGCCGATTTTACTCTCATCGAACGATACATATTCAGCACTGTTCATAAACTATATCTTTACCAAATACAATTAATTACAAACCAACAAAAATAACATTTTCTTTTGACAATTCAGAGAGATATTAATAAATTTCAGAACGATTTATTATGGTTTACAGAACAAAATTTCAGATATAAAAACAACTCAACCTTAGTACAGAATATCCTATTAATCTTATATAGTTGCCATGTGTTGATACAAGACATTTAAACGTTTGACATTTTTTGTCATTAGTTAAATTAAAATTTCCTTTGAAAAAAACTCATTTTTAATTAAACTTGTAAATATTTCTATTACAATTTAAAATAAAGAATGAAAAAGTTTCCTTTACACCTGCAAATACTGCTTGCTTTAATACTCGGTGGTTTATTCGGTTCAATATTCAATGTTCGTTATGATGTTATTGAAATTGAGTACATGTTTGAAAACAAGAGGACACACAAGCAAATCGCCGGATTTGAGCTATTACATTATTTTAAGAATAAGGATACTGTTACATTTTTAAGAGGATCGCAAACGAGCATTATAAAGCATCAAAAGGAACATTATAGAAGTAGTGGTGCAGATATTGAAATTAAAAGTAGTTCGGGAACAGAAAAGTTTTCCAATGTAATTGACATTTCAAAAGAAAGTACTATCGCTACAATGATAAAACCTGTTGGTGACGTGTTTATCAGATTGCTGAGTTTTCTTGCCATACCTCTTGTAATCGCTTCGTTGGTCGTAGGTGCTGCAAGCTTAGGTGATGTGAAGAAGCTCGGTCGAATAGGACTGAAAACATTTGTATTTTTCACGACAACCACGGCTATTGCTATCTCTATCGGACTGATTACAGCCAATATAATTGAACCCGGTGAGAAGCTGAATGCTGAATCAAAGAATCTGTTGATGGAGTCATACAGCAGCGATTCACCCGCACAAAACATAAGCAGCAACCTCGAAGTTGATTTAATTGACTTTGTAGTGCAGATTGTACCCAAAAACCCTTTTGATGCGCTTGCGAACGGGAATATGCTTCAGATTGTATTTTTTGCAGTGTTCTTTGGTCTTTCGCTGACATTTGTTTCCGAAAATTCTCGTAATTCGGTAGTCAGTGTTTTCACCGGGACATCGGATACTCTCATCAAAATGGTAGGTTTTGTTATGTTATTGGCACCATACGGAGTGTTCGCATTAATATCCGCTACTGTTGCCGATTTCGGATTTGACATAATCTCTACTTTGATTTGGTACATGCTTGCAGTTCTGATAGGTCTGTCACTCCATGCATTATTGGTATATATTCCGATTGTAAAGTTTTTCACCAATATAAAAATCAAAGATTTTCTTCTCGGAATCAGAAATGCTCAGGCTATAGCATTTTCAACCAGCTCAAGTGCTGCTACGCTTCCTGTTACTATGGATTGCGTAGAAAAGAACTTTGGTGTACCGAAAAAAATATCAGGATTTGTTTTACCTTTAGGTGCTACCATTAACATGGACGGAACAGCATTATATCAAGGTGTTGCGGCAGTCTTTATAGCACAGGTTTACGGCGTTGATTTAAGTATTGCTGACCAGCTGACTATTGTTTTCACTGCTGTACTGGCTTCTATCGGAACGGCTCCTGTGCCCGGAGTCGGAATTATCATGCTCGTTATGATTCTTCAAGCAGTCAATATCCCTCCGGAAGGTATTGCTTTGATAATTGGTGTTGACAGAATCTTAGACATGGCTCGTACTATTAATAATATTAGTGGTGACACCGCAGTTACACTTGCTGTTGCATATTCAGAAAGAGACATTTAATTATTTCTTGTAGAATATTGAAAAAAGTCTTACTTTTGAATTCTGATTATGATATGATTTTATAATCGGGCTCTTAGCTCAGTTGGTTAGAGCGCTACGTTGACATCGTAGAGGTCGCTGGTTCGAATCCCGTAGAGCCCACTTGATTCAAAGCAGGAGTAATTCCTGCTTTTATTGTATTTAAGTTTCCTGACGACATAAATATTGCAATCGAATTTGGTAAATTACTTATTAAAAGAATGAAATAAAGGAAGATATTTTTTTTTGGGATATCTAATTATTTTGAAATGTATTTCATATATCATAATAAGTACAAAAAAAAACGGTTGTAAACTTGTCAGATGTCCACAACCGTATTTTTTGTTTAGAATGATATTACATTCGATGCGGTTAAGATTTATAACCTTGTCTCGAATCAATCACCTGCTTAATCTTGCCGGTGCGAGGATTTCGAGGGAGCTCCCCGGGATTCAATACCTTCACCACGGGACGTGCAATGCTTGAAGTACTGTAAAATGCCATGAACTCCGGCTTTTCATTAATTAAAGAATTATAAGCAGCTTCTTCCAATTCTTGTTTTTTATTTTCATCGAATTTATCTATTGTTTCCACCTCAAGAGTAAAACGGTCAAGACGTCCGTCCAGATCAGCCGACATTCTGAAATGATAAGACAATCCCTCAACTTTAGAAACAGCTTTTGCAACCGATTCGAGTGATATATTCCCGCCTCCGATGATGAGCACATCGTCGGAGCGTCCGAGCAACTCCATCATTCTAAGCTTTCTGCCGCTTTTGGACTTTATATCAACAAATCTTCCCATATCTCCAATATCATACCTGATTAAGGGCATTAATTTTCTGCTGAAGTTTGTGACGAGAATTTTTCCGGCTGTGCCTGTACTTACCGGTTCATTCGTATCAGGGTCAACCACTTCCATTAGGCAGTAATCTTCGTGGATGAGGTGATATCCGTCTTTTTCAAATTCTGTTTGGAAGCCGATAGCACCAGTATCATTACTCAAATATCCTGTTGAAGCAAATATTTCTGTTCCGAGAATTTGAGCAATATACTCTTTAGCTTCAGGGAACAGATGCTCTCCGCCTGTTACTACCTTGGTAATTTTAATGTCCGTAATATTATTATTTTCTACATATTGTGCCAAAGATATTATCACCGATGGTATTGATACTACACCGTTTGCATTGAAAGCACGTATTGTAGAGACCATATTTTCCATTGGTATATTCCCCGCTAATGGTAGGATATGGCAACCTGTATATTCGAGCGCCAGGTTATGACTAATAAAAGAAGCCCACATATTACCGGCAAAAAGCAGATTAGCAACAATATCATCCTTATCGAAAATTGACAAGGCATAACCTTTGCCAATAAGTCTTGCATTTTCGTGATTTTCCTCTATTGTTCTGTATATGAACTTAGGGTTTCCTGTTGTGCCGCCACTCCCGTAAGCAATAGAGTCACCTAATTCTCTGCTTAACAAACCATAAGCATCCGGAGGCAGATTTGCTCTTAAAGTTTTTTGGTCAAGCACAGGCAAACGACTGATTTCAGCCAACGATTTAAGCTCTTGCTCGGGGATAATATCTTTATAATATTCGCAATTATTACGAACATAACGGAGGAAATTATTCAACTTTGATAGAGTAATTTTATCTCTTCGTTCATCAGGCAAATAATCAAAGTGGTCAGTGAATTCTTTCTCCTTTCCAAGCGATACCCATCTGACTAATTCGAGTGTACCTCGCGTGCCGTCATGCGGAGTGCCGTGTTTCCTTGCAGACATCATACCGGCTTCGGTAATTCTATCAGCACCAATTTCTGCAGTTTTTTCAGCCAACATGAAAGTTTTTTCATCATCAGCAACAATCGAAACTGATTGGATAAACTGCCCGAAAGGAGTAATTGCTTTAACAGCTTCGTCAAAATCCGGCACAGCTATTACATAAGCAGTCCTGTGATGAGGAGAAATCATGAATTTACATTCTTTTTGATATATCACAGTCCAAGATTGGTCTTCGTTGGAAGGCATGAAGAGTTTTACGTTACCGAGAGCTTCCTCCACCCTTGCGAGTTCTCTTGACTTAGTGATTTCTACCATTTCCTGATACGGAATCTTTGAGTGAGGAATTTTCTTTGCCCATTCACTTAATTTATTGGCAAGAACATTGGCAAATTCATAGGCTGCCCCCTCTGTTATAAATACAGTATGTGGCGAAGAACATGCCGATTGTTCCCACATAGTAAAATCTTTGGCTACCAAATCTGCAACATCCGAAGTACCCCTTTTATGTAATTCTTTTCCGTCAATCAGAACGAGTGAATACTTTGGTCCGTATTCTATAACCTTAGTATGGAAACCGAGTCCGTCTCTGTAAGCCTTGATTGCTTCTTCCCCGCCGTAAACAATTATACAGTCAGATTCAGCTTTCACGACGCTTTCTACTTCCTTGTCTCCGCCTCTAAACGGCAGCTAAGCAAATGTATCGGAAATCAAATTCTCATTATCTGCTTGACTAAGAGCTTCGGCAAAGATTAGCGGATAAATAGGGTCGTTTCCGGACATTTTCATAATGTTGACATTCTTTGTAATTATGCCTTGAATCAATGTATCAACAGCTCCAACGAACACATTACCTGCTGAAACATGCGACATAATGCCCCAGGGCACTGCTCTGAAGTATCCTTTGAACTCTTTGTTGTATTTGAAGTTATCAAGATATCCGGCATCACCGATATCTACGGTTAATCTTTTCAACAAGTTATCATAATTAAGGATGCTTGCAAGAGTATCTATTCCAGCCTGAACCATCTCAGGTGAATAACCAATAACTCCGGGCATCAATTCCATAGTTTTTTTATAAAAATCAGAATCTTTATCCGACAACAATATACCGGTTTTATCCAAGATGTCGAGTATATTTATGAGAGGGACGTTCCGAATCTTTTCCTTCTTCGAAGCTGCAACAGAATAGACTTCAGAGGCAATTTCAGGTGTAATTTTTTCACTTTCTGTGTATTCACCGAATTTATACCATTTCATGTATATTTTATCTCCAATTATTTTAATTTCAATCAAATGAATTTATAAGTACGTGATTTCCATAATCCTTAGAAATCAACAGCATACATATTCAGAACCGAATATTTTCAAATTTTCGCTTAAACATGTCCTAATAATTGCGCTGCAGAAATACCACACCCTGCATATTTTTTTACACCGCCTCTGCCTTTGAGCTCAATATAATACCCCTCGCCATCACCTAATTTGTGAACAGCACCGAGGTCGGTAGATAAGATGGAGATTGAGGGAGCGCTACGTATGTAAGGAGTTATCAGCTTTAATAAACCTGTTTCCCCAAATGGCAACACTTTCAAAGTACCGGGATGTACAGCACATACTCTCGAATAAATTGGTACTCTGAATCTTCCTTTGTCATCAGTCATATAAGGAACGCCATGTTCGACCATGCCGAACACATCTCTGATCTGAGTTTTAGGAATTCCGAGAACCTCTTTGACCAATGCGGCATATTCTGCATTGGAAACAGCAATTCCTGTATGCAACTTCCATCCTCCTCCCGAGAATAATACACTGTTTTCGGGGAATTTGTATTTTATGCCTTTTTCTTTAATTTTCGTCAGAGTAACGTAACTGAAAGCCGGAAAACCTGTGACACGCAATGGTAGCCCACTTTGCTGAAATTCATCTAACATACTTATTACTTCTTCCACATCGAAAATAGGATTGCCGTCATTACCGCCCTTTATAGAGTAATATGTTTTTCGGGATTTAGTAAAAGAAGCATAAGCTGAATGAGCGGATGCTGCGCCTCGTGTACCGCTAATATCAGGAGAATATGAAAAAACAAGATAATTGGCTTCGGATTCATAGTCTGCAAGTCCGTATGTTTCGACTATACGGCGACGCATCATATTTTGGCGGATACGTGATGTTTCATCCCAGTTTATTTGACTCATGTTTCCTCCAGTGCCCGAAGATGTATAAGTTGTATCTATTTCATCCTCGTCAACATTGATTATTTTCCTTTCCTTAAATGCGTTTACAATGACGTGAGGTATATTGAATATATCATCTTCTACTTTAATAACTGAAGAGTCATATTGATACTGTCTGCACAAATTATCATACATTTCTGAACGGCTTCTGTGGAAATCAACCATCTCTTTCATTGACTCAGCAAACAATTCCATATTTTCGGGACTGAAATCATAGGCATTGCTTAGTTCAAACAATTGATTCGTACAATCCTCTTTTATCATGTAATTCTCCAATAATTTATTTCTTGATTGTATTTGTAAAAAAGATCAAATTTAATCATTTTTTTAGCTAATACAAAAATATTATTTTAATAAATGGCATCTTGATTCATGAAGGTTTAAAGTAAATTTTTTATAATAATACACATTTAAAAACGTTGATAATTCAATTAGTTTAAAGATAACGGAATCTCCTATGAATTTTGATTTAACCCAAACACTTATTGATTTAACTTTACAATATGGTCCTAAACTTATACTATCTGTAATAGTTTTGTTCGTAGGTCTCAAAATAATTAAATTACTTACCTTGACAATAGAAAAAATCCTAAATAAGAAGGATATTGACTTAACTTTGAGACCATTTATAATAAGTTTCAGTAATGTTCTCTTGAAAGTCTTACTTACAATATCGGTTTTAAGTATGGTCGGTGTTGAGATGACATCATTCATTGCAATTTTGGGTGCAGCTGGTCTTGCAATCGGCATGGCATTATCCGGCACATTGCAGAATTTTGCCGGTGGTGTCATGATTTTACTTTTCAAGCCCTACAAAGCCGGCGACTATATAGAAGCTCAAGGATTCGCTGGTACAGTCAATGAAGTTCAAATTTTCAACACAATTCTAAAAACACCTGATAACAAAACTATCATAATTCCAAACGGTGCTCTGTCAAATTCCTCATTAATCAACTATTCAACCGAAAAACAGAGGCGTGTTGATTGGACTTTCCGTATTTCTTACGGGGACGACTTAAACAAGGCAAAAGAGTTGCTCAAACGATTCTGTGAAGAAGACAAGAGAATTCTAACAGAACCTGCTCCTGCAATCCTTTTATCGAATCTTGCCGACAGCTCCGTAAATATAAGCGTGAGAGCATGGGTAAATTCATCAGATTATTGGAATGTATTGTGGGACATGAATGAAAGAGTATATAAAGAGTTCGATTCTCACAACTTAAATATTCCGTTTCCACAAATGGCTCTTCATGTGCATAATAAATAATGATTTTAAAAATTATTTCATAAATATTTAATATTTTTTATCAATAATAATCATTATTAATAAAAATATGTTTACCGTTTTAATTTTTTTAATTATATTCGTATTACATTTTTAAACGATTTTACAAAAACCAAAATTCTACTATGGCATCTTTAAAATTAAAAAGAGCGGTTAATACTTTGCTAAAAGACTTTATTGGGCTTTATGAAGACGAATCTGTATTAATAATTACAGATGATAAGCGCCTTGAACTTGGACAGTCATTGCATGATTCAGCAAAAAAAATATGCAGCGACGTCTTTTATCTTGAACTAATGTCGAAAGACGATTACTCAGCAGAGCCACCGGATATTCTCAGAGAATCAATGAAATCCGTAGATGCAGTAGTAAATGCTTCAGGTGTGAATTTGTACGATACAAAAGCACTGTATGAGGTTTCAGCACTTGGAGTAAGGGTAGGCTTGGTCCCTAATATTGATGAAACTGCTCTATCAAGGTGTCTTGGTATTGACCATGCTAAAATTACCGAAATAAGCGAAAGTATTAAGACTAACATTGAGAAATCTTCTGTAATCAGAATCGAAACACGTCAGGGAACAAATATAACATTCCCTGTGAAAAATCAGCCTATAACAGCTTCTACAGGAGTATTAAAAACTATTGGCGACAACGGTTATATTCCATCCGGTAAAGTTTTTGTTGTGCCCGAGCCGAGGAAAGTCAATGGAATTATTAATATTGACGGCTCTATCGAAGGTATGGGCATCGTCTCAGAGCCTTTCCGTTTAGAGTTTAATGAAGGCTTATTAATAAAAATTTACGGTGACGGTCCTGATGCCAAGGCTTTTCAAAAAGTAATCAGTAAATTTGATTCATCTGAATTACAAATAGGTGAATTAGGAATAGGCACCAATTACAAGGCTACTTTATCCGGTGAATATTTCGAAGATGAGTTGTCTGCCGGCACCGGCTACTTTACTTTAGGCAGAAATATTAATGTCGGTGGGACTATTGATTTACCATTCAGAATCGGTTGCGTTTTCAACAGACCAAATATGTTTTTTGATGAAGAATTAATGATTCACAACGGTAAATATATAGGACTCTGATAGACCTATTTGCTTAATTTTTGCTTATGTTTTAAATATTCTTACGAACTTCTTTCATCTGCTGATTATCTAAACAATAATTATAATTGAAAAATATCTTGAATCGGTTCACCCGATAAAACTTGAAATTGCTCTGATTATTGTTTCAACTTTAATATCCGACATATCGTCTTTCATACTATTGACGGTATTGTCGGGTGTTATAATTGTTTTATTTTTACCTATCGGTCCCCATCTTTTTGCTGAAATATGAGCTGTATTAGGGTAGAAACCAATAACCGGTATTTCGCATACCGAAGCAATATGTAGAATCCCTGTTGAATTTGCTAAAAGTAAGTCAATATTTTTGATGAAAGCTATCATTTCAGCTAAATCAAATCTACCACACAGATTTATAATTCCTTTGCAACTACTTTCGATATGTTTGCATAATTCAGAATCATCTTTACTACCGGTGATACAAATTTTAATATTACTAATTGAAGACAAAGCTTTTATTGTATTGATTAATGTGCTAACGGGTAAGTCCTTTGATGAAGCACGTGAAGAAGGATGAAACACAATTAATTTGTTGCTGTTACATTCCTTTAATTCATTGGTTAGTGTTTTCATTTTTAATAATAATTCCGGCTCGGATGAAGGCTGAACTGCTTTTAAAGTAAATTTCATACCACATATTGATTCAGCCATTCTCAAATTATATTCTGCTTCATGATATTCGGATATTTTCCTGTGATCATGTATTCTATGATTGAAAAAAAATGAATAAGCCCTGAATGCCGTTCCTATTCTTATAGGGATTTTTGCCAGGTATCCAGCTGCAGATTCATTAAACTTAGGCATTGGAAAGAAGACTGCATCAAAATTGTTCTCGCGGAATATTCCGTTTATACCGCCCTCGTGTTTATCAACAAAAAAATAATTATCCGTATAATCATTTTTCAGTAGTTCTTCCGTATATGAAGCAGCTATAACAGAAACATTGAATCTTGGCTGATATTCCTTCAAAGCACGAATTAAAGGTAAGGTTAACACCATATCTCCAATTCTGTCGGTTCTCACGACTGCAATATTATCTGAATTTTTAAATTTATCGGATAAATTCATTATTTTTACATATTAATTTTAATATTTCTTGCGTAAAAATAAGGTTTTTTCATGAAATTTCAGCTTTGTGCAGCATATATTTCAAAAAATGAAGAATCAAACATCGGTCAATCAATAGATAGCGTTAAATCAATAGCTGATGAAATTATCGTTTTAGACTCCGGTTCCAACGACCGCACCTGTGAAATTGCCGAACGTCTCGGGGCTAAGGTTTATACAGAAGAGTGGAAGGGATTTGTGGAACAGAAAAATTCCTTGTTGACAAAATGCAATGCAGACTGGATTTTATTTTTAGATTGTGATGAAATATTGAGTCCGGAACTACAAGATGAAATAAATAATATCATCAAAAACAATTTAATAGGAGCATATTATATTAACAGGCGTACTCATTACCTCTCCAAAACCATGAAATACTCTTGGCAACCTGACACTGTATTAAGGCTTGTCCACAGTTCTTTGGAACCGATATTCACGGGCGGAAAAGTTCATGAGAAACTCACGTGTAAAGAGCAGACAAGAAGAACTTTACAACACGAAATTAATCATTATCCCTACAAGAACATTAGACACCATTTTGAAAAGACTATTCATTATGCTGAATTATCGGCAGAAAGTTATTTTTTAGAAGGTAAGAGGGCAAGTATATTTAATTTAATTTTAAATCCAATAGTAGCATTCCTGAATATGTATGTCATAAAAATGGGATTTCGTGACGGTGTAAGAGGGCTCATTGCAGCATTCAGTAGTATGACAGGTACATTCCTAAAATATGCCGTATTATTTGAAATTAATTTAAAAAATAAAATATACAAAAGTCATTCACGACTTCGTGAGCAGTAGTATTTCAGATTTTAAGTAAACTCAATAAAAGAATCTGTAATTAAGAAATAAAAATATTTGGAAATCATTTAACAAAAGGATACTTTTAACGTCTCAATGATTAAGATTCTAAAATTAATTTCGGAGTTATCCATGAAGTCTATGATTAAGATATGTTACACTCTAATTTATTCATTTTTTGCGGCAATATTATTACTAAATTCCGGTTGTTCAGACGGTGTGAGCATCAATAATATAAATCTGTTTAGCATTTCGGATGACGTTCAGCTGGGAGCTCAAGTAGCCGCTGAAATG
>Ga0172382_10002917_pt1 | contig 27751 bp, 13 predicted proteins | sample Leawel138RmetaG_FD_122245 | JGI IMG/M metagenome (GOLD analysis project Ga0172382, IMG submission 122245) | Leachate microbial communities from a municipal landfill in Southern Ontario, Canada - Leachate well 138R metaG | ecosystem: Engineered > Solid waste > Landfill > Unclassified | place...
AATTATTAGTGACACTATTATTGATAAAATAATTGGATTAGGTGATACTGGCGGCAGTTTAGTTGTAAATTTAACAGCAACAGATGCAAGATGGTATGACACTGAAACAGAAGATGGTGAAATTAGAAGATTAATTAAAACTTTAAAATTATTGATTGGAGAAACAGGAGATCTAAATGATCCTTCTGTAATTGACATTGATGAAATAATTAGCTTAGATGAAACAGCAATGAATACTTTAGTGACTTCAATTATTATTGTAGATACAGCTGTTAATTCGATTGAAGATTTAACTTCCTCAACTGGTTCACTTAATAACATATTAATTGTTCCTGATGATTTAACAAATGAGGATTACTATGGAATTAATGGGGAATTGAAAAGGTTCTTAACTGCTGTAAAAACTATTAGAGGTGCAGGAACTTTAGAAAACACAACCTTTAATGTTGATAAATTTTTGGGAGAAGACCAAGAAACACTTCTTAATTCTAGAATTATTGAAGCATCAGCAATTAGTTATATTTTATCTTCAGATAAATTATTGATTCCAGATAGTGTAACACCATATTATTATTTGTCTAATGAAGATATAGTTTGGGAGAGAACTTATTCTGGAGAAACTTTAGAAGATATTGGAGAATTAAGAAGATTCTTATCAGGAGTTAAAACTCTTGTTGGCGTAAATACATTTGCTGACTTGGCATTTGATATGAATACAATGTTAGCTATTGATTTTACTGATGTTGTTAAATCAAGAGTACTAGAAGCTACAATAACTGATATGGTTACTGAATTAATCGAGACAGGACCTTTAAATGGTTTAATTAAACAACCTAGTAATAATTATCAATGGTATTATCATGAAACAAGTAATGACGTAAATGTTGGTCTTATTAGAAGGGGCGAATTTGAATTAACAAATAGCCCAACTTATCAATATTCTGATTTACTCGGATTCTTGAATGCAATTCAACAAATGGATTCAGTTGGTTTGAATTTTAATTCTGTTGATATGAATACTATTGCAGCAATAAATTCTACAGATTTAGCAACTGCATTTTGGGATTATTCAAGAATTACTAGAGGTTCAGTTGCAACAATATTGAATTACGTATTAAAAGATGTTAATCATCCATTAAAACCAACATTTACTGATTCACAGTTTAGTGATAAACAAGATGTAATTGATGGATTAGATATATTTAAATACTTTGTTTCTTTAATGTAAATAAAAAATATAAAACCCTTAAGATTTATTAAACTTAGGGGTTTTTCTTTTATTATAAAGGTAATTAATTGGAATTATAAAGCTATCTTTTTTGTGTAAAATATGGTATAATAAGCAAAATGATTTAACTGTATAAAAGGAGATTTATTTTAATTATGAAAACGATAAGAACAAGATTTGCACCGAGCCCAACTGGATTTATGCATGTTGGTAATCTAAGATCAGCATTGTATGCTTTTTTATTTGCTAAGCAAAATAATGGGAAACTAATTTTAAGAATTGAAAATACGGATACAGATAGAGTTGTTCCGGGAGCTGTTGAAGTTATATATAATACATGTAAAGCAGCAAAGATTACTTTTGACGAAGGTCCAAATGAAGGTGGAAATTTTGGACCATATGTACAAAGTGAAAGAAAAGAAATATATCAGAAACACGCAAAAGAATTAATTGATAAAGGGCATGCATATTATTGTTTTTGTGATAAAGAGAGATTAGCAAATGTCACTTTTATGGGGACACATAGATATGATAAACATTGTTTATACTTATCAAAAGAACAAATAGAAGAAAATTTAGCAAAAGGTATTCCGTATACTATAAGACAAAACATCCCAATTGAAGGTGTAAGCGAGTTTGAAGATTTGGTTTTTGGTAAAATAACAATTCCTAATAAAGAGTTAGAAGATAATGTGCTATTGAAATCTGATGGTATGCCAACATATAATTTTGCTAATGTTGTTGATGATCATTTGATGGGAATAACTCACGTTATTAGAGGTAATGAATATTTAAGTTCAACTCCAAAATATAATTTTTTATATGATAATTTTGGTTGGGAAAGACCTGAATATATTCATTTAACTCCAATTATGAAAGATGAAAATAGAAAATTAAGCAAGAGACATGGTGATGCAAATTTTGATGATTTTATAAATAAAGGTTATTTAGCTGAAGCCATTGTTAATTATATTGCATTGTTAGGATGGAGTCCTAAAGATAATCAAGAAAAATTTACTATGGAACAACTTATAAATAGCTTTTCAGTTTCAGGTTTAAGCAGATCAAGTAGTGTATTTGATGAAGTGAAAATGAAATGGTTAAATGGAGAATATATTAAGGAATTAAGTTTTGATAACTTTATGAATTATGCTATACCATATTTTGAAAAATCTAATATTAAAGGAAAATATGATTATAATAAATTTGGACATTTATTGCAAAGTAGAATAGAAACTTTTGGTGAAATCCCTGAAAAAGTAAGTTTTATTACTAATTATGATAAATTTGATAAGAATTTATATTATAATAAAAGATTTAAAATTGATTATAATAAAGCAAGAGAAGTTATTGAAATAAGTTTATCTTTATTTAATAAACTTGATAATTGGTTAGATGAAGAATTAAATAATATAATTAACAAAACCGCTGAAGTATTAGAAATTAAATCAGGTGCTGTATATTCGGTATTGCGCCTTGCAATATCAGGTGTTCAAATTACTCCTGGAGGTGCTGTAGAAATTGCTGATATTTTAGGAAAAGAAGAAACAATAGAAAGATTGAATAAGGCTTTGAATTGGCTAAGAGATTAAATATAGGAGAAGATATGCTTAAAAAAGAAGAATTAAAAAAAATATTAGATGTATGTTTGGAAACTGGTGGTGATTTTGCTGAATTATATTTTGAAGATACAATTAAAAATAATTATGAATTAACTAGTGGTAAAGTAACAAGAATTACTACGAATAATTTGTATGGTGCTTCAATTAGAATTTTACATGGAGCAGAAGAGTCATTTGGTTATTCAAGTGATATTAGTTTTGATAGTTTAATGACTCTTGCTAAAAAACTTAATGCTAGTTTCAATTATCCAAAATTAGATATTGATTTTGAACTAAAAGAAGAACACACACCAATTATTAATTTACCTGTTATTTTACCTAGTTCTTTAAGTAATAAAGATAAGATTAAACATCTAAAGTTGTTAAATAAAGGTATTTTAACTTATAAAAGTGATGAAATTAGCCAAGTAATTTGTATGTTATCTGATGAGGAGCAAAGAATTACAGTAGTTAATACATTGAATAAAATGGTTACAGATTTAAGGACTCATATTAGACTTGCAGCAAATGTTGTGGCAAAAAATGAAGATGTAATGCAAACTGCATTTGATTCTAAAGCTGGCAATCAAGGTTACGAAATGTTTGATGATTTTAATTATGATGATTTTGGCTATGAAATTGCTAAAACTGCAGTAACTATTCTTCATGCTGATGAAATGGTTGGTGGGAATATGGATGTAGTTTTACATAATGGGTTTGGTGGCGTATTACTTCATGAAGCTTGTGTTCATTCACTTGAAGCTACTTCTGTTGCAAAGGGGAATTCTGTTTTTTGTAATAAATTAGGGCAAAAAATTGCTAGTGATATTGTTACTGCTGTTGATGATGGAACTATTCCTAATGGGTGGGGTTCTTTAAATGTTGATGATGAAGGGAATAAAACACAAAGAAATGTTTTAATTGAAAATGGAATTTTAAAATCTTATTTAGTTGATTATAGAAATAGTAAAATTATGAATCACTCAATTACTGGGTCTGGTAGGAGACAGAGTTATAAATATTCTCCAACATCTAGAATGACAAATACTTTTTTTACGCCAGGTGAAAGCAAATTTGAAGAAATTATTGAAAATACTAAATTTGGTTTATTTGCCAAGAAAATGGGCGGTGGATCAGTAAATCCAACAACAGGGGAATTTAATTTTTCAGTTAATGAAGGATATATGATTGAAGATGGTAAAATTACTAAACCTGTAAGAGGTGCTACACTTGTGGGGAGTGGTGCATATATTTTAAAAAACATAGATATGATTGCAAATAATTTGGAGTTTTCTTATGGTATGTGTGGTTCTAAGAGTGGTTCTATTCCAACAATAGTTGGTCAACCTACAGTTAGAGTTTTAAATCTAACAGTAGGAGGAAGGGGAGAGAAATAATGGATTATCAAAAACTTTTTGACTATGGCAAAAAAATAGGTTTTGACGATTTAGAAATTGGGATTAGTTATAATGAGTCTCTTTCAATCTCTTTGTTTGAAGGAAAAGTTGAAAAAAATGAAGCTGTTGTTGAGAAAAGATTTACATTAAAAGGTTTATTAAATGATAAGATGGCTGTTATTTCTTTTGAAGACGAACTTATTAATGAAAAAACACTTATAAAAAAATTAAAAGAAAATGTTGAGAGTTTAACTTCCGATGAAAAATATGAAATATTCGCTGGTAGTGAAGCTTATCCAGATACTATTAATAGAAATGCAGGATTTAAAAGCATTTCTTCTTTAGAGAAGATTGAGTTATTAAAGACTTTAGAAAAAGAAATACTTTCTTTAGACGATAGAATTAAAGCTGTTCCTCATTGCTCATATGAAGAAGATACTAGTGCTATTCAAATAATTAATAGCAAAGGTTTAAATCTTGAGAAAACAGGAGAATATTGTTTCTTAGTAGCTCAAGCTGTCGCAAAAGATGGAGAAGAAACACAAGATTCTTTTGAAGTGAAAGCAGTGTTAAAGTATGAGGATTTTGATGTTAAATCTATTGCAAAAAAATTAGTACATGAAGCTATTTCCATGTTAGGTGCTAAACCAATAAAATCTGGAAAATATCCAATTATTTTTGAAAAGAAAGCTATGAGTTCTCTTTTTGGAGCTTTTAGTTCTCTTTTTAATGGTGAAGCTGCAATTAAAAAATTAACAACTCTTCTTGGTAAAGAAGGAAAACAAATTATGAATAACAGTATCAATATTATTGAAGATCCTCTTGATTTAAATTTTTTAAGATATCAACCATTTGATGATGAAGGAGTTGCTACTTATAAAAAGTATATTGTTAAAGAAGGTATTTTTACTTCTTTTATCCATAATTTAAAAACTGCAAAGTATTTTAATACTAAAACTACAGGAAACGGGTATAATGGTTCAGTTGGTTTTTCTAATGTTTATATTGAAGCAGGAGATAAAAAGTATGATGAAATGATTTCTGGTATGGAAGATGGATTATTAATCACTAGTTTATCTGGACTGCACGCAGGTGTAAATCCTATAAGTGGAGATTTTAGTTTGCAATCTTCAGGATTTTATATTAAAGATGGAAAAATTGAGAAACCTGTTACTTTAATAGTTGTTTCAGGAAATTTCTTAAAAATGATGAATAATATTGATGAAATAGGTTCTGATTTAGAACTTAGATATAATGGTATAAGTGCACCTTCTATAAAGGTGAAAAGTTTGCCAGTTTCTGGCGAATAAAAAGTATTTTTAAGAAATACTTTGTGAAAGGAAAGAATGAATAATTTTAACAATTTAGAAATACACCCTTTAATATTAAAGGGTATCGAAAAAAAAGAATTTACGGAAATGACTGAAGTACAGGAAAAGGTATTACCTTTAGCTCTTTCAGGAAATGATATTTTGGCTCAAGCGCCAACAGGAACAGGAAAAACATTAGCTTTTGCTATTCCTATTTTACAAAAGATTGATACATCAAAAGATGAATTACAAGCAATTATAATTTCTCCAACAAGAGAGTTAGCTTTGCAAATTACAACTGAAATTAATTCAATAGCATTATATATTAAACGATTAAAAATAGTGACAATATATGGTGGAGAATTTATTGGTAAACAAATTAAAGAATTAAGAAAAACTCCGCAAATTATTGTGGCAACACCTGGTAGGTTATTAGATCATATGTCTAGAGGAAATATAAATTTAAGCGGAATTCAAACTGCTGTTTTTGATGAAGCTGATGAAATGCTTAATATGGGTTTTATTGAAGATGTAAATTATATTTTAGATCAAATCAAAGGTAAACCACAAATAATGATGTTTTCAGCAACAATTTCCAAAGAAATTGAAAAATTAACTAAGAGTTATTTAATTAATGCTGAAACAATTAGAATAAGTAGAAAAGAATTAGTTACACAACAAGTTAAAACTTTTTATATAGAGGTATATCCTGAAGATAAAATTGAAGTTATGACGCGGATAATAGACATTTATGATTATAAATTAGTAATGGTTTTCTGTAATACAAAAGTTGCTGTTGATGAAGTGACTGCAAAATTATTACAAAGAGGATATTTAGTTGAAGGTTTACATGGAGACATGAAACAAGAACAACGTGAAAGAGTCATGAATAGATATAGAAGTGGATCTCTTGATATTTTAGTTGCTTCTGATGTTGCTGCAAGAGGACTTGATATTAATGATATCGATGTTGTATTTAATTATGATGTTCCAACAGATATGGAATATTATATTCACAGAATCGGAAGAACAGGAAGAGCTAAAGCAGAAGGGAAAGCTATTTCTTTAGTTACAAAAAGAGAAAGGTCAAAATTAAGAGCAATTATGGCTTATACTCGTTCTGAAATTACAAAAATGGATATTCCAGATTTGGAAAATGTAATTAAAAAAAGAATTAAAAATTTGATTTTAGAAGCTTCTAAATCAGCATCTTCGGATTCGAAATATCAAAAATATGTAAATGAAGGAATTACAGATTTAAAAAACCAAGGTTATGATCTTGCTGATGTATGTAATGGTTTAATTAAATTGCGATTAAATAATTTAACTTATGATGAAGTAAATGATCCAAGTAAAGAAAGAAATGTTTTTTCAGGAAAAGAAAATACAAAAACTCGATTATTTATTACACTTGGAAAAAAAGATAAAGTTGAAATAAGAGATTTAATAAAATTAATTACAGAAACTACATCAATTAATAATAGAGATATATCTAAAGTTGAAATTCATGATACATTTTCTTTTTGTGATATACCGACTAGAAAACTAGAAGAATTATTAGAAGCGTTTGAGTTTATTAAGTATAAGGGGAGAAGAGTAAATATTGAAGTAGCCAACCGTAAAAAAAGAAGATAGAGGAAAAATTATGAAAGAGAAGAAACTATTTACATCTGAATCAGTAACTGAAGGTCATCCAGATAAAGTTTGTGATCAAATTGCTGATGCTATTTTGGATAAAATAATTGAATTCGATCCAAAAAGCCGTGTTGCTTGTGAAGTTTGTGCAACAACCGGTTTAGTATTGGTTATGGGTGAAATAACAACAAATGCATATATTGATGTTCAAAAAGTTGTTCGTGATACTGTAAGAAATATTGGTTATGATCGAGGGAAAATTGGTTTTGATGCAGATAATGTAGGTGTTTTAGTATGTATTGATGAGCAATCTCCAGATATTGCTCAAGGAGTAAAAGAAGATTCAAGTGGAGCAGGGGACCAAGGATTAATGTTTGGATATGCTACTAATGAAACTAAAGAATATATGCCTATGCCAATTATTTTAGCTCATAAATTAACCAAAAGATTGAGTGAAGTCCGTAAAATGGAATTAGTAAATTATTTGAGACCAGATGGAAAAAGTCAGGTTACTGTTGAATATAATAATTTGGGAAATATTATAAGGGTTGATAGTGTAGTTATTTCTGCACAACATGATGAAAAAGTAAAAATGGAAGATTTGCAAAAATTTATTATAAAAGAAGTAATTGAATATATCATTCCTAAAAACTTTTTAGATAAGGATACAAAATATTTTATTAATCCAACAGGAAGTTTTTTCTTTGGTGGTCCAAAAAGTGACACAGGTTTAACAGGCAGAAAAATTATTGTAGATACATATGGTGGCTATTCAAGACATGGTGGTGGTTCCTTTAGTGGAAAAGATCCAACTAAAGTTGATAGAAGTGCTACATACATGGCAAGATATATTGCTAAAAATTTAGTTGCAGCAGAAGTTGCTGATAAAATAGAAGTTGGATTAAGTTATGTTATAGGCATTTCTGAACCAAGCAGTATTTTAGTTGAAACATTTGGAACAGGAAAGTTTTCTGATGATGAGATAATCTCTTGTATAAGAAATTTATTTCCTTTAAAACCAAGAGATATTATTGACTATTTAGATTTAAGAAAACCTATTTATCAACAAGTTTCAAATTATGGACATTTTGGAAGAAATGATCTAGAATTAAGTTGGGAACAATTAGATAAAGTTTCAGAAATAAAAAAATATTTAAAATAATACTTTCTATAAGAAAGTATTTTTTTATATTTTACTTATTTAGTTATAAATATAAAGTGTTATTACTTATTTTTATTACAAAATCACCAAATTTAGTAGATTATTAATTAATAAAATGTTATACTATATTTGTAAACGTTTTATATTGGCAAAAAATTTATAATAGGAGGAAAGTAATAAGGAAAGCCAATATATATAATCCTTATTGCGAAGTTTTTATGAAAAGAATAACAAAATATTTACTTATTTTTGTTTTCGTTTTATCAGTCTTTACTTTGGCTGCTTGTGGCAAAGTAAAAGTTACTGATATTACTATTGAGAATCCTGCAATTTCATTAGAAGAAGAAGCTACAGAGCAAATCGTTTATACGGTATTGCCTGAAGATGCAACTGATAAAACAGTTACATTTGCTTCTGCAAATCCTGAAATTGCAACTGTTAGTGAGACAGGTTTAGTTACTGGTGTTGCTGTCGGTGATACAAAAATTACTGTTACTTCTGGTAAAATTGAAAAAGAAGTTGATGTAACAGTTGTTGAAAAAGGCCCTGAACCTTTAACTATTTCTGCGGCTTTAGCCCTTGATGATCTAGCAGATGTTACTTTAAAAGGACAAGTAATTGGTATCCAAGGTACACAAGCATGGTTAGCTGATACTGAAGCTGGTATTTCTTTATATAATGTACCAGAAGCAGATTTAGCTAAAATCGTTGTTGGTAATGTTATAGTTGTTACTGGAAAACGTGCTGATTATTCAGGCACAAAGCAAATTGGTGATATAACTGAAATTAAGGTTGTTGAAACTGATAAACCTGCAATAGCATCTATTAATCTTGCTGATTTGTCTGAAACTAAGTTAAATGAATCTAATCAAAGATTAATTAAAGGTAGTTTTGAAATAACACAAGTTCCTACAACAATTGAATATAATGAAGATGGCTCATTAAAGAACCATTTAACTTATAAAATGACTGACGGAACTAATGAAGTAATTTTTTATGTGAAAAAATATTTATCTGCTGCTGCTGTTACTTCAATGAAAACTGTTTTAGACAGTATTGAATTAGGTGGAAAAATTACATTTGATAAGGCTGTTGTTGGCTGGTATAAATCAGTTCCTCAAGTTTTAGTTATAAATGAGACAGTATTATCATATGAAGCTCCAACTATTGTTGAAGTTACTGGTGTAGAAGTAACAAATAAAACTGTTAAAGTTGATCAAGAATCAACAGAACAGATAATTTATGAAGTTTTACCTGCAAATGCAACAGATAAGACTGTTACATTTACTTCTGCTGATGATACTATTGCTACAGTTAGTGAAACAGGTTTGATTACAGGTGTTGCTGTTGGTGAAACAACTATTTCTGTAAAAGCAAAAACATTTGAACAAATCGTTACTGTAACTGTAACAGAAAAACCTCTTACAATAGCTGAAGTATTAGCTGTTGATGATGAAACTGAAGTTTTATTTAAAGGTCAAGTTATTGGTATTCAAGGAACACAAGCATGGTTAGCTGATGGAGAAGCAGGTGTGTCTTTATATTCAATACCAAGCGAACACATGGATAAAATCGTTGTTGGTAATGTTATTGTAGTTGCTGGGCAACGTTCTGATTATTCAGGAACAAAACAAATATCAAGTATTACATCAATTGAAGTTCGAGAAACTGGACAATCACAACTTGATTCAATTGATCTTGCAGATTTGGAAGCAGATACTTTAAATAATACTCTTCAACAATTAATAGGAGGCAGCTTTGAAGTTACTGCTGTTCCTAATGCTGTAGAATATAATGAAGATGGTTCTTTAAAAAATCATTTAACTTATAAAATAAGTGATGGAACTAATGAAGTTGTTTTCTATGTTAAAAAATATTTATCTATAGAAGCTGTTACATCAATGAAAGATGTATTAGATTCTATCGAATTAGGTGGAACACTTACTTTTGATAATGCTGTTGTTGGTTGGTATAAATCAGTACCGCAAGTATTGGTTATTAATGAAACATCAATTAGTTTTGTTGCTCCTGCTGATCCTACTAGTGTGGTTATAACAAATGTTGACGAATTTGTAATTAATGTTCCTAAACAACTAGAAGCAATCGCTATTCCAGTTGGAAAAGTTGTTAATTACGAATGGTCAGTAGATAATGAAGCTATAGCAACTATTTCAGAATCTGGGGAGCTTACATTTATTGCACCTGGTGAAGTTGTTGTTACAGTTAAAATTGTAGAATTTCCTACATTGACTGCATCTAAAACATTTACTCTTGTAGCACCAGATCCAACAGATATTACTATTGAAGGAGATTCAAAAGTAATTATTCATGAGGGACAAACTTATCAGTATATTGCTACAGTTAATCCAGCTGGCGCATTACAAACAGTAACTTGGTCTGTTAATGATGTTACTAAAGCTACTGTTGATGAATTTGGAGTTTTAACTCCAATTGCTGAAGGCTCTGTACAACTTACTGCCACTTCAACAATTAATGAAGCAATAACAAGAATAAAATTTGTTCAAATAGAAAATTATATTGAACCTAATGTTGTTATTGAAGGCTCACCAATGGTTTCTGTAGGAATTCCTACACCATTTAAAGCTACTGTAGAATCAAATTTTTTAAGTAAAAAAGTTGTTTGGTCAATTAGTGATGAAACTATTGCAACTATTTCTGAAGATGGAATATTAACAGGATTAGTTGAAGGTACAGTTACGGTTACTGCAACTTCTGAAGATGATCCTCTAGTAAAGAGTACATTCGAAGTAGAAGTTATTGTAATTTCACATGCTAATATTGTAATTGATGCAACAATTAATGACGAAACACCATTTGAATTAACTTATGATGAAGTAGTTTATTATAAAGGAATTAATGCATTTGCAGAATTTTCTGATGCAGCTGCTTTAATTCAAGATGGAGCTATTATTTATGTATTACCTGGTGAATACATTAAAAAAGCATCATTTAATGCTAGTAATATTCAAATTATTGGACCTAATGCAGGTATAAATCCTGTAACTGATTTAGGATCAAGAACTGATGAAGCTAATGTACAAGCTGAATTATCTTTTGGAACTAAAACTAATAAATTAAGCAATGTTGTTATAGATGGTCTTAAATTTACTGGATCTGGTTATATTTATGCTCCTTATGGAATAGATGATTTAACTGTACAAAACGTATGGTTTACTGCTCCAAATATTGACGCAGCGAAAGGTATGATTTATGCTGCTGCTCCAACAATTGATGTTACAAGTAAAAATATTATTGTTCAAAATTCAGTGTTGGATGATAGTAATTTCTTAGGATATCGTGGTATTAGATTAAATAATACTGAAAATATTACTATTATAGATAATTATTTCTATCAATTCTATGATGCAATTAGATTAGAATGTACAGGTAATGGTGGCTTTAATGTTGCTCCTAATGGTATTGGGGCTGCTGGAACTGTATTAATTTCAGGAAATGAATTTGATATGAATCGTCAGTATCCAATCCTTCTTTCTGTAGTAAGTGCAACAAAAGTAGATGTTATTCACAATACAGTTTTGACAGATGTTGCTTTTGGAGGATCATGGGGACAAGTTTATATGTCTAATATCGTTCCAACAGATGGAGTTAAAACTGTTATAAATATTAAATATAATACATTTGAGAATTTTAATAATTATCATTCTGTAAGAATTAAATCTAACGGTCTTACTGCTGAAAATCTTGAATATAATGTTAATTTTAATAAATGGTTAGCACAAAATAATATATATGAAGAAGCTGGTGAAATGGTTCATGAATCATATGTTTATTGTTCAATGGCTGAAGGAGATGTTGATTTAGTTACAAATGCGGCAAACAATTATTTTGCAGTAGCACCTGAAGCTATCGACTTTACAAATGTAAATACATTTGAACCTTACTTTACAGATCTTGAAGCGTTTGAATATGCAAAAGGTGTAGACTTAGGCGAAATTGATCCCCTTGAATTACATTTATTCTTAGAAAGCAATCAAATTCAAGCTGGAAAGACAGCTCAATTAACATCTAATCTTGAGGGAACTACTTATGTTTCAAGCAATACAGATGTTGCAACAATCGATGCTTCTGGATTAATAACAGGAGTAACTGAAGGAGAAGCAGTAATCACTGCTACAAATGGTGAAAAAACCGCAACTGTTACTGTAACAATTATTATGGGATACGATCCTTTAAATATGATGGTTGATCCAGCTTGGGCAACTGAAGTTGAAGGAACAATGATAACTGTTAATGAACTTGAATATATAGTTGGATTGAACGGTTTTGCAACATTAGCTGATGCTGTTGAAAATGCAATTGATAATTCAACAATCTTAGTTATGGCTGGAGAATATGATGGAGGATTTGACATTGTTAAATCTGGTGTTTCAATTATTGCACCTAATGCTGAGACAAATCCAGTACTTGATGAAACTCCTTTCTTAAAAGCATCTGAAACTGCAGTACATATTAATACTGAATTTTATGTAAACGCAAGTAATGTTACTATTAAAGGAATTTCTATGACTGGTGATGTTAGACTTCGTGGATTTACACAAATTTCTAATTTCCATTTTGAAAACAATTATGTATATGAAACATACGCAGCAACAGTAGCATGGAAAGAATTAACATATGGTATTGATTCTTCAAGTGCTGGAGAGGTTACTCCTGGAGTTATTAATTTTGCTGGAAATTATACATGGGCACAAAATTTTGAATTTATTAATAATAAATTTTATAATGTTGATGATACAAATGTGTTCTTAGGATTCGCTGATAGCGCTACATTTATTGGCAATCATTTTGAAGGGTTTGGCAGAGATGCTGTACGTTTTGACTACGGACAAAACAAAGGAGTATTTGTATTAGATAACAATGAATTTATCAATGGTAAATTAAATGCTATTTTCTTTAGAGGCTATACATCTTCAATTGCACCTGGAGAAATTAGTGTAACAGTATCAAATAATACATTTGATTCAGTTGGATTAAATCCTGATGAAATTGTTACAACAAGTATTGCATTTGCTGGATTAGCAATTAGAAACCATCAAGAAAAAGCTGATGCAGTGTTTAATATATTTAAAAATGATTTTGTAGATTGTCCTGTAGCATTATCATTAAGAAATAATTATGCTTCAAGTATGCCTTATGAACTTGAAATATATGTTTCTTATAACTCATTTATTAATGAAGTAGCTCCAGCTTTCTATCATAAAAATCAATTTGGGGGAGATAGTAATACTTCAAATCCTGCTGATGCAGTATTTAAACACAACTATTATGGGTCAAGTGAAACTGTAGCTGTTGTTCCAATAGCAAGTCAATTTAATAATGCTGTTGTTGAACATGAAAATGATTTTGCAACATACGCAGATTTAGCAGCTGAAAGACCTAATGTAGAATTATATGGAAAACTGATAACTTCATTAGAAATTACAAAATATGATGGAGTTGATTGGAGTGGTTTATTAGTAGTTTTAGATCCAGATGGAGACAAAGGAGCATATTGGTATAATATTATCTTACGTGAAACTACTACTGAAGGATTGTATGAAATAGTAGCAATTGGCGTTGGCGCAGTATTTAATGCTGAAACTGATGACTACTGTATTGGTATACATGACGAAAATCCTCTTTATTCAAGCTTTGTAGGAAGTGGCCTAGAAGTTGGACATATAGTTACTTTCCCAGGAACTGATTTATCAACTTTATCTCCTGGTGCGATTTCTGTAATGGCGAATTTCTATGGTGAAGTTGCTGAAGATTTACCACCTGTTTTAGAATTAACAATTGAAAATACCGAAATTGAAGCTGGAACAAACGGACAATTAGTTGCTAATATTGATGGAACAACTTATGAATCAAGTGATATTTCTATTGCTACAGTTGATGAGTTTGGAGTTGTTACTGGAATTAGTTCAGGAGAAGTTACTATTACTGCAACTAATGGGGAACAAACAGCGACTATTACAATAACTATTTTTGAAGTAATTGTTCCTTTAAATTTATTAGTTGATCCTGATATGGTTTTAGCTAATGATGAAGTATTTACTTTTGACGGAATTGAATACAAAGTAGGAGAAACTGCTTTTGTATTGTTAAGTGATGCTTTAGCCATTTTAAATGAAGGTTATACAATAACATTAAGAGAAGGCACTTATGATCAAGCATTTGCAATTTCTTTAAATGATGTTACTCTTAAGGGAGCTGTTAATGAAAAAGCAATAATAACAAATAAAGTTACTATTTCAGGAGCAAATGGCTTAACAATTTCTAATTTAGCTTTTACTGAGTTAGGTCAAATATATGGAACTGGAGCATTAGATAATTTTACATTTGAAAACAATAATGTTTATGCTAGTACAATAGTTGCAAGTGCTTTTTCTCCAAATAATAGAGTAGATGTAAATGCATTTATTCAATTATATAGCGGGACTGGCTCAAATTTATTAGGTAATGTTACTATTGCAAATAATGTATTTGATGGGATGTCTTCAGATATTATTAATCTTGATCGTACTTCTATTGGTAAAGAAATTAATATTTTAGATAATCAATTTAGAAATTTTGCTATTGGCGCAATTAGATTTGATGGTGGATATAATAATGGTACTTATAATATTTTAAGAAATATATTTGTTAATGATGAATTAGGTGCTTTTGCTGGAATAGTATTTAGAGCTTATAGTGCAAGTGCTGACCAAACACAAGTAATTAATATTGAAGAAAATTTATTTATGAATATTGGTGATTTAAGCTATGATGACGAGAATGATGAATCATATCCTCGTACTGCTGTTATTACTACTTCAACATTCAATGACAAAAATGTTACTATGAATATTTTGAATAATGAGTTTGTAAATAATATAAACGATCTTCATTTACGTAATTCTGGAGCATTAGCTACTAACTGGTTAACTACAATAAATTATAATGAGTTCAGAGGAACTCAAGGATATGTTTATTACGAAACAGTTGACTTAGCTGATTTGAATCATAATTATTTTGAAGATACAGTAGGTAATCCAATTACTGATCCAGCAATTTTAGCTACTTTAATTAAAACTAACACTAATTATGCAACATTAAAAGAAAAAGCGGTTGTTGAAGCAGGGAATTTATTCTTCTCTGAATATACTGAAGGTGGAAGCTATAATAAAGCAATAGAAGTTTATAATAATTCTGGAAAATATGTTGATTTGACAGGGTATATTATTGAATCTTATGCTAATGGAAAAACAACAATTGGAGCTACAATTGTATTAGAAGGAATTTTAGCAGCAGGTGACACATTTGTTATTGCACATACTAGTGCTGCTGATGAACTTAAGAATAAAGCTGATTTACTTAGTGGTTCTCTTTCACATAATGGAGACGATGATTATTTGTTGAAGTTTGGTGATGAACTTCTTGATGCTTTTGGTCAAATTGGATTCGATCCAGGAACTGGATACGGAACAGATCCTAGTACTGCTGATATGACATGGGTTAGAAAATCTAGTATCACAACTGGTGACAAGATTTCTGATGATGTATTTGATCCAAATGTAGAATGGGTACCTACATCTTATGAAGATTTTTCTGGCTTTGGAAGTCATACTATTGATTCAATTGATTAAATAAAAAGAAAGACTCTCTTCGGAGAGTCTTTTTTTGTTTGTAAATATAAATGAGTGAAAAAAAGTGTTTTATTTATTGTTTATTCCTTGATAATACTTTTTTCTAATCATTTCTTTATCAATCTCATTCATAATGATGAATTTTTGTAATGACCAAGTTGGAACTATTAATTCTTCTTTTTTAGGATCGCCATTAATTCTATGAATAATAATTTTTGGATCTAAGATAGCAAGTTGTTCTGTTACTATATTTACATATTCTTTTAATGTAAGCATTGGAAAAGGATTTTTAAGATATTCCTTTCCAAGTCGACTGTTTTTTACAACATATAAATTATGGATTTTAAGTCCCTGAATGTCTAAAGTGTTTATATATTTAATTGTATCTTTCATATCTTCTAAAGTTTCATTTGGTAAACCATTAATAATATGGACAATTGTTTCTATGTTTTTTTCTCTTAATTTTTTTACTGCATTTGTAAATACATCAAGCGTATAGCCTCTATTAATATATTTATTAGTTTCTTCATGTTTTGATTGAAGACCAAGTTCAATCATTACCGGAATTCTTTTGTTTAAATCATTTAAATAATCAATTATTTCATTTGAAAGACAATCTGGTCTTGTTGAAATGCTAATTGCAACAATTTTTTCGTCTAATTTTATAGCTTCTTCATATAATTTTTTTAGCTTGTCTAGTGGAGCATATGTATTTGTAAAAGATTGAAAATATACAATGTATTTTGAATTTGGCCATTTTTTTAAAATATTGTTTTTTATTTCTTCAAATTGTTTTCTTAGAGAATCTAATCTATTTCCAGCAAATTCTCCGCTACCTTTTTCACTACAATATATACAACCTTTATCACTAATTGTGCCGTCTCTATTTGGACAAGTAAACCCGCCATCTAGACTTACTTTAAATACTTTTGAAGAATATTTATTTTTTAAATAATCAGATAAAGTATTATATTTATGTTGAGAAGTGACAAATTTATTCATTATGTATCCTTTCAATAATTATATAATGATATTAATAGTTTGCTATATGTTATAATATATATAGTAGTATAGACATCATTATATCATATAAATTATATTTAAGGAGATAAAAATGAAGAAGAACATTAGAATTATGGCTGATAGTACTATAGGGATAAATGAGTACGAAATTAAAAAAAGGAATATTACTATTATTCCATTAAATGTAATTATTGATGGAGTAAGTTATAAAGATGAAGTAGAGATTTTTATTGATGATGTTTTAGAATTTGTAAAAAAGGGTATAAAAGTGGGAAGTAGTCAACCTTCACCAGATCTTTTTGAAAAGAAATTTTTACAATTAAAAGAAGAAGGAGCTACTGATATTTTATGCTTTACTCTTTCGTCTACATTATCAGGTACTTATCAATCAGCAAATATTGCAAAAACAGATATTAAAGATGTAAACATTTATATTATTGATACTTTTTCAGCATCAATTGGTTCATTATTAATGTATGATATTGCAATGGAAGATTTGGATAGCGGTATGGAAATTACTGATATGGTGAAACACATTGAAGCTTTAACAAGAAAAAGCACTGTAATTTTAAATATGGAAAATTTAAATGCTTTGAAGATATCTGGTAGAATTTCTAGAATTAGAGCTGCAATTGGAAATTTAATTAAGGTTAAACCTATTTTAGAATATAAGGAAGGAATATTAGAAGTTACTAGTAAATATAGAACTGAATCTGCAGTTCATAATGCAATTATTGAGAAGATTAAAAATGATTATCTTAAAATGAAGAAAAGAATGATTATTTATATTGGACATGTTTACAATAGAGAAAGCAGTAAAAAACTTCAAAATTTAATTGAAAAAACAAAAGAACTAAAAAATGTTACTATTAAATTTTTTGATAAAATGACTGCAGTTGTTGCAATAAATATAGGATTTGGCGGGATAGGTCTTTCTTGGGTTTATGAGTAATTATCTTTTCTTATAATAATATATTGTGGTATAATATATTTAGGGTCTGGGGAGTACGCGTTTTTATAGATATGCGGACCGAACACTTTTATATAGGATATTGAGGTATAGTGGGTGTTGAATGCTTAGTTTATCTAAGAATCCCGATACTATGCAAAAATAGAGATAACCACTTTTTAAGAATGTGGTTTCACATGATAATAACGGCTTCCCGGATCAATTTTAAAATAGATAATAATATTGTCTATTTTTTTATTTAGCTTTTAGTTATCAAAGATGGAATTATATGATATAATAATAACATATATGGAGAAAATTATGATTGAAGAAGTATTAAAAAGAATTGAAGAACAAATAAAAACTATTGTTATTAAGTTATATAGTAAAGAGTTAGATGTTTTTTTTGAAGTGCCTAAGGATTCAACTTTTGGGGATTATTCTGTAAATGTTGCTATGAGACTTGCAAGAGAATTAAAGAAAAATCCTGTTTTAATAGCAAAAGAAATTGTTAAACTAATAAATTTAGAAGAACTTAAATTAGAACGAGTAGATGTTAAGGGAAGTGGATTTATTAATTTATTTATTGATAGACATTTCTTACATGAAGTTGTTTTTTTAATTAATAAAGAAAAAGATAACTATGGTAATTTAAAAATCGGACAAAAAGAATATATTAATTTAGAATTTGTAAGTGCAAATCCCACTGGATATTTACATATTGGCCATGGTAGAGGAGCTGCTTATGGTGATTCACTTGCTAGAATACTTAGAAAAGCTGGATATAGAGTCTCTACTGAGCATTATGTAAATGATGCAGGAAAACAAATAGAAAATTTAACAAATAGTATCTATGAAAGATACAAAGAATTATTTGGTTTTGATATTAATTTAAAAGAAGATTATTATCATGGTAAAGAAATAATTGAAATTGCAAAGCTAATTAAAGATGATAAGGGTGATTATTTTTTAGGTAATGATTGGTTTGAGTATTTTAGAACATTTGGATTAGATTATTTGCTTAATGGTTTAAAAAAAGATTTGAATGATTTTAATGTAGTTTTTGATAATTGGTTTTCTGAAAAATCATTATATGATAATAATGATGTTGAAAAAACTTTGAATTTTTTAGTTGATAATGCTTATACTTATGAACTAGATGGTGCTGTTTGGCTAAAAACTACAATGTATGGAGATGAAAAAGATAGAGTTTTAGTAAAAAGTGATGGTAATATGACTTATTTATTGCCTGATGTTGCTTATCATTATAATAAATTGTTAAGAGGTTATACTCATCTAATTGATGTTTTGGGTAGCGATCATCATGGTTATGTTCCAAGATTAAAAGCTGCAATTGCTTTTGTGGGGGGAAATCCTGATTTATTAGATGTAGAAATATTGCAAATGGTTAGAGCTATACAAGATGGTAAAGAAGTAAAAATGAGTAAACGAAGTGGGAAATCTATTACTTTAAGAGATTTAATTGATGAAGTTGGAAGTGATGCTTTAAGATATATGTATATTTCTAAATCATTATCAACACATATGGATTTAGATCTTGATTTAGCAATTAAAAATACTAATGAGAATCCAGTATTTTATGTGCAATATGCTTATGCCAGAATTTGCTCTTTATTTTCAATATTAAATGATAGAGGTTTAGAATTTAAAGAAGTGACAAAATTTGAGTTAATTGATTTTAATAAATCATCAAAGATTGTCTTAGATCTTATTCAATATCCTCAATATATTGAAGAGGCTGCTCTTAAAAGACTACCACATAAAATTTGTCAGTATGTTTACTCACTTGCGTCTGATTTACATAGTTATTATAATGATGAAAAAATTATCACGGATAATATTTTAGAAATGAATGAAAAATTAACATTATTAAAGGCGGTTCAAATAGTTTTAAAAAATAGTCTTGAGTTAATTGGTGTAAAAGTAAAGGAGAAAATGTAGTATGGTAAACTTGTTTAAAAAATATTTATGGGTATTTGAGTGGGTAGGAGCAGCAATATTAATTGGAATTGGTATTACAGTTGCTATTGTTGATCCAATAGTTTACGTTGTAACAGGTATTATTTTAACAATTTTTGGATTATTTAGAGTGATTCCTTTAGTTAGAACAACAAAAGCTAAAACGATGAAAATTATTTTAACTGTAGAAGTAGGTTTGAATATTATATTAGGTGGATTATTAATATTTTTTGGCTTAAAAGAGAATTTTGATTTAAGCACTTTAAATAATATATATGGTTATTTATTAGGAGCAATTTTATATTCACGAGGAGTAATATATTTTCTTGGTACAAGTATTTATCAAGAAAGGACTTCACCAGTTTTATTTCTAGCTCATATTGCGTTTATTACTTTGGGGACTTGGTTTATTTTATCTGGAAATCTTACAAGTGAAAAATTAGGCTTTGCTATTTTAGGTTTAGCTATTTTAGCAGCATTAATATTAATTTTACATGGTTCGAGAGGCTATAAAAGTTATCGTATTGATTCTTTATCTAAAGATGAAACAAAAAGTATTAAAACTAAAGAACAACCTATAAAAAGTGATAAAAAAGATATAATTGTTGATAAGGAAGAACAAAAGAGAGAGGAGAATATAATTAATTAATTATGAATAAAAATGAATTAAAGTTATTAAAAAACATTTCAGAAATTGATGGTGTAAGTGGTCATGAAAAAGAAATTCGTGAGTTTATAAAAAATGAATTTCTTAATGTTGTTTCAGAAGAAAATATTTCATATGATAGACTAGGTTCTATTATTGCAAAAAAAGAAGGACTTAGTGATGGGCCTAAAATTTTGATAACAGGACATATGGATGAAATAGGTATGATTGTTACTAAAATTACTGATGAGGGATTTATTAAATTTCAAACTATTGGTGGTTGGTGGAGTCAAGTAATGTCTAGTCAAAAGTATACTATTACAACAACTAAAGGCAAAAAAGTTAGAGCTGTTATAGGTTCACTTCCTCCACATATTTTACAAAAAGAACAACTTGCAAAACCTGTTGATGTGAAAGATATGTTTATGGATATTGGGGTTAAAAATAGGGAAGAGGCTGAAAAGTTAGGAATTAAAATAGGAGATTCAATTACTCCGTATACAACTTTTGAACAAATGGGTAATAAGAATTATTTACTTGGCAAAGCTTGGGATGATAGAATTGGATGTGCAATTGCCATTGATGTCTTAAAAGAATTAAAAGAAGTAAAACACCCCAATATAGTATATGCAGCAGGAACTGTCCAAGAAGAGGTTGGTTGTCGAGGAGCTAAAACTGTAGCTCAAATTGTTAATCCTGATATTTCTATTGCTTTAGATACTGGAATTGCTTTTGATGTACCTGGAACTGATGGTCATGTAAAAATAGGTGATGGTCCTGTAATGTTGGTTTATGATGGAGGATTAATTGGTCATTTAGCATTACGAGAAAAAATGATGGAAATTGCTGATGAATTAAAAATTCCTTATCAGTTAGATCATTTGCAACGTGGGGGCACTGATGCTTCACAAATGCATCTTGTTCATGATGGTGCACCTTCAATGTCATTTATTGTAGCTACACGTTATATTCATGGACATACTTCAGTTATCCATTATGATGATTATAAAAATGCTGTAAAAATCGTTGTGGAACTTATTAAAAGACTAGATAAAGATACTGTTAATAAAATAACTTTTGATTAAGGATTTAAATTTTAAATTAAGCTGGAATATTAAATTTATTCCAGCTTTTACTTAAATAATATTCAGTTTAAATATTGAAAATAGTTACTATTTGTGATAATATATTTTAGTAATAAATGCGCCTATAACTCAACTGGATAGAGTATCTGACTTCGAATCAGAAGGTTACGAGTTCGAATCTTGTTAGGCGTGCCAGATGGCCTGTTGGAGAAGTGGTTAACTCATAAGCCTCTCAAGCTTACATTCACGGGTTCAAGTCCCGTACAGGTCACCATAAAACATTAATACTCTGCTATTCATAATTTGAGTAGCGGAGTTTTTATTTATTTCTATATAAATAAATACAATTAGAATAATTAATTTTATAATGATATTTTAATATATTAACTTAATATGTTATAAAAATTCTTAAATTGCTTGTTTATTGTATTTTTGATACAATATAGTCATAATGTAAAAATAAATAGCTTTTTAAGTATTAATTACTTGTTATAAATGTTGTTTTGAAGTAAAATCTTTTTTAGCATTTTTTTCTTTTTAAATGATGTAGGTTATAGTTAGATGAGGCGGTTATTATGGGCTTAATTAGTAATGTTAGAAGAATATTTAAAAAAAATAGGATAACAGAAGTAAAACCAAGTGAAATTGAAAAAGTTACTAAATCATTTTTACTATTTTTTGATTTTATAAACAAGCCAGTTAATATAAGTAATTTTATAAATACTTTAATAGGAAGAAATAATTCTTTAAAAATGAAAGATCAAACTTCTATATTCGGTTCTTTGAATGATTTAAATTATGATGCTGTAAAAAAATATCTATTTTATTTTATTTCTCTAGATTATATTTCTATCGTTAAACATAGTAGTTATACTTTTATAGTTAAAAATAATAAAACTAAGAATTTAATAAGGGATGTAAATAACTTTGATATTAATTCATTTAAAATGCCTAATGACGAAAATAATTTTATTAATATATATATTAAAGATTTAGATAGTAAAAAATCAAATCTTATTGATGAAAAAATAGTACAAAATAATAAATTTTCAAATGTAGAGGAAATAAATTACGATAAAAAACTTTATGATATCCTTGCTAAGAAACGGAGCGACATTGCTTTGGAGCGTAATATTCCATCTTATATGGTTGTGAATAATCAAACGCTAAAGTTAATAACAGAAATAAAGCCAGTTACTGAGGAATCTATGCTAAGTATTTATGGTATGGGAAAAAAGAAATTTGATTCTTTTGGGAACCAATTTTTGAATCTTATAAAATTATACTTAATAAAAAATGAAGAAGAACAATATGTAGATTCAATGAGTGATTTAAACTATATATTTTTAGGAAAAAGGTTTATTTCAAAAAAAGAAATTGAAGAAATATATAATCTTTATAATAAAAATGAAATTAAGAAAAATCAAAATTATGATAAATATTTTGAGAATTTAAAAATACTAGAGGATTTTCGTGAATTATATAACGAGAAGTTTGTAAAACAAAAATTAATTGAAGAAAAACAGTATCTTGATTCAATTCTTGAAGTTGTTGATCCTGTGATTAAATTAGATAAAAAACAAAGAGAAGTAGTTTTAAGAGATGAAGATTATACTCTTGTGGTTGCTGGAGCTGGTTCAGGGAAAACTACAACAGTAGCCGCAAAAGTAAAATATTTAGTTGATAAGAAAAAAATATGTCCAGAAAAGATTTTAATTGTATCCTATACTAATAAAGCAGTTGATGAATTAAAAGATAGAATTAACAAACAACTGAAAATACCTGCCATTATTTCTACTTTTCATAAGGTTGGCTATGCTCTCGTTAAGAAGACAAGAGATAATGAGCAGATAAAAGTTGCTCGTGATGCTATTACATATAATATTATTAGAGAATATTTAAATGTTTATTTAAAAAATAAACCAGATGAATTAAGAGCTTTAATTATGTTTTTTGGTTATTATATTGATGCTCCTATTTCAGGTACAGACATAGAGAGTTTTATTAGACATTTTCAAAGAAATGATTTCACAACTTTAAAAACGAATATCAAGCAGATCACTGAGCAGTTAATTGATAATAAAGCTGCTAATAAGAGTTCTATTCAGCATGAAGTTATGCGGTCACTAGAAGAAGTTCAAATTGCAAACTTTTTATATTTAAATAGTGTAGATTATGAATACGAAGCCTCTTATCCCTTTGTTTTAGAAGGCTCAAGTAAAATTTATACTCCTGACTTTACAATTCGTTATAAAGATAAAGTTATTTATTTAGAACATTTTGGGATTAGTCAAGATGGTAAATGTTCACGATATACTGAATCAGAATTGGAACGATATAAAAAAAATATTAATGATAAAATATTATTACATCGCAAAAGGAACACAATATTAATTTATACATTTTCTACATATATTGATGGAAAAGATTTATTACAACACTTAAAAGAATTGCTAGAACAATCAGGAATTGAATTAATTCCAAGATCAGTTAGTGAAGTTTATAAAACAATAGCAAATGAAGAAAGCAATAAATATTTTAATAGGTTTGTATTTTTTGTTAAGGATTTTATTTCTTCTTTTAAAACTAATGGTTATACTGAAAAAGATTTTGAAAAATTAATGAATAAAACTGATAATGTAAGAATTCGTTTATTTTTAAACATTTGTAAACCAATATATATGCATTATCAAAAAGAATTATATGAAAACAATTTTTTAGATTTTGAAGATATGATTAATGAATCTGCAAGATTATTAGAAAATCCAGAATTTATAAAACAAATACCTGAATTTGAATATGTTATTATTGATGAATATCAAGATATTTCGCGACAAAGATTCGACTTAACAAAAGCTCTGTCTGATTTGACAAAAGCTAAACTAATAGCAGTTGGGGATGATTGGCAATCAATTTTTGCTTTTGCTGGATCAAGAATTGATTTATTTTTAAAATTCAAGGGATTAATGGGTTATGCTGATTATTTAACTATTGATCATACATATAGAAACGCTCAAGAAGTGATTAATATTGCTGGTGATTTTATTCAAAAAAATAGTAGTCAATTAAAGAAAAATTTAATATCACCAAAAAATATCGATATTCCAATAATTTTATATGAATATAACGATATTACATATAAAAATGAAATTAAAGGTTATAAGGGGATTATTATTGAAAAAGCGAAAATACTTAATAAGATAATTAGTTCTATATCAAGACAATATGGTACAAACCAAACAATAGCTGTTTTGGGTAGGTATAATTTTGAAGAACAACAATTAACTAAGACAGAGTTATTTTATTTAGATAAAAAAGCTAATTTAAGATCAAAAAATTTTCCTAAAGTAAAACTAGTTTTTTCAACAATTCATAATTCAAAAGGATTAGGGTTTGATAATGTTATTATTTTAAATGGCAGTAATGAAGTTTATGGTTTTCCGTCACAAATTGAAATGGATCCTATTTTTAAATTGGTTAAATATTATGATCAAACTATTAGTTATGCTGAGGAAAGAAGGTTATTTTATGTTGCTTTGACAAGAACAAAAAATCAAGTACATATTCTTTATCCTAAAACTAAACCTTCTTCGTTTGTTTTGGAACTTGCAAATAATTATGATTTAGTAAAACATCCTTCAGATATTACTGAAAAAGCACCATTACAAGATCGTAAAGATAAATTATGTCCAATTTGTGGTTATCCTTTACAATTGAAAAAAAATAGAGCATATGGGTTTAGGTTATTTATGTGTTCTAATGAGCCAGAACTTTGTGGATATTTAACTAACAACTTAAGAAGTGGTAAAGAAAGTATATCAAAATGTACAGAGTGTATGACAGGATATTTGGTTGTTAAACATTCTATAAAAAAAGATCAATACTTTTTTGGATGTACAAATTATAGAAAAGATGGTAAAGGATGTAACAAAACAAAACCTATTGATTACAGTGATGCAAATAAATAATTTTAAGTTTAAATAATAAATACAATAGTTAAACTAATTCTTTTATAGATTTGACTATTTATATACATTAATATATACTTAAATTATAAGTGTTAAATTTAGGAGGTAATTTATGGCTAAAATTAAAGATGTAGAAATAGTAAATTCTCATACGATTAAATTATTGTCTGACGCTAATAAAGGTGATGAAATTGATTTATTAGAAATAAGTCAAATAGATACTTCAATAATTTTGGAAAAGATTGATGCTGAGACAGATAAAATATATAATAAAAAATTAAATGATTTAAAATTACAGATGCAATCAGATAGTAATCTAAAAATGATTGAAGCTACAAAAAAATTAGAAGATGAGATATTGAAACTTAAGACATTGTTTGAAACCAAAGAAAAAGAAATTACTATGTCTTTAGAATCAAAATTCATTGTTGAAAAAGGGAAATTAGAAAATCAAATTGCTCTTTTAAAAAGTGAAAATGAATCATTTGAAAGTAAAAAAGAATCTGCAGTTAATGAAGTGAAAAATAAATTAGAAAATGAACTATTGCAAGTACAACAAAAGTATAGTTCACAAATTTATGAGCAGAAAGAAAAAATTTCTAATTTAGAATTAACGAAATCTCTATTAAGTATAAAGAAAATTGGAGAAAAATTAGAAGAATGGTGTAATCAAGAATATTTAACTCATGAAATAAATGGTTTTGATAATTGTACTTGGGAAAAGGATAATATCTCTATAAAAGATGAATTTTCTTCTCGAGCCACTAAAGCTGATTATATTTTTAAAGTTTATTCAAGTAACATTAAAGATGAATCAACTCTATTAACATCTGTTGCTTGTGAAATGAAGAGTGAAGATCCTACTTCTTTAAATAAAAAGAAAAATTCTGATCATTATGCTAAATTAGATAAAGATAGAATAAAAAAGAATTGTGAATACGCGTTATTAATTAGTGAATTAGAATGGGAAACAGATAATGATGCCCCAATTAGAAAAGTAGTGGAATATGATAAAATGTATATGGTTAGACCTCAATACTTTATTGTCTTTTTAAGTATTATTACAGCATTAGGAAAAAAATATCACGATGTTATTAATGAACATAATATTCAAAAAGAACAATTTAAAGAAACAGAAGAAATAGTAGAAGAATTTGAGAAAATGAAAAATCAAATTTTATCTCATTCTATTAGACTTTTAGAAAAACACGCAAATAGTATTATAGACAATGCACAAAAGATTGAAGGCTTATCAAATAATATACTAGAATCTGGAAGGTTGATTATTAATACATATCTTGATCAAATTAAAAATAAAATTGAAAATTTTAATATAACAAAAATTAATAAAAAAATTGATAAAATTATTTAAACTGAAATAAAAAACGTGATTTAAAAATCACGTTTTTATTTAAATTTTCAACAATTTAATACTAATCTATGTTATAATAATTAACAAATGAGGTGATAGAAATGCGTAAATTTTTATATGAAATGCTTGAGACAGCATCCGTTTCTGGAAATGAAATTAATTTACAAAAGGTTGTAATTAAATATATGAAATCAGTTAGTGATAAAATCATTACTGATCATGCAGGTGATGTTATTTGTGTAATTAATCCTGAGGCTAATTTTAAAGTTTTGCTTGCTGCCCATAGTGATGAAATAGGTCTTACTATTGTTGAAATATTAAATGATGGTAGAGCTCTATTAAAAGAAGTGGGGTCTATTAAAGCTGGAGTTTATCCTGGACAAAAAGTAAGAGTTATTACTGACAAAGGAGAAGTTTTTGGAGTTGTTGGTTTTGATCAGTTTACATTTAAAAGTGAAATTACTGACAAAAATTTAATTTTAGATATTGGCGTATATTCAAAAGATGAAGCTGAAAAAATAATTACCATTGGTGATTCAGTTATACTTGATAGTAATTATCGCGAACTTAATGATAATATTATTAGTGCTAGAGCTCTTGATGATAAAATTGGTGTTTATTCTATTATGGAAGTTTTAAAAAAATCAAAGAATATTAATAAAGAAATTGGTGTATATTGTGCTAGTACTGTTGGTGAAGAAACTACAAAAGCAGGGGCTACTTTTGTTAGTAATTTGGTTAAACCA
>Ga0172382_10002920_pt1 | contig 27734 bp, 21 predicted proteins | sample Leawel138RmetaG_FD_122245 | JGI IMG/M metagenome (GOLD analysis project Ga0172382, IMG submission 122245) | Leachate microbial communities from a municipal landfill in Southern Ontario, Canada - Leachate well 138R metaG | ecosystem: Engineered > Solid waste > Landfill > Unclassified | place...
ACAGGCAGCGGCAAGCGGCTGGCGACGGCAGATACCCGAACCGGGGAAATCAGTCTGCTGCTCAACAAGGAATCGGGCGACATCAGGCACCTGCATGCGGCAGGGGAGTGGCTCTACTATATTGCCTCATGGTCGGGAAAAAACAGTCTTTACCGGATTCATCTGACCACCCGGCAGGTTGAGCAGGTTTACGAGCCGCGGTTTGGCGTCGACTCACCGACTTTGTCGCCCGATGGCGGGACGATCCTAATGAGCGATTACACTTCTGACGGGTTTCGGCTGATAGAGATACCCCTATTGCCCGACCGCCATCTTCCTCTGCGCGAGGTGATGCCGGGCCGTTATCTGTTGGCCGAAGCGCTGGCGGAGCAGGAGCCGGGGGTGGTCGTGTTTGCCGACTCCACCACCAGCTATCCCTCCGGGAAGTACCACAAGGGCAGTCACCTGTTCAACTTCCACAGCTGGGCACCGTTATTTGTTGATCCCGGCGATTATCAATTCCTTCCGGGTGTCAGTCTGATGTCACAAAATCTGTTGGGCACAACGGAAACGATACTGGGATATGATTGGGATGCGGCAGAGCGAACCGGCCGGTTTACGGCCAGGCACTCCTTTCAAGGGTGGTATCCTGTCATTGACCTGCGCCTCACGTACGGCAACCGGGCGTCGGACTACGGTCTGATCCGTACGCTGGTGAACCAGCAGGGAGTTGTTGTGGGACAGGACACCCTGATGCAGCGGTACACATGGCAGGAGACACAGGCAGAGGCGACAATCCGGCAGCCGTTGCGACTGGATAAGGGGAGGTTTAACCGCATGCTGCAGCCGGAAGTGCGGTATGGATTCAATCACTACAAGGGAAACAGGTCAGCGCCCGACAATTTCCGGGGCGGGAATTTTCATTTTCTGTCCTACCGGCTCTATTTTCATCAGTTGCTGCGCCAGAGCTACCTCGACATGTACCCCGATTTTGGAGTAGTGCTGGATGCAACCTACCGCCATTCCCCTGGAGGGAGTCTGCAGACCGGTGAGCTGGCAGCCCTGCAGTCGGTGCTCTACCTCCCCGGTATCCACAAGAACCACGGTCTCAGGCTGTATGGTGGAAGCCAGACGAAGACCCATGCCGGGGCTGTCGGTTTTTCCGATGTGGTCAGGTATGCCCGTGGCTGGGGACGGATAGCCACCACCGGTATTTTAACAGGCGGGGCCGACTATAAACTTCCGCTGGGGTATCCCGATGTGAACCTGTTTGGTGTGCTCTATATCCGGCGCCTTCAGGCAGTGCTGTTTGGCGATTACACGCGGCTTACCGGCCAGTTGTACCAGCAGGGAAACACGATGGGGACATTCACTAAAGAGATCACCTCGGTGGGCACAGAGCTAACCGCCAACGTCAATCTGATCCGGTTCTATGCTCCGTCGACCGCCGGGATCAGAGCTTCGTACCTGCCGGAGCTGAAGCAGGTATCCTTCAGTTTTCTCTTTTCAATCGACTTTACCACGTTTTAAGGTGATCATTGTCACCTCCCCCGGCATATCCAGTCGCCAGGGCATGCCCACTGTGCCAATCCCTGTGTTCACGCAAAGCACCTGCTGGTTGTGCCGGTAGATCCCACCCCAGGTTTTTCGTGTGAAGTAAGCCACACTGAAAGGAATGCCTGCCAGCTTGATACCCCACTGCATTCCGTGGGTATGACCCGAGAGGGTCAGATCGACAGGCACCCTGCCGGCTACCCGGCTTTCCCAGTGCGCCGGGTCGTGGGTCATCAAAATGGTAAAAGCCCCGGCAGGAATCGTTGCGAGGGCGGTATCCAGATTTGCATACTGAGGAAAAGGCGGATGGCCCCAGTTTTCGGTACCGGCCAGGAAGAGCGAGTCGGCACCCCGGTGCAGCACCACATGTTCATTTCGCAACAACCTGAATCCCATGGCAGCGTGCGACTCCACGATCGACTGGAAATTGGCAGCCCTCTTCTCCTGGCTCTCCCACCGGGTGTAGTCGCCATAGTCGTGGTTCCCCAGAATGGAATAACTGTCGACACCTTTACTAATCTCCTGCATATACTCCACCAGTCCATCGCTTTCCTTCGCAAAATTGTTCACCAGATCACCCGTAAACAAAAGCATATCAGGCTCTAGCCGGTCGATGCGCCTCCGTGTTTTCTTCAACCACCTTTCCGGACGAACCATGCCACCCAGATGAAAATCCGACAGCTGAACAATCCGGTAATCCTCGAAACCAGCAGGAAGATGCTCAAAAGAAAGTACATACTCCCTCACCATCAGCAGCCGACTACCAATAAAAGTGCCGAACAACATGGAAATCGCCAGTCCCAGCGAGATCACCAAACCCGCGAAGGAAAGCGCCGGTCGACGGCCACGGGGGTTAAACAACCAGGCAAGGGACATCGGTAGATTGAAAAGAAATAACGCGAAAAGAATCGTGTTGAAATAAAAATAAAGCGAAATACTGACCGCCTCACGCGGAGAGAACGGGTAAACATACAAAACCAGAAAACCAACCATTACAGCCGCATTCAACAACAAAAAAACAAAACCCACCCTCCGGCTGGAAGGGGGAGACAAAAGTCTTTTCAGATTCCAGTAAGAACCCACTGCCGTAAGTAAAAACAAAACCGAAAAAACAAAAATAAATATCAGTTGAAAAGATCGCATACTCTTTAATTCTAAAAAATCAAATAAACCACCCGGTAAATATCAGTTATTTGAAAAGTAAATGCCATACATCCAGTAAATTAACATGAAAAACAGGTACGTTTAACCTGCTGAGAATTGAATATTCACCATCGCACCGGCAAATGTACGTATTCATCGAAAAGGAACAACAGGAAAAACTTAATAAAAATGAATCCTTCATCGATCGCTTCAATTGTTATTCAAAGTGATACAAAAGTTAACAGATTAAAACAAAAGAAAACACATTTGTTCACAAAAAGCAATAAAATACAAATGTGAGTTACTATTTACATCTGTATACAAAAATACATACAAAAAAATAAAACAAAACACAACAAAAATCTACCCGGGAGTCTACAAAGAAAGATCAATCGTATTGCTAATTATCATGATATATTAAAGTTCACTATATCAATAATATAATCAATATGATCTCAAGTAAATTCTAAAAACAAAAAGAATAAAATGGAAAACAACTGGGAAAGATTAATAATATAAATGTAATAAAATGATAACCAGTTAATTAATAGATTGGAATTAAAGTGATTTATAGAAAAGAATGAAATAGGTAAATCATTTATATTCCATAAGTTATACAACTGTAAACCCTAAAATAAGACAGAGGAAAGGAGTAGACGATTTTAATCGGACAGGAAGGTATGAGGATAGGTGGTTACAAATCTATACAACAAAAGTGAACGATTCCAGGCATTGAGTTACAAAAGTAAATTACAAGATTAGTTTAGAGAAGTAAACAGTAAAAATAGATTACATATATACACAATTACATATGAACACAAAATCATCACAACAAAAGTCAACCCGTAAACTTTTAAACGATCACCAGTAAGCTAAACCCGATTGGGAGGAAAGAGAGAAGCAAATAACGCAGGGAAAATGACAGAAACAAAAGAGAAAGAAAAGCCACAGAACACACAGATAGTACAGAGAAATAGAAACTAAGTAGCCACAGAACACACAGGTAGTACAGGGAATGTGGAAATGTAAAATATTAATATTACATTTGTAAAACAAGAAAAAAAGACGATAATCAATGACGAATTTGAAGAGAATACCGGATTACGAATTACGAATGTGGTTTAGATTAAGATGTTGTCGTAAAAAATACTAACGATGAAGACACGTATACGGAGATTCATAGATTACAAAAGTATTTCACCCATAGAGCTTGCAGAGTTACTGGAAGTACAACGTTCCAACATATCGCACATCCTGAACGGGCGCAACAAGCCGGGTGCAGCTTTTCTGGAAAAGTTTCTTACCACCTTTCCTGAGATCGATGCCCGCTGGTTATTGACAGGCGAAGGAGCCATGACCCACGCGGCGTCGGGAGCTGAAGAGAAAGAAACAATATCCGGAGGTGCAAGTTCAGAAACAGCGTCGGGAGCTGAAGGATCGGTTCATTCTGACGGCAGAGGACCTGAAGGAAGCATGAACCATGCATCGGGTAACGATCACAGTGCCGATTCGTTACCGATAGATCAGCCGTCTGTCGCCCCGCGTTTATCTCGTCCCTCTGTGGGGTATCAGCAGGAGATCGATTACAACTCCCTGAGTGTCAATCCGTCGTTATCAGCCAGTCGTTCCCCGCAACAACCGGAGACCGGCGTTTCCCGGGGAGGAGAACCCTCCCAATCCGTAATGGCTGGAACCCAACACCGTTCCGAAAAGGATGATTCCGATAGAGATGACCAGCGCAGTCACACCCGGCCATCGTCTGGCGAAAGTCGCTCGTCTGCCGCCTCTTATTCCCCATCGCGGGAGAATCCGGATTCCCCATCTGCCGGAAACAGATCGCCTGTCGCAGAGCAATATCCGCCAGCAGGCAGCAGCACTTCCGTGGATCGGGAACCCCGTTATGTGGCAGGGCAGTCGCCTGTCACAGAGCAATATACATCAGCAGCCGGCAATCGCCCGCCGCAGTCACAGGAGACCACTGCTGAGCCGGGAGCCACGCGGCAGACCTGGAAGGAACCTCCCGATGGGTTATGGGAATTACGCTCCGAGCCGGAGGTATCTTATGGCAGAAAGCCACAACAGGCACCATCCGGAAGAAAAGATTCCGGCAGTCACATCGAGAAGGTGATCCTGCTGCACACCGACGGCACCTTTACGGTATACGATGCCGGGTAGTACCTGATAATACCTCTTCAGCAGGTTATCAGGTATACCACTCTCCGGTGTACGATGGCGGGTAATACCCTGGCAGAAAACGGAGTAAAAAAACACATCATCAGGAATAAAAAATATCTTTATATTTGCCGGTAAATGACTGGAATATGGCAAAAAAATCAGTAGCCGCTTTTACCGTAACCGGGAACACCCCGTTAAATGCTGTCAGTTATCTCCTCCGGCTGAGATCACCGGAGCCGTTGCCTGTTATCCGGCCCGGCCAGTTTGTGAACATTGACATTCCCGGCACAGACGGAGTATTTTTGCGCCGGCCTTTTTCGGTTTTCGAGGTTGATGACCACGGGAACACCCTATCGATTTTGGTGAAAGTGCTGGGCAGGGGATCAAAAAAGCTCACCACGGTTGTTCCCGGCGAAAAGCTCAGTCTGGTGTATCCCTTAGGTCGCTCGTTCACCCTGCCCGCGTCGGGCGACAGGATATTAGCTGTTGGCGGTGGCAGCGGACTGGCGCCCATGCTTTTTCTGGCCCGGCTTTCCGGTCTGCCCCCCGGCCAGGTCGACATCCTCCTGGGAGCCCGGAGTGCCTCCGACCACGTTGATGTGAGCAAGTACCTGGAGTACGGGAACATCCACTATACCTCAGAAGACGGCACACAGGGAACCCATGGTTTGGTGACCGACCATCCCCTAGTGAAGCATCATCTGCAACGATATACCAAAATATATGCCTGCGGACCCCTGGGCATGATGAAAGCCGTAGCCCGTGAAGCCAGAAAAGCAGGCGTTTTCTGTGAAGTATCGCTCGAGAACCTGATGGCCTGCGGGTTTGGGGTATGCCTCTGCTGCATAGAACCCACCGTGAAGGGGAATTTATGCGTATGTACCGAAGGACCAGTGTTTAACATCAACGATTTGACATGGCAGATTTAAGTACCAACATTCATCACCTCCACCTGAAAAACCCCGTGATGCTGGCCTCAGGAACCTGCGGGTTTGCAGAAGAGATCAATGATTTTTTTGATATCTCCGCCGTGGGAGGCGTTTTTCTGAAAGGCACCACCCTGCGCAACCGCGACGGGAATGCTTATCCCCGCATGGCAGAAACCGCCTCGGGCATGCTCAACGCGGTAGGCTTGCAGAACAAGGGCATCGATTACTTCATCGAGCAGATCTACCCGCGGATACGGGATTATGATACCGCATTGATAGTCAACGTAAACGGCTCCACCATAGAAGAGTACATTGAAGTCACCGAAAAAGTAAACAGTCTCGACCGGATTCCGGCCATAGAGCTGAATATCTCCTGTCCCAACGTCAAGGAAGGCGGCATGGCCTTCGGCATCACCTGCCAGGGAGCCGAAGCTGTCACCCGCGCTGTGCGGAGGGTGTACGATAAAACGCTGATCGTCAAGCTCTCGCCCAACGTGACCGACGTGGCGGAGATTGCCCGGGCGGTGGTGGCAGAGGGAGCCGACAGCGTGTCGCTGGTGAACACCTTTCTGGGCATGGCCATCGATCCCGAAACACGTAAGCCGTTGCTATCGACCGTCACCGGCGGACTCTCAGGACCGGCCATCATGCCCATCGCCCTCCGGATGGTGTGGCAGGTGGCACAGGCGGTGAACGTTCCTGTCATCGGTCTGGGTGGCATCATGGATGCTGCCGATGTGATCCGGTTCCTCCTGGCTGGCGCCACGGCTGTGCAGGTGGGAACCGTGCTGTTTAAGGACCCGCTGAGTCCGTTGAAAATGATTGACGGACTGAAGGAGTACATGAACCGGCACGGCGTGGATGCTGTCCGGGAGCTGACCGGGGGTTTGCAGTGGTGAAAGAACCTGTAGAACGGGGAATTTGTTCCTTTACCTGTTGAAGGCAAAAAAAATGATGAATAGTTAAAATTGCCATGTGAACATTTCAAAAAAGTGAGTGTTTAAGAAAGTACAAATAGCAGGAAAAAATAAAAAGATAGCACTATGTCTGAATTTAAAATCGTTATGCCCAAGTTGGGAGAAAGCATACAGGAAGGAACCATAACCAAGTGGTTCGTGAAAGAGGGGGATACTATCGAAGAGGATGATATGCTCTTTGAGGTGGCTACTGATAAAGTCGACTCGGAGATTCCTTCGCCGGTTGACGGTGTGGTAGTTAAGGTGTTGTATGAGGTGGATAGTCTGGTGCCCGTGGGGGAAGTGGTGGCCGTAGTGAAGACAGAAGAGGAGGAAACCACAGAGGACACAGAGAAGGAGGAAACCACAGAGGACACGGAGGAAGAGGAGAGCGTGGAGGGTAGTAAAGTAGCCCGGGAGTTGTCGAACCGTTTTTATTCTCCGCTGGTGCGTACCATAGCCCGGGAGGAGAATATTTCCGTTGGGGAGCTGGAATCGATTGAAGGCTCAGGCGCCAACGGACGGGTACAGAAGAAAGATCTGCTGGATTATATTGAACGGAAGAAGTCGGGACAGAAAGCAGCACCTGCCAGAGCGGCAACAGATAAACCATCTGCGGCAGCTGACGTGTCGTTGGCCGTTGAGCGGAAAGCGGCGCCACCGGTAAACGCCGGCGAGGGTGATGAAGTGATACAGATGGATCGGGTGCGCAAGCTGATAGCCGACCACATGGTGATGTCGAAGCAGGTGTCGCCGCATGTGACCTCCGTGGTGGAAGCCGATGTTACCAGTCTGGTAATGTGGCGGGAGAAGAACAAAGCAGCCTTCGAGAAGAAATACGGGGAGAAGATCACCTACATGCCTGTATTCATTGAAGCCACAGCAGCTGCCCTGGCAGAGTTTCCCCTGGTGAACTCGTCGGTCGACAATGATAAGATCATCCTGAGGAAGAATATCAACATCGGCATAGCCGTAGCCAGGCCCGATGGCAATCTGATTGTGCCGGTAGTAAAAAATGCCGAACAGCGTAATCTTGTTGGTCTGGCCAAAGAGATGAACCGGCTGGCTGGAGCTGCCCGCGGCAACAAGCTGCAACCCGAAGAGATTCAGGGAGGCACCTTCACCATCACTAACTTCGGGTCGTTCCGCAACATCCTCGGCACGCCGATCATCAACCAGCCGCAGGCAGGGATCCTGGCCACCGGCAGCATCGAAAAGAAGCCCGCCGTGATCGAAACCCCTTCCGGCGATGCCATTGCCATCCGGCATATGATGTACCTGTCGCTCTCGTACGACCACCGGGTGGTTGACGGCGCACTGGGAGGAGCTTTCCTCCGTCGGATAGCCGATATTCTGGAAGCATTCGACACAGAACGTCCCGTGTAATGTAAACCAGGATTCCGCAGAAATCCCCGAACGGGTAGGAGCGGAGCCGTTTCACCCGCGGCACATCCCGGCAGGAGCACTAGCAGACAAAAGGAGTTTCAATTTTGAAATAATAAACACAACATACTGATGAAGGATTTAGAAGTACCTAAGATTCACTCGATCAAGCAAACCGACAAAGCCACGCTGGAGAAATGGTTTCGGCTGATGACCCTGGGCCGGGCTATTGACGACAAAGCCCCCAACTACCTGAAGCAGGCCATTGGCTGGTCGTACCACGCCCCCTATGCCGGTCACGACGGTATTCAGCTGGCGCTGGGTCAGGTTTTTGAAAAGAAGAAAGACCATCTCTTCCTCTACTACCGCGATATGCTCTCGGCCATCTCGGCAGGACTGACAGTTGAGGAGGTCATCCTGAACGGCATCTCCAAAGCTACCGATGTCTCCAGCGGAGGCCGCCACATGTCGAACCATTTTTCCAAGCCGGAGTGGAACATTCACAATTTCTCCTCCCTCACCGGCAACCACACCCTTCATGCGGTAGGTGTAGCCCGGGCCATCAAGTACTACGGGGAGAAAGCCGTTGCTTTCAGCAGTCAGGGTGAATCGTCGGTGAGCGAAGGATTTGTCTATGAAGCTTTCAACGGTGCCGACCGCGAAGAGCTGCCGGTGGTGTTTGTCATCCAGGATAACGGCTACGGCATCTCGGTACCCAAGAAAGACCAGACCGCCCAGCGGAAGGTAGCCAATAACTTCTCGGGGTTCAAGAACCTGCGGATCATCCATTGCAACGGGAAAGATGTGTTCGACTCGATGAATGCGATGACCGAAGCCAGGCGCTATGCGCTGGAAGCGGGCAAGCCCGTGATTGTACAGGCCAACTGTGTGCGCATGCACTCCCATTCCAACTCCGACGACCACCTGCTGTACCGGAATGAGTCGGAACGCAACTACGTGGTGGAATACGACCCGCTGGCCAAGTTCACGCGGATGCTGCTGCGCTATGAGCGATTCACCCTCAGTGAGCTGGAAGCTATTGGCGACGCGCTGAAGCAGGAGATCAAGACAGCCCACAAAGCCGCCCTGAAAGCACCCGATCCCGACCCGGCCTCGATCCACGATTTTGTGTTACCGGAGTCGTATGTATCGGAGAAGTACCCTGGCGGTGTGCATGCCGAAGAGGGGGAGAAGAAGAAACTGATCACCGCTCTCAACGACACCCTGAAGGAAGAGTTCCGCCGGAACCCCGACACGTTCATGTGGGGTCAGGACATGGCCAACAAGGACAAAGGGGGAATTTTCAATGTCTCGAAAGGACTGCAGCAGGAGTTTGGACCCAGGCGGATCTTCAATGCCCCCATAGCGGAAGATTTCATCGTGGGCACCGCCAATGGCATGTCGCGGTACGACGAAAAGATCAGGATCGTGGTAGAAGGCGCCGAGTTTGCCGACTACTTCTGGCCGGCGATGGAGCAATATGTTGAATGCAGCCACGACTATTGGCGATCGAACGGAAAGTTCACGCCCAACGTGACCATTCGCCTTGCCTCGGGCGGCTATATCGGCGGGGGGTTGTATCACTCCCAGACCATCGAAGCGTCGTTGGTATCCATCCCCGGGGTACGCATTGTTTACCCCTCGTTTGCCGACGATGCCGCGGGCTTATTACGCACAGCCATCCGCTCCCGGGGGGTGACCCTTTTCATGGAGCCCAAGGCGTTGTACCAAAGCAAGAAAGCTGCCACCGTGGTGCCGGAGGAGTTCGTCGTGCCCTTCGGGAAAGCACGCGTCAGGCGGGAAGGCAGTGATCTGTCGATCCTGACCTACGGCAACACCACCCACCTGAGCCTCGAAGCAGCCACGAAGCTGGAGGAAGAAGGCTACCACGTGGAGGTGATCGACCTGCGGACGCTCGTGCCCCTCGATGAAACAACCATCCTCGCGTCGGTGCAGAAAACCAACCGCGTGTTGGTGGCACACGAAGATAAAGTGTTTGGCGGCTTCGGCGGAGAGCTGGCAGCCCTCATCACAGAGAAAGCATTTGAACACCTCGATGCACCCGTGAAACGCGTGGGATCAACCTTTACACCCGTCGGGTTCAATACTATCCTCGAAAAAGCGATCCTGCCCGATGTGAAACGGATACTGGAGGCGGCAAGGGAAGTGCTGGAGTATTAAGAGACTGTTTTAATTTTATTTACCGTTACAATTATATTGAATATTATGAGTAAAAAGACCGTTATTATATACAGTTTTCATACCCGGAAATCGAAAAAGGCAGCAGAGAAGATCATTGAAGTCTGGGGCAAGGATGAGATTGACGTGGTGAATGCCGAGGAGCTGAGCAGAGAGGTGTTGGAGAAGTACGACTTTTTTCTCCTGAGCGCCCCCACCTGGTTCGACGGCGAGCTGCCCAACTACTGGGATGAGTTTGTCCCCGAGCTGGAGGAGATGGATCTGCAAGGAAAGAAGTTTGCCGTGTTCGGATTAGGCGACCAAAAAGGTTACCCCGAGAATTTCTGTGATGCCATCGGTATTTTGGCGGAGATTATTGAAAACTGCGGCGGGGAGATCACAGGCTTCACCCCGGTGGAAGGCTACACCTTTGAATCGTCGAGGGCACAGCGCGGCGACCAGTTTGTTGGTCTGCCCCTCGACCAGGAGAACCAGGCCCAGATGACCGCCGGCCGGATCAAAAACTGGGTGGAAGAGTTGAAGAAAATGACGAATGACGAATGACGAATGACGGGGTTGGGGCAACGTTTAGCCGGGAACCTGTTCGGTTATGAACTTCGTCCTGTTATTTTATTTGGATAAAAAAGCCAATTTCAGTGTGTATTGGTTTTCTGGTAATATTTATTGATTAATTTTGTATTTTTTAGAAAAATTTTTCAAATTGTCAGAAACGAGATACATATTTGTTACCGGAGGTGTGACCTCCTCCCTGGGTAAAGGAATACTTGCATCTTCGCTGGCCAAGCTTTTACAGGCCAGAGGCTACACGGTCACCATTCAGAAGCTTGATCCTTACATCAATGTTGATCCCGGCACGTTAAATCCCTATGAGCATGGCGAATGTTTTGTCACGGACGACGGAGCGGAGACTGATCTCGACCTGGGTCATTACGAGCGTTTTTTGAATGAGCCCACCTCCCAGGCCAACAACGTGACCACCGGAAGGATATACCAGTCGGTGATCAGCAAGGAGCGACGTGGCGACTACCTCGGCAAGACGGTACAGATCATCCCTCACATCACCGATGAGATCAAGCGGCGGATAAAAATATTAGGTTCCAAAGGGAAGTACGACATTGTGATCACCGAGATTGGTGGTACGGTAGGCGACATGGAGTCGCTGCCCTACATTGAGTCGGTACGTCAGCTGAAGCGTGAGCTGGGCAGCCGGGTGGTAGTGATTCACCTCACCCTGGTACCTTTCCTGGCGGCAACGGGCGAGCTGAAGACCAAGCCCACGCAGCACTCGGTGAAGCTACTGCTCGAAGCAGGGATCCAGCCCGACATATTGGTGTTACGCACCGAGCACGAGATCGACCGGTCGATTCGCGACAAGGTAGCCCTTTTCTGCAATGTGGATATCGATGCCGTGGTGCAGTCGGTGAATGTACCCAGCATCTACGAGGTACCCATCCGGATGCTCAGCGAGAAGCTCGACATCACCGTACTGAAGAAGCTCAACCTCGGGGTGAATGAAGAGATAGACCTGAGTGCGTGGAACAACTTTTTAGCCAGGCTTCACAACCCGAAGCACACGGTGACAATCGGGCTCGTTGGCAAGTATGTGGAGTTGCACGACGCCTATAAATCCATTGTGGAGTCGCTGGTGCATGCCGGCACCCGCAATCAGTGCCGCGTGCAGATCCGGTGGATTCATTCGGAGACGTTGGAGACCGACAACCTGGAGAAGAAGTTAACCTCCCTGAACGGCATCATTGTAGCCCCCGGCTTTGGTCACCGCGGGGTGAAAGGCAAGGTGCTGGCCGTCCGTTATGCCCGCGAGAAGAACATACCTTTTTTGGGTATTTGTCTGGGTATGCAGATCGCCGTCATTGAGTTTGCCCGGAACGTTTTGAATTTAGCAGGAGCCGATTCCACCGAGATGAATCCCAAAACGCCCTATCCGGTGATTGACCTGATGGAGCAGCAGAAGGGCATCACCGAATATGGCGGCACCATGCGGCTGGGAGCCTATGAGTGCCGGTTGGCAGACACCGGTTCCCATGTTTATCAGGCCTACAACAAGCTCACCCTATTTGAACGGCACCGGCATCGCTATGAGTTTAACGATGCATACCGGGAGCAGTTCATGCAAGCCGGGATGGTTCCTACGGGAGTGAATCCTGAGACCGACCTGGTGGAGATCATTGAGATACCCTCGCACCGCTGGTTTGTGGGTGTTCAGTTTCATCCCGAGTACCGGAGTACGGTGCTGGATCCCCATCCGCTGTTTGTTGATTTTATAAAACACTCGTTACTAAAAGATTAATATGGATAGAAATTCAATTCTGGGTATTGTACTGATCTTTGCCATTCTGGTCGTATTTTCCATCATCAACCAACCCTCCAGGGAGCAGATAGAAGCTGCCCGGCGGCGCAGCGACTCGATAGCCCTTGTAGAGGCTGAAGCAGAGCGGGCGATTATAGCCGCGCAGGAGAAACAACAGGATGCTGTCATGCAGGAAGAGCTCCCCGGTTTGCCCGACACCTTGACTACCCAAAAAGAGCTACAGAGCAAGGTCGACCAGTTCGGCATCTTCGGAAAGGCAGCCCTGGGTGAAGAGAAGCTGGTTACCCTCGAGAACAACCTGATGAAGATCACCTTCACCAGCAAGGGGGGGCGTATTTACTCCGTGGAGCTCAAGGATTACCAGACCCACGACTCGCTGCCGCTGATATTGTTTGAAGGCGACAAGACCCTCTTCGGACTCAACTTCTTTGCCCAGAACCGCAGCATACAAACCGACCAGCTCTACTTCACCCCGGTGACAGAAGAAACCTCGGTTGTTGTCAACGGACCGGAAGTACGCAAAGGCAGCGAAGGACGCCAGCGTTTCAACAAGGAGCACCCGGGGGAGACCAAAACGGTAGCTTTCCGTCTCGAGGTGGCACCCCAACGGTACATGGAGTATCGCTACACATTGGAGCACAACTCCTTTCTGGTTGGCTTCGACCTGAACCTCCAGGGACTGGAGAGCTACATCGCCTCCAACCAGTCGTCACTCACCTTCACCTGGTCGTTTGATGTACCCCGCCAGGAGCGGCAGTCGAAGTTTGGCGAAGACCGCTATACGAACATCACCTACAAATTCTTCCAGGACGAGGTGGATAACCTCTCCCAGACCAAGTCGGACGAGGAGAACCTGTCGACCCGCGTGAAGTGGATCGGCTTCCGTCAGCTGTTCTTCAACTCCACCATCATTGCCAAAGAGGCTTTCCCCAACGCGTTTGTGCGGTCGGAACGCTACACTGAACATCCCGAATACCTGGCCAACTTCTATACCGACCTCGCCATCCCCTACCAGGGCAGCGGGTCGGAGGAGTTCAACATGGAGTTTTACTTCGGACCGAATCATTACCAGACCCTCAACCAGTACGATATCGATCTGGAGCGACTCGTTTACCTGGGTTATGCCATTGTGCGACCAGTGAACCGTTACCTGATCATCCCGCTGTTCAACTTCCTGCGGAAGTACATTGATAACTTCGGGATCATCATTTTGCTACTGACCATTTTCATCAAGACCATCCTCTTCCCGTTTACCTACAAGTCGTACGTGTCGCAAGCCAAGATGCGGGCATTAAAACCAGAGCTGGATGAGTTGAACAAGAAGTTCGGCAGCGACAAACCCATGGAAAAGCAGCAGGCCACCATGGCGCTCTACAAGAAAGCCGGCGTGAATCCCATGGGCGGGTGTCTGCCCATGCTGTTACAGTTCCCCATACTCATTGCCATGTTTTTCTTCTTTCCCACATCGATAGAGCTCCGTCAGGAGAGTTTCCTGTGGGCACATGACCTGTCGACATACGACTCCATCCTCGACCTGCCCTTCAATATACCTTTTTATGGCGACCATGTGAGTCTCTTCTGTTTACTGATGACCATCACCACCATCATCTCCACCCGCATGAACCAGCAGGCCACCACCTCGCAGGGCATGCCCGGCATGAAAACCATGATGTACATGATGCCCGTCATGTTTCTTTTCATACTGAACAGCTACTCGGCAGGATTAAGCTACTACTATCTGCTGGCCAACCTGATCACCATCGGGCAGACCTATCTTATCCGGTCGTTCACCGACGAGGAGAAGATCCGGGCGCAGCTGCAGGTGAACCGGAAGAAACCCGTTCAGAAGTCGCGGTTTCAGAAAAGACTGGAAGACATGGCGAAGCAAAAAGGCATGCAGTTGCCCAGGAAATAACCTGTAGCTGAAACACGTGAGAAGAAGACTGAGCCTCCTTTTGTTGATTCTGACCAGCAGTAATCTGTTAGGACAGGAGCGCAGTTTTCAGCTCTGGAACCTGAATGTTATCCAGGCGAAGGTCACCGACCGGTTCACGCTGGGAGTAACGGAGAAGGTTCAGTACACCACTGAAAGCGGTGCATTCAATCTGAAGTACGGCGACCTCTCGGTCACTTACGCCGTCAATTCCTGGTTTTCGATAGGCGTGGGAGGCCGGTTGCTCCACTCCCGCAAGGGTGAGGAGTGGAAACGTGAGCAGCGGCCCATGGTGTTTGGCGATATGGACGGCAGCTGGAGGAAAGTGACGTACAACTTCTCCAACCGCATCGAGTACCGGTTTATAGAATCCGGTACCAACCATTTCCGGCACTGGCAGATGTTCAGGGTAGAGATGCCCCCGTTCCGGGCGCCCTGGTTCAGTCTTTATGTTGCCGAAGAAAGCTTTATCCCCATTGATCCACTGAGCCTGCAGACAGCCCGTTTCTATGCCGGCACGAAAGTGAAGTACACGAAAAATCTGGCCATGCGGGTATACTACGTTTTGGAGAAACGAAAAAACACACCTTCGTGGAGTACCTGCGATGTGCTGGGGCTGAACCTGATCGTGCTGATCTGACACCCGGAGCAACCCGTTCAGTTTATCAGGCAAAAAAAAATCATCACACATTAAACTATTCTGTTTATATGGTGTCGAATATCCGTTAATCAATAAAGAATTATACCATGAAAAAAATTGGTTTTTTGATTTTGTCGGTTATGCTGGCCGTGATTGTTTGTCAGGCACAGCCCGGACAGCGGACCTTTGACCCTGAGGAGATGGCAAAGCGTCAGACTGCCCAGTTAAAGGAAGCATTAGGGTTGAATGCCGACCAGGAGAAGCAGGTACTGGAGCTGAACCTGGAGTCGGGCAAGAAGATGCGCGAGCTACGTCAGGAGAACCAGGGTGCCGGCTTTGAGGCGATGCGTGAGAAGATGGGAAAGATCAGGGAAGAGCAGGACAAGAAGATGAAAGAGATCCTGACCGAAGCCCAGTGGGAGAAATACCAGAAATACCAGGAAGAGCGCAGGTCACGTCGAAGCCAGGGTCGCCCCGGGCGCAACTAACAAAAAATCCACCGGAACAGTACATCTTTTCCGGTGGATTTTTTTATAACACTACAAAACTATACGGGGAAGTTATTTCTCAGGCTCACCATTTTGATAGCGGTGACAGCTGCCTCAACCCCCTTATTTCCCAGTCGGCCCCCGGCGCGGTCTTTTGCCTGCTGCATATTTTGGGTAGTAAGGATTCCGAACACAAACGGTTTGTTATACTTCAGGTTCAGCAGGGTAGTACCCTGGGTCACGCCCTGGCAGATAAAGTCGAAGTGTCGTGTTTCGCCCTGTATGACGCAACCCAGGAGGATAATGGCGTCCACGTTATCCAGCTCCGCGAAGAACTGAGCACCGAGGGGCAGCTCGAAGCTGCCGGGCACATGTTTCACGAGGATATCCTCCTCAGCGGCGCCATGCTTTTTCAGTGTATCTACGGCTGCCCGTTCCAGGGCGCCGGTGATCCCGTAGTTCCACTCGGCCACCACCACGCCGAAGCGCATGTTCGCGGCCGGCGGCACAGCGTTGATATCGTATTGAGAAAGGTCTTTGGTTGTCATTCCCGCAAAACTAGTTGATTTCGAGCCGCGCGATATACTTATCGACGTTCTGGCCTTCCGACGACTGCGGGAACTCCTCCTTGATCCGTTTATAGAGAGCCAGAGCTTCCTGAGTTTTCTCCATTGACTCGAGCAGGGTACCGGCCTTCATCAGGTACACCGGTGTGGTGAGCTCGTTATCGTTCATGGAGTACGCCTTTTTGTAGTGTTTGAGAGCGGCCTGCTCATCGCCCAGCTCCAGTCTGGCATCGCCCATGGCTCCTTCTTTCACCGGTCCCAGCAGGAGGTCTTTTGTTTTGAACCGTTTGAGGTAGTACAGAGCATCCTCGTACTGCTCCAGGCGGAGGTAGGAGATACCCGTGTAGTATTTCGCCAGCTTAGCCGGTTTGGTCATTCCGTAGTTATCGATGATATCGAGGAAACCCAGGTAGTTCCCGTCGCCATTGATGGCCAGGTTAAACGAATCTTTTTCGAAGTAGTTCTCTGCCATGAACATCTGCGACAGCGCCTCTTTTTCCCGGGGTTGCATATAAAAGCGGGTGATACCCAGCCAGGCTATCACCACCACAACGATTACCCCCACTGCATACGTAATCGGCTTCTGGTTCTCTTCGATGAAGCGTTCCGTTTTGGTTAACGCACTCTCCAGTTCCTGCAAATTATCATCTTGTTGTGATTTCTTCTTTGCCATGTTATCGATTTTCAAAATTGTGCCGCAAAAATAGTTTTTTTTTATGAACTCTGCGGCAAAGAAAACTATAAATTTGAGGATTAATCAACAACCGGGTGTTAATCGTTCAAAAATCCGGCAACGTTTTTCCTGCCGGTGATTTTTTGGTAGTTTTGCACACTCACGAGAGCAACATGATATATGTATATTGAAGAAATTTCCATTTTGAACTTCAAGAACCTGCGTGATGTGCAGGTAGTCTTTTCTCCCCGTCTGAACTGTCTGATTGGCAATAATGGGGCAGGGAAGACCAATTTGATGGATGCGGTTTATTACCTGTCGTTCTGCAAGAGTTTTTTTCATTCCACTGATCAGTGGAACATTCACCACGATGAAGATTTCTTCATGCTCAGTGCCAGCTACCGTCGTCTCGATATGATGGAGGCCATATCCTGCGGTTTACAGCGAGGCCAGAAGAAGCAGTTCAAGCGCAACGCGAAGGTTTACCGCCGGCTCATGGAGCATATCGGGTTATTGCCGCTGGTGATGATCACTCCTTCCGACAACAGCCTCATATTAGGAGGCAGTGATGAGCGCCGGAAGTTCATGGACGGGGTGATCTCGCAGTACAACCACAGTTACCTGAGCGACCTCCTCGATTACAACCGGGCGTTACAGCAGCGCAACAACCTGCTGAAGCAGTTTGCTGCCGGTGGTTACTTCGATGCCGAGCTGCTGGCTATCTGGGATGAACAGCTCACCGGACCAGCGCAGCGCATTCATGCTGAGCGGAGTCAGTTTGTAGAGAAGCTGGTGCCTGTTTTTCAGCAGTACTACACCCACATCTCCCGGGGCAATGAGCAAGTCGGCCTGGTACACCAGTCGGACCTCTACACCAGCGATCCCGTCACCCTGCTGCAGGAGGCACTGGTCAGGGACCGGGAAGCGCGGTACACTACGGCAGGCATTCACAAGGACGATCTGGAGTTCCGGATTGATACCTTTCCCATTCGGAAGCTGGGATCGCAGGGACAGAAAAAGACCTATCTGGTAGCGCTGAAGCTGGCGCAGTATGAGTTTATCCGGGAAACATCGGGACTGAAGCCTATCCTGTTGCTGGATGACATCTTCGACAAGCTCGACCGCCACCGGGTGGAGCAGATCATCAAGGTGGTAGCCGACGATTCGTATGGACAGATCTTCCTCACCGACACCAACCGGGAGCACCTCGATGCCATCATCAAAAAGATGGATGCGGCCTATCGTATATTTAACGTACAGGATGGAACCATAACTTTGGCAGAATGAGAAGAAGCTACACCCAGTCGTTACGCGAGGTGCTCCACGAGTGCCTGCAGTCGATGAACATGGAAACTAAGCTCCGCGAGGTCAGCGTCGTGCAGATGTGGGAGCCCCTGCTCGGGAAGACCATTGGGCGTTACACGAAGAACATCTACCTGTCGAAAGGTATATTATATGTAGAGCTCACCTCTCCTGTAGTCAAAAATGAACTTTTTCTGATGCGTGAAGAGATCCGCAACCGCCTGAATGACCAGGCAGGTGAGGAGATCGTAAAAAAGATAGTCATGAGGTAATCCCGAAGAATCGTTTTAAAAAAAAACACCAGGTAGACTGGTGTTTTTTTTTGATGATTATTAATCCTCCTCCTGTTCGGCCTCGTATGCTTTCAGCAGTTCCTCCTGCACTTCGGCAGGCACTTTCTCGTACCCGTCGAATTCGATGTTGAACAAACCCCGTCCGCCGGTGACAGAGCTGAGCGATGTTGCATATCGGAACATCTCTTTCTGCGGCACTTTAGCGCTAATTTTCTCCATACCCCGTTCGGAGCCCATGCCCATGATCATAGCCCGTCGGCCCTGCAGGTCGCTCATCACGTCGCCCATCCTGTCCGAGGGCACCCACACGTCGAGGTTATAGATTGGTTCCAGGATTTTAGCCCCGGCATTTTTAAACGCTATGCTAAACGCGTTTCGTCCGGCCAGCTTAAAAGAAATCTCGTTGGAGTCGACCGGGTGCATTTTCCCGTCGTACACATACACGCGGATATCGCGGGCGTAGGAACCCGTTAGCGGGCCCTCCTCCATTTTCTCCATGATTCCCTTCAGGATTGCCGGCAGGAAGCGAGCGTCGATTGATCCCCCCACGATAGAGTTGATAAAGATCAGTTTACCCCCCCAGGGCAGGACATGTTCCTGCACGTCGCGGACAGATATTTTCTGCTCCTTGTCGCCGAACTTGAACATTGTTTTCGGTTCCGATCCTTCCGTGTAAGGTTCGATGATCATGTGCACCTCGCCGAACTGACCCGCGCCGCCCGACTGTTTCTTATGGCGGTAGTCGGCCTGAGCCGGTTTCGTGATTGTTTCCCGGTACGGAATTTTCGGCTGGATATAGTTCACATCAATCTTGTAAGTATTATCGAAGTGCCACTTCAGCACGTTCAGGTGGTATTCGCCCTGACCGTGCACCAGCAGCTGTTTCAGTTCTTTAGAGTACTCGATGATAAAAGTAGGATCTTCGAACTTGATACGGTTCAGTATTTCCCCCACTTTCTCATCGTCCGTCTCATTCACTGCTTTCACGGCGATAGTATGTTTTGTTGGCGGAAATTTGATCGGTTCATATTTGGTATCCGCATCTTTGGTAGTGAGGGTTTGGTTGAACTTAGAATCTTTCAGTTTCACGGTACATCCCAGGTCGCCGGGCAACAGCTCGTCCACTTTCTCGCGGTTTTTCCCGGCGGAGACGAACAGTTGGGACAAGCGTTCCTTGTTTCCTGTTTTGGTATTTATCAGGTCGAGACCCTCGGTGATTTTCCCTGACATGACCTTAAAGAAAGTGATTTCGCCCACGTGTGATTCCACGGAAGTTTTAAAGACGAACAAGCTTGGTTCGGCATTTTCGTCCATTGCCAGTTCTTTTCCGGAGGCCACTTTTCTCTGCGGGCGTTCATCCGGTGCGGGAGCTGCCGTGGCTATGAACTCCATGAGCCGGCCCACGCCGATATCTTTTTTCGCACAGGAGCAGAACACCGGGAACAGGTCGCGTTGCAGCAGACCCAGTTTCAGACCCTTGTTGATCTGTTCTTCCGTGAGGGCGCCATTCTCGAAGTACTGTTCCATCAGCGCTTCGTCGTTCTCGGCAGCCATTTCCGTCAGTTCGTTCAGCAGACCTTCAGCTTTCTCTTTTTCCCCTGCCGGTATATCCAGCACTTTTGGTTCTCCACCATTGGGGCTGTACTGGTACATTTTCATTTTCAGCACATCGATGACAGAAGAAAAAGCCGGTCCGGCGTCGAGCGGGTATTGGAACACGGTCACTTTATTCCCGAAGTTTGTTTTGCACTGATCCAGTGCAGCTTCGAAGTTAGAGTTATCGTGGTCGAGCTGGTTAAACACCAGCATCACAGGCACGTTCAATGCTTCGGCATGACGAGCCGCTGAGAGCGTTCCTGATTCCACGCCGTTAGTTGCATTCACCATGAGCAGGCTCAGGTCGCACACGTTCAGTGACGACACCAGTCCACCGCACAGGTCATCCATTCCCGGGGCATCGAGGATATTGATTTTTGCCCCGTCACATTCGGTGTACAGCAGTGATGACAAAACCGAGTTGCCATATTCCTGTTCGATGGGAGTATAGTCAGAAACTGTGTTCTTCGCAGTTACCTCGCCTCTTCTGTTGATCACTCCACCCTCAAAGAGCATGGCCTCCGCGAGGGTGGTTTTTCCACTGCCGGCATTACCGGTTAACGCAATGTTTCGAATTCTTTTTGTCTTGTAAACCTTCATGTTATTTGATTTTTATGATTCATTTTCGGCCTTTTCGCGCACAAGTTATTTTAAAAAAGGTGACCAAAATTAATAATATTTTATTAACGATCAAGTTTATTATTATTTTTGGCAGGGATTAGTAGCCCATGCTGAAAAAAATCATCATAATTATCATTGCGCTCATTTCCTGTTTCGTAGCCACTGCGCAGGCGCGTTTTGTGTTAAGCGGCACGGTCAGTGATGCTGTCACGGGTGAAGACCTGGTGGGGGCCACTGTTTATGTAGAAGATGATCGCGGCACGGGAGCAGTCACCAACTCCTACGGATTTTACTCCCTCACTTTGTCGGCCGGCACCTACCGCGTACACTACCGGTATGTAGGCTACGGTTCCCAGGAGTTGGAAGTAGTGATGGATACAGCAGTACATCAGGCTGTGGAGTTAACCCCTGTGGCCTATGAGCTGGGTAACATAGAAGTCTCCGGCGGTCGTCCCGACCGGAACGTGACCTCCACGGAGATGGGGTTATTAGAGATCACACCCGGGCAGCTGGAGCACATCCCCGTGATATTTGGTGAGGCTGATTTGCTCAAGACCATTCAGCTGATGCCCGGTGTGAAAGCAGCTGGCGAGGGGAATTCCGGGTTTCATGTCCGCGGGGGAGGGTTAGACCAGAACCTCCTGTTGTTAGATGAAGCCCCGGTGTACGGTGCATCGCATCTGCTCGGGTTTTTTTCCGTGTTTAACACCGGAGCCATCCGTCATGCCCGGTTGCTAAAAGGCTCCATTCCTGCCGGTTATGGAGGTCGCACCTCCTCTGTACTTGACATCCGGATGCGTGAAGGCAATCTCCGGCGGTTTGGCGTCTCCGGCAACCTCGGGCTCATCTCGTCGAGCCTCACGCTGGAAGGGCCGTTGGTGAAAGATAAAAGCTCCTTCATCCTCAGCGGTCGCCGCACCTATGCCGATCTCTTTCTGAAGCTGTCGGGCGATGCCGACCTTCGCCGCACCTACTTATACTTTTACGATCTGAACCTGAAAACCAACTACAAGCTAAACAGTCGCAACCGCATCTTCCTGTCCGGTTACCTGGGGCGTGACGATTTCGGTTACAAAGACGAGTATGGCTTTGACTGGGGCAGTCTCACCGGCACCCTCAGGTGGAATCACATTTTCAGCGACCGGTTGTTCTCCAACACCTCTCTCATTCACAGCAACTACTCCTATCACATTGCCATCGCGGAGAACCTGGGAGTGAGTGTCCGCTCGCGCATCAAAGATCTGAACCTGAAGCAGGACTTCACCTACTATGTCCATCCCGCCCACACCCTTCAGTTCGGCCTCAACCTGATTCATCACACCATTCTCCCCGGCGATGTATCCGTTGAAGGCGCTGTCGGCTTTTTCCCCTCCGGGGACATCCCCGGGCGCAAAGCCCTCGAGTGGGCTGCCTACCTCTCCAATGAGCAGCGAATAGCGCCATTTTTAACACTCAGTTACGGACTTCGCTTAGCCATGTTCAGCAATCTTGGAGGTGAGTACTACACCTTTGATACAGCCGGGGAGTTATTGACAGTCGACGAAGCCGGCAGCCTAGAAATTTACAAGACCCAGGGAGGGATAGAGCCGCGGCTGGCGCTGACCTGTATGCTCACCCCCCGGAGCTCGGTGAAAGCCTCCTACAACCGGCTGCAACAGTTTCTGCATCTGCTCTCCAACACCACCACCTCCACGCCGGTTGATTTATGGATACCCAGCAGCAACCAGGTGAAGCCTCAGGTATCTGACCAGGTATCGGTAGGATACTTCAGGAACTTCCGGGATCATCAGTGGGAATCATCGCTGGAGGTATACTACAAGAACCAGCAGAACCAGATAGATTACAAGAACGGTGCGGAGCTGGTATTCAACTCCATGGTAGAGTCGGAGCTCGTATTTGGGCGAGGATGGGCATACGGTGCCGAGCTGTTAGTAAAGCGCAACAGCGGTCGGCTGAACGGCTGGGCAGGCTACACTTTGTCGCGCACCCTGCGACAGTTCAGCGCCATCAACCAGGGTCGGTCATTTCCGGCGCGACACGACCGCGTACATGACATCACCATCGTGGCCCTGTACGACCTCAGTCCCCGCGTGAAAGTCTCGGCCACGTGGGTTTACAACACCGGCAATGCCGTCACCTTTCCCGGTGGGAAGTACGAGATTGAAGGACAGCCGGTAGCGTGGTACACCGAGCGGAACGGCTACCGCATGCCCGACTACCACCGTCTCGATGCGGGCATCACGTGGCAGCGCAAAAAGACCGCCACGCGTGAATCCAGCTGGAGCTTCTCGGTGTACAACGTATATGGCCGGGAGAATGCCTATTTTATTGATTTCCGGTCGCGTGAGGATGATCCGCGGAAGACCGAAGCCGTGCAGGTGTCGTTGTTTAGTGTGATCCCGTCGGTGAGTTACCGGTTTAAGTTTTAACAAGAAGAAAAATGAACAAAAGAAAGGGAGCAACCATGATAGAACCATGCAGGCATGCAGGCCGGACCATACGGGTTCCCTGTTGGGGGAGACCAGCGTGGTCATCGCCACGTTGCCTGTGTATTGACCTAATGATCCTTCTGTTCTTCGTGAGCTGCGAGAAGGTGATAGAAGTAGAGTTGAATAAGAACTCGCCAGCCCTTGTTGTGGAAGGTCATTTATCGTACAACACCCCGGAGCTGGAGGTACGGGTAACCCGTACCGGCAACTATTTTGATACAACTGCCCCCGGGGTTGTAGAAGATGCCGGGGTATATCTGGAAGATCCCTCCGGCGGGCAGTGGCAGGCCGGGATAGACAGCAGCGGTGTATATCGGCTCAGCGGACTCCATCCGGAGCCCGGCGTCACCTACACGCTGCGGGTAGAAGACCAGGGGAAGAGCTACACCGCACAATCGACCCTACCCATGCCTGTTCGGATTGACTCGATAGGATACGAGTACAACCGTGAAACGCGATTTCTCGAGAGCGGTTACCGGTTGCTGGTTTTTTTCAGTGATCCAGTTAGTCAGCAGAACTATTACCGGATTCGTATCTCCCGCAACGGGGAGGAAACGGACCGTTTGGGCGACCTAATAGTATTTGATGACAGCGACTTCAATGGCATGAGCATCCAGGTCAGGTTACGCCGGCAAGCCTTTCTGCCGGGTGACACCGCGCAGGTTGACTTATTGTCGATCGATCAGTCAGCCTGGCGTTATTTCACCACTCTCCGGGAGGTATCCGGGTTGAATCCCGGTTCACCGGCGCCTGCCAATCCCGCATCCAACTTCGACCAGGGAGTGTTAGGATATTTCTCGGCATGGTCGGGGAGTGGAGCGACGATCATTATTGAGTAAAACGTCGGGAGACATCACCCTACAAAAGCCTGGAGTTATTTTTGTGTTTGGAGTTAATCTTTCAGGAACGGGAAATACACGTACAGGTTTTCTTTAGTAAGTTTGGTTCCATAACCCGAGTCCTGGAAAGCCTCGGCATATTTCACTTTAGTGCCTCTATCGCGGCCATATATCTCGATCAGTTTATCACGGAAAGGCTCCGCGTTGGAATGTTGTTTACGTTTCTCACCCATCCATGCGCGGCGTTCCGCGTCAGTATCGGGCACTTCGTTCAGTCCACCGCGGTTATACGGCAGCCACTCGTACATTTGCGAAGTATGTTGGTGGTACATATCCATTTTCTTTTCGATCACCCCATCGATATCCACTGCCACATCCGGCACGAACTTAACGGGGTATTGGAATCCGTCGCTCATCCATAGGAACATCGGGTTTTTATCCAGGTGTCTCACTTTCGGCAGCACTTTCGGTACGGTGACCATGTATGCAGCGTCGAGCACGAGGGTTCCCGTGTTACGGTGATCCGGGTGGTAGTCGTTTGTCCGGTGGGTGATCACCAGGTCGGCCTGATGTTCTCGGATCAGTTTCACGATCTGCAGTCGGTTTTTGATTGTCGGCATCAGGAAACCGTCGTGGTTATCGAGGGTAATATATTTCACGCCGATAGCTTCCCCGGCACGGCGGGCCTCTTCGCGTCGTATCTTCGCCAGCTTTCTGGAGGAGAGAGACTGGTGACCCGCGTCGCCGTTGGTGACTGACACCAGCAGCACGTTATGTCCATCGCGGGCCCACAGGTAAGCCGAGCCACCCGATTTCTCCGGGTCATCGGGATGAGCACCTATGATGATGACATTCAGCTTCTTGCCAGAAGTGTTCTGGGCATAGACGCCGGAAAAGGAGAACGAGAAGAGGGTAATGAGCAGGAAACAAATACGTGAGTTCATTGTTATCAGATTAAGTTATTAAAAAATATGCATCAAATATATAAGATTTTTTAGAGAAGCCCCGTTTGATCCTGACAAAAAAAAATCATTAAATCCTGGAGAAAATGGCCAACATGTTATGGAACATTCTTATATTTGCATATCATTATTGAGTAGTAAAGTTTACACAATAATGTATTTTTTTCAAAAGCCTTGTCTGTAACTGACGGGGCGGAGCTGTGTAAGGGCTCTCCATTTTTGAATTACAATCCCCTCTTTATCAATTTTTTATAAAACTTCTTTTCCAAAAGTTTCTTCATGTTAGGAGCGCTCATTTCTTCCCGTACCCGGTTAAAGTTGTTGATCAAGTTTTTTCTTTTTGACGGCAACAAGGGTTATTTACGGAAGATGGAGAAAGAGTTCAATGAATCGACCAATGCCATACGGCTGGAGTTAAACCGGTTTGTTGAAGCAGGGTTACTCACATCGGAGTATGAGGGTAGGCGGCGTTATTACCGTGCCAACACCCGTCATCCGTTGTATTATGATCTGCAGCGGATTGTTCTGAAGATGGTAGGCATTGATCAGATCATTGAGCGGGTGACCAGTCAGATAGGTGATTTAGAGGAAGCCTATATCATTGGCGACTTTGCCCTGGGTGTTGATGCCGAAGTGATTGAGCTGGCGCTGGTAGGTGAGCAGCTCGATATCAGTTACATTAACCAACTGATGGAGAAAGCTGAAAAGATGATTGAGCGCAAGATCATGTATCAGGTACTCACCTCCGACCAGATGGCCTGGTTTTTCAAAGACAAACCCTCCTTGCTGATTTGGAAGGATGAGGATTGAACCCTTTATATGAAGATATTAGTAACCGGCAGCGCCGGATTTATTGGTTATCATCTCACCAGGCGTTTGTTAGAGCGAGGGGACACTGTAGTAGGGATGGACAACATCAACGACTACTACGATGTGAACCTGAAGTACAGGCGTTTAGCGGAGACGGGGATCAGTTGTGAGGCAGAGAACTGGCACCGGATGGTACAGAGCACGAATTATCCGGACTACCGGTTTATACGGATGCATTTGGAGGAGAGGGAAGGGGTAGATCGTTTATTTGCCGAAGAGCAGTTTGACAAGGTCTGCAATCTGGCCGCCCAGGCTGGTGTGCGATACAGTTTGGAGAACCCCCATGCTTACATCAGCAGCAACATTGTAGGGTTCATGAACATACTGGAAGCCTGTCGCTACAACCACATACAACATTTGGTTTATGCCAGTTCCTCCAGTGTTTACGGCAACAACACGAAGATGCCCCTCAGCACCAGTGACAACGTTGATCATCCCCTAAGCCTGTATGCCGCCACCAAGAAGAGCAACGAGCTGATGGCCCACACCTGCAGCCACCTGTATGGACTCCCCACCACAGGACTGCGGTTTTTCACCGTATACGGACCCTGGGGGCGCCCCGACATGGCCTATTACCTGTTTACCAAAGCCATCCTTGAAGGCAAACCTATCAAAATATTCAACAACGGCCACCTTGAACGCGACTTCACCTATGTGGATGATATAATAGAAGGCGTGGTGCGGGTGATTGACCGTGCGCCCGTTGTACAATCAAGGCAGGCCTTGTCACAACAAACGCATCGCACCATTCCCCCCTACAAAATTTACAACATCGGCAACAGCAGTCCCGTTTCATTAAGTGATTTCATTGCAGCTATTGAACAATCGTTGGGTAAAACAGCAATGAAACAGTACTATCCCATGCAGCCCGGGGATGTTTTAAAAACCTTCGCTGATATTGATGACCTGGAGGAGGATACAGGGTACAAACCCGGAACAGACCTGCAGGCAGGGATTGGCAAATTTATTAACTGGTATAAAGAGTATTACACAGAGTAACACCGTGTTCCCTCTACGCAACACTGTGTAACTGGAATTAAATTGACTTAAAATACATGAAAACCAAATCAACCATATTAGAGAAGATAGCCACCAACAGCGAAGTGGTCGGCATCATCGGCCTCGGTTATGTAGGCCTCCCCCTGGCCGTTAACTTTGCCGAAGCAGGCGTGAAAACCTTAGGCTTTGATAAGAACCCCGAGAAGGTAGATCTCATCAACCACGGCAAGAACTACATCGGTGATATCCGTGATGCGGTCTTACGGGAAGTCGTCGTTGACAAACTGACCCTCTCTGCCACCACCGACTTCAGCCGGATGAAAGAGTGCGATGCCCTGCTGATCTGCGTACCCACCCCCTTGGATAAGTTCAAAAAGCCTGACATGAGCTACATTGAAAGCGCCTGTCACGACATTGGCCGCCACATGCAGCCCGGCACCTTCATTAGTTTGGAGAGCACCACCTATCCCACCACCACGGAAGACTTTATGTTGCCGATCATTGAAGAGGAGAGCGGATTAAAGCACGGAGATGATTTTTGGCTGGCATACTCCCCCGAGAGGGTTGATCCCGGGAATAAATCGTTTCACACGCGAAATACGCCAAAAGTATTGGGAGCCATGACACCTGAAGGATTGGAAATTGGAGAAGCCATCTACAAACAAGCCATCGACCACATCCATCCGGTCAGCTCACCCCGCGTAGCAGAGATGGTCAAGATATTGGAGAACACCTACCGACTGGTGAACATCAGTCTGATCAACGAGCTGGCGCTGTTAGCCGGCAAGATGGATATCAATATATGGGAAGTGATTG
>Ga0172382_10002927_pt1 | contig 27677 bp, 25 predicted proteins | sample Leawel138RmetaG_FD_122245 | JGI IMG/M metagenome (GOLD analysis project Ga0172382, IMG submission 122245) | Leachate microbial communities from a municipal landfill in Southern Ontario, Canada - Leachate well 138R metaG | ecosystem: Engineered > Solid waste > Landfill > Unclassified | place...
GATGGGCGCTTAGGTGAGGGTGGGACGATTTCTCCTACCGTCTGTGCTTAACCGCCAGATAACGAATTTGTCCCTCCACCCCCGACAAGCCCTTTTTGGCTTGTCGGGATGAAACATACAAGCAAATCGTATTCGCGCCCTGCCCATCGGACAATTATCGCGAATACGATTCGCTCCTATGTTTCTTCGTTTGGCCTGCCCGCCTGTGCCATGATCAGCACCTGATCCGCTTGCTCCGGTTTTCTCCATGCCCGCACCCCGTTGGGACATCTTCTGCTCCGTGGTCGACAACTTCGGCGACATCGGCATCTGCTGGCGCCTGGCGCGCCAGCTGGCAGCCGAGCACGGCCTGCAGGTCCGCCTGTGGGTGGATGACCTCGCCTCCTTCCGCCGCATCAACCCGGAGATCGCTCCGGGCCAGGACGTGCAGCACAGCCGCGACGTCGAGGTGCGGCTGTGGAGCACGCCGTTTCCCGCCACCGCACCGGAGGCGGTGGCCGACGTGGTGATCGATACCTTCGCCTGCACCCTGCCCCCACCCTATCTGGCGGCCATGGCGGTGCGGCCGCAGGCGCCGCGCTGGGTGACGGTGGAGCACCTGAGTGCCGAGGACTGGGTGGCCGGCTGCCATGGCCTTGCCTCGCCGCAGCCCAGCCTGCCGCTGCTGCGGCACTTTTTCTTTCCCGGCTTCAGCACCGGCACCGGCGGCCTGCTGCGCGAGCGCGGCCTGCTGGAGGCACGCCGCGCCTTTCAGGCCGATACCGCGGCACAGGCGGCATTCTGGTCCGAACTGGGCCTGCCGCCGGCGAACGGCGAGCTGCGCCTGTCGCTGTTTGCCTACGATTGCGCCCACATCACCCCGCTGCTGCATCATTGGGAGCAATCCGAACTGCCGTTGCGCGTGCTGGTGCCGGAGGGGGCGCTGGCACGGCGCATCGGCGCCCGTTACGCGGTGGCGGACGCGGCCACCGGCGCCGTCTTTGGTGCCGGCGCGCTGACCGTGCAGGTACTGCCCTTCATCGAACAGGACTGCTACGACCGCCTGCTGTGGGCCTGCGACATCAATTTCGTGCGCGGCGAGGACTCCTTTGTGCGCGCCCAGTGGGCCGGCCGTCCCCTGATATGGCAGCCCTATCGTCAGGAGGAGGACGCCCACAGCCACAAGCTGGAGGCCTTTCTGCACCGCTACTGCGCCGGGCTGGGCCCGCTGGAGGCGGCGGCGCTGCGCGCCCTGTGGCAGACCTGGAACCGGGAGGCCGGCATGGCCGAGCACTGGGCCGCCTTCCTCGCCCACCGGGCGGCGTATGCCGTGCATGCCGAACTATGGACCCGGCAAATGTCAGATTTGGGCGATCTGGCGGCGAATTTGCGCTCTTTTTGCACCCCTGCGACCGCCTAGGGCAAAAGACCCGCGGGGGCGTACGAATTTATTGGACATTCGGGTATAATTCCGCCCTCTTTTCCACCCAGACAGTACCCTCACTATGAAAACCGCACAGGAAATCCGCGCCGGCCAGGTCATGATGGTTGGCAATGACCCCATGGTCGTGCTGAAGGCCGAGTTCAACAAGTCGGGCCGCAACGCCGCCGTGGTCAAGATGAAGATGAAGAACCTGCTCACCGGCGCCGGCATGGAAACCGTGTACCGCGCCGACGACAAGTTCGAGACCGTGATCCTCGAAACCAAGGACGTCACCTACTCCTACTTCGCCGACCCCATGTATGTGTTCATGGACGAGGAGTACAACCAGTACGAGATCGAAGCGGAGAACATGACCGACGCGCTGAAGTACCTGGAAGACGGCATGCAGTGCCAGGTGACCTTCTACAACGGCAAGGCCATCTCCGTCGACCTGCCCACCACCGTGGTGCGCGAGATCGTCTACACCGAGCCGGCCGCCAAGGGCGACACCTCCGGCAAGGTGATGAAGGTGGCCAAGCTGAACACCGGCTACGAACTCTCCGTGCCGGCCTTTGTCGAGATCGGCGACAAGATCGAAATCGATACCCGCACCGACGAGTACCGCGCCCGCGCCAAGTAAGCGCGCCGTACGGTGAAATGAAAAAGGGGCAGCCGCGAGGCTGCCCCTTTTTTTACGCTCAAATCAAAAGCCGTCAACGCAAAGACACAACGGCTGCAAAGATTAACCCGGCAGAAGATGCAGGTCGGAGCAGTGCAGCGTAACCCGGCATAACCCTACGGCTGTCGAATTTTCACGCCCGCATCTTCTTTGCGTTCTTTGCGGCCTTCGCGTCTTTGCGTTTAACGATTATTACGAGCAGCTGCCGCAGCAGCCGATGCCGAGCTTGCTCTTGATGGTGGCCACGACGGTGTCGCTGGAGGTGGCGTTGATGTCGAGCAGCAGGCCGGCCTTGCGGTAGAAATCGGCCAGCGGGGCGGTCTTTTCGTTATAGGTGTCGAGACGCTTGCTGATCGCCTCTTCGGTTTCGTCGTCACGCTGGATCACCGGGCTGCCGCACTTGTCGCACTTGCCCTCGACCTTGGTCGGCTTGCTCTTGACGTTGTAGATCTCCTGGCAGGCGGAGTTGGAGCAGGTGCGGCGGGTGGTCAGGCGATCAAGGATCACCTCGCGCGGCACATCCAGATTCACGGCGAAATCCAGCTTGATGTTCAGCTTGGCCAGCATGCCCTGCAGGGCTTCGGCCTGCGGGATGGTGCGCGGGAAGCCGTCGAGCAGGAAGCCCTTGGCGCAGTCCGGCTGCTGCAGGCGCTCGCCCATGATGCCGAGGATCAGTTCGTCCGGCACCAGGTCGCCGGCCTTCATGAAGGCGTCGGCCTTCTTGCCCAGCTCGGTGCCTTCCTTTACCGCACCGCGCAGGATGTCGCCGGTGGAAATCTGTACCGAACCGTCGAGGGCGGTCAGCAGCTTGGCCACGGTGCCTTTGCCGGCGCCGGGGGCGCCCAGAAGAATCAATCGCATGGTGTTTCGTCTCCGAGTGAATGAATTATTTGATTGTGATGCGGGACAGCCTTGCTGCCGGTCGACCATGGATTCTAACGGTTGGGGGCCGAAGATGACGGCAAATAATCGTTATCGGCGCATAAGCAGAATTGCAGTGCGACCATGCCCGGGCCACATGCACTACACTGGGCTCTGTACCTGGTCCAAGTCTGCCGATGAAACACGCCGCCCTCCTTGTCCTGCTGTTCTGCCTCACCGCGTCGCCGGACGCGCAGGAGGCCTATCTGCCCTGGCAGGCAGAAAATTTCGCCATTGCCGCGCCGCTGGGGGGATTGCAGGGCGATGCGGCGCGCGGTCGGGAGATCGTCGCCTCCCGCGAGCGCGGCAACTGCATCGCCTGCCACATGCTGCCCATCCCGGAGCACCCCATGCACGGCACGCTGGCGCCGCCGCTGTTCGCTGTCGGCGCGCGCCTGTCCGCCGGCGAGCTGCGCCTGCGCGTGGTGGACGAGAAGCTGGTCAATCCCGAGACCATCATGCCGGCCTTCTATCGCGACCCGGCGCGCTACAACCGGCCACATCCCGATTACGCCACCACCATCCTCAGCGCGCAGGAGGTGGAGGATGTAGTGGCCTATCTGGTGACGCTGCGATGAGGCGTCTGCTGTTCGCCACGATCGCGCTGTTGCCGCTGGCGGCGGCGGCCTGGGAACAGCCGGTGTCGGGCTATGCCTATCTGCCCGCGCAGATGCAGGCCATGCAGGACGACGAATTCGAGAATCCCGGCATGTACACGGTGGAGGAAGGCGGCACGCTGTTCCATGCGCCGGGTTACAACGGCAACTCCTGCGCCGGCTGCCACGGTGACAACGGCAGCAGGCTCGATCCGAAGGCCATCGCGCGCTATCCGGTATACAGTGCCGCGCATCAGGGGCCGCTGACCCTGCAACAGCGCATCAACGATTGCCGCGAGCAGCATCTCGACGAGTTTCCCCACCCCTACGATGAGCCCGAACTGATTACGCTGGAGACCTATGTGCGCCATCTGGCGCGCGGCGAAAAGGTGAACGTCGATGTCAGCGGGGCGCTCAAGCCGTGGTACGACAGCGGCAAGGCGCTGTATCACACGCGCATCGGCCAGCTCGACATGGGCTGTCATCATTGCCATGACCGTTACGTGGACCTCAGCCTGCGCGATCAGATGCTCAACCAGGGCCACAGCAACGGCTTCCCCGCCATCGCCTGCAGACCGGCACCATCTCCAGCCTGCACGGCAAGTTCCGCGACTGCTACGCCACGCTGCGCGCCCTGCCCTACGCGGTGGGTTCCGCGGAGTTCATCGCGCTGGAGGTGTATCTCAACGCGCGCGGCAACGGCCTGCCCATCGAAACGCCGGGGATACGGCGATGAGAGGCGGGCTCTGCGCCCTGCTGCTGTTGTGCGCGCCGTTCCTGGCGGCGCAGGAACTGACGCCGGAGGAACTGGAGCGCTGGTTCGAGGACGACAGCCGCACGCAGCCCTACGACTTCGACGTCAACAGCGGCGAGCTGGAGTTTCTTGCCGCGATGCCGGACAAACGCGTGCCCCACTCGCGCAATGGCCTGCGCATCACTGTCAGCAGTCTGGCCGACGGCTGGGTGGAGCAGGCGCAGTGTCATGAGAATCTCGACCCGGTGCCGCTGGCGGAGGTGGTGTACAGATACCGTGAGATGCGCGACCTGCGCGTGGTCTCGACCACCGGGATCGAGCGGGCCTGGGTGGAAGGGCAGTCGGTGCAGATGGAGAACATCAGCCACGGCGCCGTGCTGTGCGTGGCCGCCGCGGCGCGCCTGCTGCGCCGCGAGGGCGAGGAGTACGTGCTGCGCAACGGCCCGTTCCAGCGCCGCTTCCTCGACGGCTATTTTCCCCTGCGCGTCAGCCTGACGCTGGAGTACCCGGCAGAGCGCCTGCGCGTGGCGAGTATCGACCCGCCGCCGCAGCCGGGCTTCAGCGTGCAACAGGCCAGCGGCCGGATCACCCTGGAGGCCCTGTTCGAGGGCAGGCTGTATACCGAGGTGCGCTTTCGCTCTGCGGTGCAGCCGTAGGGCCGGCTGCAGGCGTGTCTGGCCGACTGGAGTCGGCCCTACTTCGCCAGCCGCTGTTCCTCCACCGCCAGTTCGCGCAGCCCGCGCAGGGCGGTGGCCAGATTCTTTTCCGCACGATCGGTCGGATAGACCATGTAGGCCGGCATGGTGAAGGCCGGGCTGCCCTCCACCCGGAACAGACGTTTCTCCTGCAGCAGGCGGCGCGCGATGCGGATCGGCAGATAGGCCGAGCCGCCGCTCTGCTGCAGGCATTGCATGGCCAGCCAGCCGATGTTGGCGGTGCGCGCCGGCGGCGGGACATCGGGGTAATGGGTGCTGAACTGGGCGTGAAATTCCTGGCCCCAGTCGATATCCACATAGCCGGGGTCCGGCCAGGCCCGCGCGGGGTCGGTGCTGAACAGCAGCAGGGTCTCGTCGAACAGCCGTTCGATGCCCAGGCCGGGGCGGCTTTCCGGGGTATACATCAGGGCGATGTCGATGGTGCCCTGCACCAGCCCCTGCATCATCTCCGCCTCCATGCCGATCTCCATGCGCAGCGAGATGTCCGCCGCCTCCTGCTGCATCCACGCCGACCAGCGCGGCAGATAGCCCTCCCACAGGGCGATACGGGCGGCAAGGGTCAGGCTGCCCTGGAAACCCGCCGGCAGGCCGACATCGTGCCGGGCCTGCTCCAGGGTCTGCACCAGGGTCTTGGCGTGGCGCAGGAAACGCTGCCCCTCCACGGTCAGCTCGGCCCCGCCGCGGCCGCGGCGGAACAGCCGCGCCCCCAGCTGGGTCTCCAGCGCCTGGATGCGGGCGCTCACCGTGGACTGGGTGACATGGAGACGGGCGGCGGCGCCGACGAAGTTGCCGGCGGCGGCCACGGCGAGAAAGGTACGGGCGAACTCGATATCCATATTGCTTGGCCTCACGTATCGAACATTCAAATATTAACATACACAAAATATCGTTTGTCCGATTCAATCGCTGCCCATACCATGATCCCGTACCTGGCTGACGGCATGGCCGTCGGCAGACACCGCGAGGAGGATCAGACCATGATTAGCGACAAGAACGGCAATGCCGTGGCCACCGACGACGAAGGCTATCTGGTGGAGCCCGAGCTGTGGGACGAGCACGTGGCCCAGCAGCTGGCCTGGCAGGAGCAGCTGGAGCTGAACGACGAGCACTGGCAGGTGTTCCGCTTCATGCGCGGCTACTTCGCCGAACACCAGATCGCCCCCGACGCCCGGTTTACCATAAAATTCCTGGCCGACGAACTGGGCTACGGCCGCAAGGCGCAGAACCACCTGTTCCAGCTGTTCCCCTACGGCTATGTGAAGCAGGCCTGCAAGATTTCCGGCATGAAGCGCCCGCGCGCGTGGAGCACGGGTTGAGACTGGGTATGCGTGAGATGATGTGGCAACGTTTCGTGACCTGGCTGGGCCAGGGTGATGACCATCCGGCCAGCCACCGGGAAAAGCTGGTGTCGGCCCTGGGTGGCTTTGCCGGCATGCTGCTGGTGTTCTGGATCAGCGGCCGCGTGCTCGACCTGCAGGGCGCCGCCCTGGTGGTGGCCTCCATGGGCGCCTCGGCGGTGCTGCTGTTTGCCGTGCCCCACGGCAGCCTGTCCCAGCCCTGGCCGCTGCTCGGCGGCCATCTGCTGTCGGCGGCGGTGGGCGTGACCTGTGCCCAGTGGGTGGCCGACCCGCTGTTCGCCGCGCCGCTGGCGGTGGCGCTGTCCATCGCCGTGATGTATTACCTGCGCTGCCTGCACCCGCCGGGCGGCGCCACCGCCCTCATCGCCGTGGTGGGTGGCCCGCAGATCCATGCCCTGGGCTACGGCTTCCTGCTGGAGCCGGTGCTGGTGAACGTGGGGGTGATCCTGCTGGCGGCGATGCTGGTCAACTACGCCTTCCCGTGGCGCCGCTACCCCCTGGCGCTGCTGCCGGCGCGGCAACCGGTCGAACTGGCCTGCCCGGTGGGCGAAAAGTGCGTCATTGCCCACAGTGACCTGGTGTATGCCCTGTCGGAGCTGGACTCCTATATCGACGTGAGCGAGGAAGACCTGCTGCAGATCTATGCCCTCGCCATGCGCCATGCCGTCGAGCCGCCGTCCCCCACCCTGCCCGCGGTACGACTGGCGGCAGCGGCCGGCAAGGCCTGACCACTCCCCCCGCGCACGGCCCGGCCCGGGCCATCATCCGCCGACGCGGCGCCCGGCCGACGGGCACCGCGCAGACACCAGTTAGCCGTACAGACTGAGGCAAAATCTGCGAAATATTGCCTAACTCCTTGTGCCGCTTGTGGAAGCCGGATTATCCACAAAACCTGTGGATAACTTTGTGGATGAATTGGGGTAAAGCGCCCCTAGGCCGCGTCACTGCTACAGTTTTGTTAAACTGGCGAGAATTTAACCGCCATACTAAATACATAAAATTCAATACGTTACAGAATATTGCTGCATGCTAATAGAAACTGGGCGGCAGACGCGCGGTGTTGTGCTGCCGCCATCTGTTGACTGTGCATAAGAATTCTGCTTTCGGCGCAAAAGCGCTTGCCGGAGGCAGTTTCCTGTGTTAACGCCGCCGCTGCGCCAGATGGCCCAGGCCCAGGCCGGCCTGCTGGGCGAAGTGCTTGAAACTCTCGAAACTCTCCTCGTCCAGGGCCCGTTCACTCAGGGCGCGATCGGCGAAGAACAGGCCGATGGCCTTGCCATTGACCACGATGGGGGCGGCGAAAAAGGGGGCCCGCCCCACCGCCTCGGCCAGCTGATGGCTCTGCCAGCGGCGCTGCTCGGGGTGCCTGGCCGGGTCGAACCAGAGGGGGGAAGGCTTGTCCAGCAGCGGGAAAAAGACATTCTCCTCCTGCGGGTGGCGGGTAAAGTGAAAGCTGCCGGTGAGGGCCTCGCGTTCGCCGCCGAGGGCGAACTTGGCGCGCAGGCCGCGCCGATCCGGGGTGAGCAGGGCGAACAGGGTGCGGTCCATGCCGGTGCCGCGGTAGATCCCCTCCAGCACCAGCTCCATCACCAGGTTGAAATCCGATTGGGGGGCGTCCAGCAGCAGGGCCAGCTCGCGCAGGATGCGCAGCTGCAGCATGCCGTCCGGCTCCGGGTATTCCGGGATGTTGAGTTCCGCCTCCCCCACCACCCGCTCGCCGCGCGGCAGCGGGATCACCGCTGCCGCCGCCGCCGCGCCGTAATAGCCCGCGATGCGCGCCGCATCGCGGGCGTTCTGGTGCAAGGTGGCGCTGACCGCCTTGTCGCTCTGCCCGGTGATCTCCGCCAGCTCGAGGGTGAGCTGCTGGATCCGGCCCCCTTCCCAGCCCTTTTCCGCCGCCCGCGCCAACTGGTGGCACAGGGTGATGGTGCGGCTGCGCACATCCGGACTGGCCGGATTGCGCAGGGTGGTGCTGAGCAGGTCGTTGATGCGCCACTCCTTCACCAGGCTGGCGGTGAGCTGGCGCAGGGGAAAGCCCAGCACCTCCATCTCCGCCTGCTCCGGCGTGATGCCGGGCTGGCGCAGCAGGGTATCGAGGCGATCGCCGGCCTCGCCGCTGAAGCACCAGAAGGCGAGGTCGCCCAGGTGATAGAGCAGGGTGGCGATGAACACCTCTTCCGGCGAATCGTCGCCCCGCACCAGGGCCACGGTGCGCGCCTGCACGGCGGCGTGGATGGCGCGCGCCAGTTCGCGCGTGAGGCGATCGCGCGGCGCCCCCTGCACGAAGGAGTCCACCAGGGCGATGGACAGGCACATGCTGCGCACGGTGGTGAAGCCCAGCACCACCACGGCGCGGCTGATGGTGCTGATCTGCTGGGTGTGCGGGTTGTAGTAGACGCTGTTGGCCAGCTTGAGCACGCGCGCCGTCATGGAGGCGTCCTGCAGGATCACGCGTGCCAGTTCGGCGATGGGGGCGTTTTCATCCTCGGCCACGCTCACCACCTGCTGCACGGTGTGGCCGAATATCGGCATCTCCTCTTCGCTGATGCGACGGACCCATTCGTCCAGGGAGCTGCGTTTGGAGGGATTCAAGGGGGTATCCGGGGTTGTTGATAATTGCCGTGCAGTATACACAAGGGAAAACCCGCCGCAGAGGCAGGTGTGTTGACCATCAGCGCTCCAGGCCCGGTGCCGGCAGGCCATCGATGCTGACGGCGTTTTTCTGCCGCCGATACTCCGCCATCCCCTCCTCGCCCTTGTTGCGCGCCCAGGCCAGCAGCTCCTCGCGCTCGCCGCGGTAGTCCAGCAGCGGCACGCCGGCGCCGCAGGAGGTCTGTACCCGCTGCACCGCCATGCGCACGATCTGGCGCACGCCGGGCAACTCGGGAAACAGCGGCCGCAGCTCGGCCCAGGCCGGACTGCCCGGCAGCACCACCTCGCCGCACCCGTACAGGCGCAGGATGCGCGGCGGGCCGCTGAAGGCACAGAACATCACCGTCAGGCGGCCGTTTTCGGCCAGATGGGGGGCGCTTTCGTTGCCGCTGCCGGTGAGGTCGAGCCAGGCCACCTCATGGGGGCCCAGTACCCGAAAGGTGTCCAGGCCGCGCGGCGACAGGTTGACGTGGCCGTCGGCGGCCAGCGGTGCGGTGGCGTTGAAGAACAGCGGCTGGGCCGCCATCCAGGCGGCCAGTTCGGCGTCGATTGCGGGCAATACCTTGGCCATGGGGGCACACTCCAGAGGGGAGAGGAACGGGACTGCCGTCATTGTAGCGGCAACGCGCCGCCGGTTATCGGTTCGACGGCGCCGGGCCGTATAATCGGCGCTTTGCTTGGGACACGGCACGATGGCGAACAGCGACAGCAAGGCAGGACCGCGCATTCTGGTTATCCGCTGCGGCGCGGTGGGCGACACCGTGCTGGCCACCTGCGTGCTCGATCCGATCCTGGCGCGCTGGCCCGATGCCCGCATCGAGTGGCTGGCCACCCCCGGTGCGGCAGCGCTGTTCGGCGTCGACCCGCGCATCGCGCAGCTCCACCGCCTGCGCCACCGCAAGCTGCCCATCTGGCTGTCGCCGGTGAAGCGCGCCCTGGTGCGCAGCTCGCGTCAGGCCCCCTACGCCCTGGTGCTCAACCTGGAATGCGCCGCCTACATGCACCGCTTCGTGCATGCCCTGCGGGCGGAGCGGGTGGTGGGCTACGGCGACGGCGCCGACTGGCAGGACCGTCACGGCGTGGAGAACCACCGCGCCGTGCTGGCCGCGGCCGGCCTGGCGGCGCCGCGCGCCCTGCCCCGGTTGGTGCCGGCGCCGCCGCCCGCCGGCCTGCCGCCGCGCTTCGTGGTGCTGCACCCCGGCAACAGCCACAGCGGCGGCAACCGGGTGAACATCCGCGCCTGGCCGGTGGCGCGCTGGGTCGAGCTGAATCGCCGCCTCACTGCCGCCGGGGTGGCAACCGTGATCACCGGTGCGCCCAACGAGGCGGACCTCGCCGCCGAGGTGGCGGCCGGCGGCGGCCTGAACCTCGCCGGTCGCACCAGCCTGCCGGCCATGGCCGGGGTGATGGCCGCGGCCGAGCTGCTGGTGTGCACCGACACCGGGCCGGTGCACATCGCCGCCGCCGTCGGCACCGCCGTGCTCGGCCTGTACGGCCCGACCCGCCCCACCCAGACCGCGCCGTTCGGCGCGCCGGGCCAGGTACGCCTGCTGCGCCACGACATCGACTGCGGCCCCTGCTACGGCACGCCGCGCCACAAGACCTGCCGCGACAACCGCTGCATGCAGCTCATCACCGTGGACGAGGTGTTCGACGCCGTGCTGGCGCGCTGGGGCGAAGAAAAACAAGCTCAACGCACAGACACGAAGGTCGCACAGGAAAAAGATTGATGGGCAACAAAGCGTGAATATCTACTCGGCATCCTTTGCGCCCTTTGCGTTTAAGCCTTTATGGTTTTGATTGCTGAACCATGACCAGCGCCGCACTGTGGAACGCCATCGCTGATGCCATCGGCCGTGCCGGCAGCGCGCCGTTCGTGTTGCGCGGTGTGCACAGCGTCGGTGGCGGCTGCATCAACGCGACCCATGTGATCGATGACGGCGCGCGGCGCTGGTTCGTCAAGCTCAATGATGCGGCGCGGCTGGAGATGTTCGCGGCGGAGGCCGATGGGCTGAGCGAGATCGCGGCGAGCGGCACGGTGCGCGTGCCGCAGCCGTTGTGTCATGGTGTCGCCGATGGGCAGGCCTTCCTGGTGCTGGAGTGGCTGGACCTGTCGGGGCACGGTGCGCAGGAAACATTGGGGCGGCAGCTGGCGGCGATGCACCGCGTGGTGCGCGAGGAGTACGGCTGGTTCCGTGACAACACCATCGGCTCCACGCCGCAGCCCAACGAGCAGAGCATGGACTGGATGGAGTTCATGTGCGAGCGGCGCCTCGGTCATCAGCTCGACCTGGCGGTGCAGGGCGGCAACCGCCAACTGCATAGACGCGGCGAGGAGCTGCTCGATCGCATGCCCGATCTGTTCAGCGGCTACACCCCGGCCGCCTCACTGCTGCACGGCGATCTGTGGTCGGGCAACTTTGCGGTGAGCGCCGCGGGCGAGCCGGTAATCTTCGACCCGGCGGTGTACTATGGCGACCGCGAAGCGGATCTGGCGATGACCGAGCTGTTCGGCGGCTTCAGTCCGGCATTTTACGCCGCCTATAACGAGGCCTGGCCGCTGGATGCCGGCTACCGCGTGCGCAAGACGCTGTACAACCTGTACCACGTACTCAATCACTACCACATGTTTGGCGGCGGCTACGGCAGCCAGGCGGAACGCATGATCGATCAACTGCTCAGTGAGCTGCGCTGACATGACACAGCACGCGCCACGCGCCTATCCACCGCCGTTTCCGCGCCGCTTTCTGGCGCCCCGCTACTGGGCCCTCTGGCTGGGTCTCGGGCTGCACGCCCTGCTCGGCGCCGCGCCGACCTGGCTGCGGCGCGGTCTCGGCCGCTGGCTCGGCATGCAGGCCTACCGCCGCAACGCCAAGCGCAGCGGCATTGCCCGCCTCAATCTGGCCTGGAGTTTCAATCACTGGGACGAGGCACGGCGCGAGAACGTGTTGCGTGACAGCTTCCGCTCCCAGGGCGCGGCCCTGGCTGACTTCGGCCTGTTCTGGTGGGCCAGCCGGCAGCGCTTCTTTGGCCGCATTGCCATCGAGGGCGAGCAGCACCTGGCCCAGGTACTTGCCGGCGGCGGGCGGGCGATCCTGGTGACAGTGCACTCCCACGGCATGGACTTCGGCGGCATCGCCCTGTCCGGCCGCTGGCCGCTGGTCACCTACGCCAACCGCATGCGCAACCCGCTCATCGAATGGCTGATGTCGCACCGCCGCACCCGCTTCGGCTGCCAGCTGTATACGCGCGAGGAGGGCCTGCGCCCGGTGATCCGCGAGGTGAAGGCGGGGCGGGTGTTCTTCTACCCGGTGGACGAGGACGGCCACGGCGGCGAGGCGGTGTTCGCACCCTTCTTCGGCGTGCCCAAGTCCACCCTCACCGCACCGTTCCGCCTGGCGCGCCTGTGTCAGGCGCAGCTGATCCCCTGCACCACCTGGTATCGCGCCAGCGACCAGCGCTACGTGGTGCAGATCCTGCCGCCGCTGGCGGAGGTGCCGAGCGGCGATCACGCCGCCGATGCGGCGCGCCTCAATGCGGCCTTTGAAGAACTGGTGATGCTGGCGCCCGAGCAGTACATGTGGGGCCAGCGCATGTTCCAGACGCGGCCGGACGGCGGCGAACGGCCGTACTGAAGAACAGGTACGAGATACAAGGGAATGAGCTCGCTGCGCTCATGTTGCCATTTCTAAAATGATCGTGCGCGCAGCGCATGACCTTCTTCGTACCTCGTCCCTTTTATCTCGTACCTGCGCTCTAAGGGTACAGCGGCGCCTCGCCCTGCGGCCGGGTGCGGAAGCGCTTGTAGATCCACTGATACTGCTCCGGGGCAAGGCGGATGCACTGCTCCACCCCCTGATTGAGCGCCGCAGCGGCGACGGCGACGCTGGCACTGTCGATACCGGCGGGCGCCGGCAGGAAGTGGAGGCGGAAGCCGCGCCCCCAGGGCAGGCGTTCGGCGAAGGACAGCAGCACGGTGGCGCCGCTCTTGTAGGCCAGGCGCGGCAGCAGGGTCATGGTCAGGGCCGGCACACCGAAGAACGGCGCGAAGACGCCGGCCTCGTCGCGCGGGTCCTGATCCGGCAGGATCCCGATCATGCCGCCACTGTTTACGGCCTGAAACAGCGTGCGTACACCGCGCACATCGGTGGGGACCAGGGTCGAGCCGTAACGCTGCCGCGCCGTGCGGATCAGTTCTTCCAGCCCGCGCTGCCGCGGCGGGCGGTACAGGGTGGTGACCCGATAACGCCCCAGATACAAGCCCCACAATTCCCAGTTGCCCAGATGGGGCGAGGCGACGATGACGCCCCCCCCGGCAGCAAGCGCCTGCTCGACCAGCTCCCCGCCGCGTACCTCGCGCACCAGGTCCATGGCGCGGCGGCCCGGCGCCAGCCACAGCAGAGGGGTCTCCATCAGGGCCTTGCCGGTCTCGATCAGCGTGCGCCGCAGCAGGCGCCGGCGCGCCGCGGGTGCCAGAGCGGGAAAACACAGCTCCAGGTTGCGCCGGGCGATGGCCTTGTTGGGGTCGGGGATGAGCCAGGACAGCCAGCCCAGCAACACCCCGCAGGCGTGCAGCACGGGCAGCGGCAGGCGTGCCACGCCACGCAGCAGGAACAGCGCCAGGGGATGCACTACATGCCGTCCGTGTCGCCGTCCTCGGCGGCATCGCTGTCGCCGTCGACGCGCTCACCCAGCAACGGGCGCATGGTGTGCAGCAGATTGCGGAACAGATGCTTGAAGCGTGCCTCTTCGTTGAGCAGCAGCTGCTTCATGTGCTCGCGCTCGGTGGGCATGTCGAAGCAGGCCGGGCAGTTCTCCGGGATCACCGGCAACTCCGCGGCCGCGGCGAAGGCCGCCGTCACCCGCTCGCGCACGTAAACCAGCGGCCGGATCACGCGCAGGTCGCCGGCATCGATGGTGTAGTGGGCCTTCATGGTGCGCAGCTGGCCGCGGTGCATGGCCGACATCAGGAAGCTCTGCGCCAGGTCGTCCAGGTGCTGGCCCAATGCGATGACGTTGTAGCCCTCGCGCCGCGCCGTGCTGTAGATGATGCCGCGCTTCATGCGCGCACAGAAGGCGCAGAAGGAAAAACCCGGCTCCGTCGCGTGTTTCGTTGCGTCGTCCATGATCGGCTGCTCCTGATAGAAATAGGGCACGCCGAGGCTGGCCAGATAGGCCTTGAGCGGTGATGGGTCGAAGGCCGGGATCTGCGGGTCGACGGTGATGGCGCCGACCTCGAAGTGCACCGGGGCGGCGCGCTGCAGGTGGCGCAGCACGTGCAGCAGCGACAGCGAATCCTTGCCGCCGGACAGGCCGAGCAGGATGCGATCGCCCTCCTTGATCATGCCGTAGTGGGCGATGGCCTGGCCGACCAGGCGCAGCAGGGATTTCGGCGGGCGGACGCTGGTGCTCATGGCGGCAGGGACTTAACCGTGGTACTGCGCCTGGAAGGCGGCGATGAACCTGTCCAGCTCCGCGGCCGGCAGGTGGTTGATGCCCGCGGCCGACTTGCGGCCGCCGCCGCTGGCGAACTGGCGGCACAGGTCGTCGGCGCCGCTCTTCACGGTGAGCGGGGCGCGTACGCTGACGCGGTAGGCACCGTCGGGCAGCAGGGTGAGCAGGGCATGGGCACGGGCACGATGCTGCTCGGCCAGGGCATTGCCGTATACGCCGCTGACGCGGCGGCTCCAGTCGGTGTCCGGGAAGACGTACAGGGCGGTGTGGTCGTTGGCGGCGCTGGGGGCGATGGCCGCGGCCTGCGCCATGTCGGTGCGGTAGCCCTCGGACAGGCGGCGGAACAGCGGTTCCTCGGCGGCGAAGGCGAAGGGGTCAGCGTAGTTCTGCACGGTGCGGAACACCTGTTCCGGTGCGGCCAGCAGGTCGGCCAGCTCGTTGCCGTAGCCGTTGTAGTTGATGCAGGTGCCGATGTCGCGCAGCACCTCGACCTGTGGCTCGCTCAGGCCCATGGCCCGGGCCATGCGCTCGGCGCTGTCGAGGATGTTGTCACCGTAGGCGGCGGCGATGGCCCAGGTGCGGAAGCGGCCCTTCAGCGCGCCGTCCACCAGGATGCTGGTGCAGACATCGGCGGAGGTGTTGATGGTGGTTTCCAGGTTGGCATGCTCGGGGATGTCGCCCGGGAAGTGGTGGTCGAAGTAGCGCACCGTGGCGCCGGCCGCCAGCAGACGCTTCAGGTCATCCACGTTTTTTTCCAGCGCGATGTCCAGCACGGTGACCTGATCGCCCGCACCGGCCTGCACCCGCTTCAGCAGGGCGATGTCGCGCTTGACGCCGGTCACCAGGGTGGACTCGCGCGGCTCGGCCAGGCGCAGCTGGTGCAGGGCCAGGATGCCGTCGGCATCACCGTTGAATACGTCGAAAAATGCCATGTTCTTTGCTCGCAGTCAGGGGCGGATATGGTAGCAGAACCGGCCCGCTATTCCTCCCGTTGCCACGGTGCTACGCTAGCCCGGCCCATCCCGCAACGACAAGGAGTTCCCATGGAAGGTTTCGCCACATTCGTGTTGTTTCTGCTCACGCTGGCCGTGGTGCTGGTGTTCCTCGGCGTCAAGTCGGTGCCGCAGGGCATGGAGTACACGGTGGAGCGCTTCGGCCGCTACACCCGCACCCTGGAGCCGGGGCTGCACTTCATCATCCCGGTGATCGACCGCATCGGCGCCAAGATGAACATGATGGAGACGGTGCTCGACGTGCCGTCACAGGAGGTCATCACCAAGGACAACGCCATGGTGCGCGTCGATGGCGTGGTGTTCTTCCAGGTGCTGGATGCCGCCAAGGCGGCCTATGAGGTCAACCAGCTGCAGCTGGCGATCCTCAACCTGACCATGACCAACATCCGTACCGTGATGGGCTCCATGGACCTGGACGAGCTGCTGTCGCAGCGCGACAAGATCAACGCCCAGCTGCTGCACGTGGTCGACGACGCCACCACGCCGTGGGGCGTCAAGGTGACGCGCATCGAGATCAAGGACATCTCGCCGCCGCGCGACCTGGTGGACTCCATGGCGCGGCAGATGAAGGCCGAGCGCGAAAAGCGTGCCTCGATCCTGGAGGCCGAGGGCCATCGCCAGGCGGCGATCCTGCGCGCCGAAGGTGAGAAGCAGTCGGCCATCCTCGAGGCCGAGGGCAAGCGCGAGGCGGCCTACCGCGAGGCCGAGGCGCGCGAGCGTCTGGCCGAGGCCGAGGCCAAGGCGACGCACATGGTGTCGCAGGCCATCGCCCAGGGCGACATCAACGCCATCAACTACTTCGTCGCCACCAAGTACGTCGAGGCCCTGCAGCACATAGCCTCCGCCGACAACCAGAAGGTGGTGTTCATGCCGCTGGAGGCCTCCGGCGTGATCGGCGCCATCGGCGGCATCGCCGAACTGGCCAAGAACTCGCTGGCGCAGCAGCAGGCGAAGCGGGGCTGATGCCATGGACGAAATGTTCCAGCAGCTGACCCACTGGCACTGGTGGATCCTCGCCGTGCTGTTCGTGGTGCTGGAGGTATTCACCCCCGGCACCTATTTCCTGTTCATGGGCATCTCCGCCGCCGTCATAGGTGGCGTGGTGCTCATCTTCCCGGGACTGGGCTGGGAGTATCAGGTGCTCGGCTTCGCCGTGCTGGCGGTGGCGGCCACGGTGGCCGGGCGCAGCTATCTGAAGCGGCGCCCCATCACGACCGACCACCCCACGCTCAACCGGCGCGGCGCCCAGTACGTGGGGCGCACCTTCACCCTGGAAGAGCCCATCGTCAACGGCCAGGGCAAGATCCGCGTCGACGACTCCACCTGGAAGATCAGCGGCCGCGACTGCGCGGCCGGCAGCCGGGTGAAGGTCAGTGGCGTGGATGGCACGGTGCTGCGCGTGGAAGCAGCGGACTGAGATGGGCTGGAACTATCTGCTGCTGGCCGGCCTGTTCGAGCTGGGCTTCACCACCAGTCTCAAGCTGTCCGAGCAGTTCACCCGCCCCGGACCGACGCTGCTGACCCTGCTGTTTGGCGGCATCAGCTTCTGGCTGCTGTCCAAGGCCATGCAGACCATCTCGCTGGGCACGGCCTATGCGGTATGGACCGGCATCGGCGCCTTCGGCACCGCCATCATCGGCATCCTGTTCTTCAAGGACCCGCTCACCTTCTGGCGCGCCTTCTTTCTCTGCACCCTGATCGGCTCCATCGCCGGACTGAAATTCATCGCCCACGAATGACCCGGCTTATGCCGGCGGATGGTTGTGGTTGTTTTCCAGGCGGTAGCCCTTGGCGCGGAACAGGTGCAGGCAGGCATCGACCAGCTGCGCATTGAATTTCACGCCGCGCAGACGCTCCAGCTCCTCCAGCGCCGCGCTCACGCCCAGGGCCGGCCGGTACGGCCGATGCGAGGACATCGCCTCGATCATGCCGGCGATGCCGATGACCTGCGCCTCGGGCAGGATGGCGCCCTCCTTGAGACCGGAGGGATAGCCCGAGCCGTCGATCATCTCGTGGTGCTGCAGCACCATCTCGGCCACCGGCCAGGGGAAGTCGATGGTGCTGAGGATCTTGTAGCCGATGTGCGGATGGTTCTTCACCAGTTCGAATTCCGCCGCCGACAACCGGCCCGGCTTGCTGAGGATCTCTGCCGGCACGTAGATGTTGCCCACGTCGTGCACCAGCGCGGCAATGCCGAGGGCCTCGATGCGCTCCTCTTCCCAGCCCAGTTCACGGGCAATGTCCACCGCCAGTTCCATCACCCGTTGTTGGTGGCCGGCGGTATACGGATCGCGTGCCGCCACCGCCGTCGCGAGGGCATGCACGGTATTGCCGAGCAGCCCCTTCACGCGCTCCAGAGCGGCCACATGTTCCCGTTCGACGCGCGCACGCGCCTGCCTGCCGCGCAACGCATCGATGCCGTAGGCCAGGTCGCCGGCCAGTTCCTGCAGCACGGCCAGTTCCTGCAGCACGGCCAGCTCCGGCTCGGTGAAGGCCTGCGGCGTGGCCGCAGCAATGAACAGCACGCCGAGTATCTCGTTGCCGGTGCGCAGCGGAAATGCCGCAGCGGCGGCATAGCCGTGGCGGCGCGCCAGCGCCGCGCTGTGCGGCAAGGTCGTGTCATGCTGCAGGTCCTGCGCCACCTGCAGCGCGCCGCTGCGGATCGCCCGGGCACTGAGCTGTTGCTGTGCCGCCGCCTCCGACCAGCTCAGCGACCACTGCGCCAGCTCGTCCGGCGCAATGCCGGCGGCACCGACCGGCCGCAGGCTGTGCGTGGCATCGTCCTCGCGGTATGCCGCCCAGGCCAGACGGTAGCCGCCCTCCGCGGTGGCAATGCGGCACACCTCCTGCAACAGCCCGTCCTCGCTGTCGGCGTGTATCAGCGCCTGGTTGCTGGCGCTGATGGTGCGCCGCGCGCGCATCTCGTGCTGCAGGGCGCTGGTGACCTGCTCCAGCTGGGTGACGTCCTGCAATACATGGATGGAAAACCGGTAGTCGCCGTTGTCGTCGCGGATGGGGAAGGCACGCGAGATGTAGATGCTGCCATCGGGCAGGCGCACCTCTTCCGCCGCCTTTTCTTCCCGCCGCCCGTCCGCATGCCGCATGGCACGGGCGCAGCCGGGCAACGGGCCGCCGTTGCGCGGGAAGACCTCCCAGTAAGGCCTGCCCAGCAGGTCGTGGAAGTTCATGCCGGCACGTTCGGCATAGGTGCGGTTGGCGCGCACGATGCGGAACTGCTCGTCGTGGAGAAAGATCGGCTGGGCGATGGCGTCGAAGGACTCCACCCATTCGGCATGGGCGGTCTCCAGCTGTTCCAGCATCTGCTGCAACTCCCGCTCCGACTCCGTCATCAGCCGCTCGGCCTGCCGGGTGATGCGGTGCAGAAACGCCAGCAGGAGGGTGAGGATGGCAAAGGTGACCAGGGCGATGAGCGCCGCGCTGAGCAGCAGGGTGGCGCGCACGTCGCTGACGTCGCGCTGCGTGACCAGCCAGCCCAGGCCGGCGCCATCCGCATCCAGCAGCGGGATGGCGCCGGCGTAATACCATTTCTCGGCCCGCTCCAGCGCCAGGCCCTGCTCCAGCTGCTGGATGCGATCGCGGCGCAACAACCGCATCAGTGCCGCGGACGGGTCGTCGAGGGAGGCGGACAGCAGGGTGAGGGCCGCCGTGCCGGGGTGTGGCGCCGGCACGGCGATGAGGTGCTGCATGGTGAACATCTGGTCGAGCTCGGCGGCCAACTGCTCCAGCGCCACGCCGAGCGCCACGTAACCGAGCAGGCGCTCGCCCTGCCGCCAGGGCACCACGCCGACCAGCCGCAGCGCATTTCCCTGCTCGACCTCCAGGCCGGTTTGCGTGCTGGCACTCGCCATGGCGCGCTCCAGCACGCGCGATTCCAGACGGGCGCCGTCGGTACCGGGATGGTGCAGACGGAGCCGCACGTTGCCGTCGGCATCGAGGAGGCTCAGGCTGGTCAGCTGATAGTCCCGCTGCAGGCGGGCAAACAGCGGGGCGGCGTTGCGGGCGAGATCGGCGGCAGCGCCGTGTTCGAGCGCCTGCCGCAACCCGGCGTCGGCCGCCACTACCTCGCCCAGGGTCCGCAGCCGCAGGGCGTAATCCGTCTGCTGCCGATCCCACTGGGCGTGCACCACGGCAAAATCCCGCGCGAACTCCTGCTTGGCGCTCTGCGACAGCACAGCCAGCAACAGCACCAGCAGCAGTACGCTGGAGACGATCATCGCCAGCGCCACCGGCAGCAGCACTCCCTTCTTCAGCCAATGCGGTTGCAGTCCCATGCCCCGGCCCTTCCCAAGCCAATACCCCATTGTTCTACTTATATTTTTCGCGGCACTACGCTACATCCTTATACCAAGTGTGGCCGTGCCGGGGAACGATATCTACCAAGCAGAGGGGTGGGAGAAGCAGGGACTGGGTGATAGAAGGACTGAGTGCTGGGTGCTGAGTGCTGAGTGCTGAGTGCTGAGTGCTGAGTGCTGAGTGCTGAGTGCTGAGTCCTCAGTCCTCAGTCCTCAGTCCTCAGTCCTCAGTCCTCAGTCCTCAGTCCTCCGCCTTACAGGTCTATGAGCCGGGCATGCAGCCCGCGTTCATCGGCGATGGCCACCAGGTCGTGCGGACACATCTCTTCGGGGTTGTAGGCAACAAACAGCAGGTGTTCCCTGCCGGACTGCACCCGCGGCTGCAGGCCTTCCGGGCGATTGCCGAGCCAGGCCAGCAGTTCGGCGCGCTGCGCGGGGTCCAGGGACTCGTCGATATGCAGCATGGTTTCGCTGGTCATGATTACGTCCTCCACCAGTGAGTACACCGGTAAATCTAACCCATACGGCGGCAAGCGCAAGGCAGCGGGGCGGGAGCGCTCAGGGTGCCGGCGCCTTGAGATCGAAGGCCTTTTCCACCTGCAGAGCGATGGTGCAGAGGCGGCCGACGATGAGGCGCTGGAGCAGCGCCAGGTTCTGCACCACGTCGGTGCCGCGGTCCAGCGCCGCCGTCGCACCGCCCTCGGGCAGGGCGTTGCGCAGGGCCCACTGCATCAGGTTGCGGTATTTCTCCGGCGTGGGGAAGGGGAAGGGGACGCTGCGCAGGGTGACCTCGATGCCGCGCAGCGTGCGGTTGATGTCGTCGGTCTTCTCGGTGATGGCATCGCGCAGCTTGTGGCGGGCACGCGGTGAATCATGACTGAGCAGCGACTCCAGCAGCAGGGTCTGCAGGCGCAGGTCGCGCAGCTGCGGATAGATGTGCTCGATACGGGCGCCGAACTTGATCACCAGCGCCTCGGCCTCGCTGTGCAGGCGCTCGCCGTTTTCAATACGCGCCTGCCCCTGCGGGATGGTGAGCAGCGCCAGGGTGGCGGCGAGGCGGCCGATGTAGGGGATGACGGCCTTGGCGGCATCGGCCAGCGCGGCCTCGTATTTCGCCTCGTATTCGCGGCAGGTTTCGTGGATCTCATCCTGCTGCTTCTTCAGCAGAGGCAGCTCGCCCAGGGCGCTGCCATAACCGGCGCGGTGCAGCAGCTCGCGGTTGCTGACGGTGATCAGGTCATCGTCGCATTGCTGCAGGGTGGTCATGGCCGCGCGCGCCTTGCCGCGCTCCTTGTCCATCAGCGCCATCGACAGGGACCAGTGCTGCAGCGCCGCCTCGGTGTCGGCGGGCATCTGGCTGAAGCGCGTCTCGAAACCCAGCGGGGCGAAGTCGGCGTAGAGGGTGCCGAAATAGCAGGCGAGGATGTGGTTCGCCTCGTATTCCTTGCTGCCCTTGGGCGGGATGCGGATCAGGTTCTTGGTGGTGACCGGCAGATGCAGGTGGCGGTGGTAGTAGCGCATGGTGATGCTGTGCATCAGCTTGCCGAAGCGGCGGAACAGCAGCGCGCTTTCCGAGGTGCAGCGATACTGGCCGGGCTCCTGCTGCCGATCGAGCCAGGCCAGGCGCTGGGCATCGCTGGGCAGCAGGGCATGGGTGCGGGCGATGTGCTGCTCCTGCCGCAGCCGCAGCTGGCCATGCACGTCGGCCGGCAGGTGCGAGGCCTGCGCCACCACGGCCATGGCGATGTTGCCCGGCAATTCGGCGCGATCGCGCCACATGCGCGTGAGGGTGGGGAGGGTCTTTTGCGTCATGTAGTCCAGCACGCGGCCCTGCTCCATCATGTGGCGAAAATCCGCATTGCCGGCCAGATGGCGCGCAGCGGCGTCGGCCTGGGTGATGCGCCGCTGGAACAGGCGCCCGGCCAGCAGGTGGCTGAGACGCAGGTTCAGGCGCAGGGGCTGGCGCGACCAGACCACCAGCCGGTGCACGACGGCATAGGCGGTGGCGGCGCGCTCCGAGCGTTCGCGCCAGCGCTCCAGCAGGCGATCGACGATGTCCTGCTGATGCAGGCCGCGCTGCATCCAGTCGGTGATGTGCTCGATGAGCCGCACCGTGCGCGGAGCCTCGCGTGGCGCCCAGCCGTGCATGGCCTGGGCAATGGCGGCGGCCAGCTGGCGCACATTGAGGCTGGCCAGCAGCGGCATGCCCAGCACCAGGACCGTGCCGCCCTTGAGCAGACCGTTGCGGATATCGTCCTGAAAATGCACCGCCAGCGTGGCGTCATGACTGAGCGCGATCTCCGCCGGCGGCGGCACCTGGATGGACTCGCAGATGTCTGCCACAAAGGCGAACAGGTCCGGCTCCTGCGCCTCCGCCAGGGTCACGGTGGGAGAGCGGACGACACGCAGCGCCAGCAGCGGCTTGAGCAGCATGGCCACCAGCACCAGACCGACCAGCAGCACGATGGCGTAGGCAACGGCGGCCAGCGGGGCATAGGGGATGAGGGCAAACATTTGCCCGGCGAGCAACCCCGGGTGGAACAGCACCACCAGCAGGGCGATGGTCAGCGCCAGCCAGGCCAGGACGGTGCCCAGCTCGAACAGTGCGACCGCCACCAGGGCGGGGCGATACAGCCATGCGCTCTGCAAGGGATTGAGCCGCGGCAGGGCAACGGGTGCGGGCCGAGGCGCCGGCGCCTCGGCCGGCTTGCGCCGCGCCTGGTCTTCCGGCCGTTCCACCAGGGTCACCAGTCCGGCACGGGCAAACACCTCCACATAACGCCGCGCCTTCTCCAGTGACTCGGCACGCTTGAGCACCTGTTTTTCACCGGAGAAAAATGCCTCGATCTTTTCCGGCGTCAGGCTCAGCTGACTGGCCAGGCCGCGCTTGACCTCGGCCGGCTCGAAGCCGTCCAGCAGGCGGCCGGAAAAAACGACGCGATAGATGGGGGAGTTATCCATGTGCAGCACCGAATCCTTCCTTCATACAGAGGCACCGAGTCTATCGAGCGACAATCAAGCATACTGCCGACACGGTCAAACTTGCACCCATTCCCGCGCCCCTGCCGTGATAGAATTGCGTATTCCTTCAGTAAGATATAGCGCGAACCTCCCATGGCCCATACCTATTCCGGCGTACGCAGCGCCCAGCTCGTCCAATCCCTCAAGGAACGCATCCTGATCCTCGACGGCGCCACCGGCACCATGATCCAGGGTTACCAGCTACAGGAGGCCGACTACCGCGGCGAGCGATTCAAGGACTGGCCCTCCGACCTCAAGGGCAACAACGATCTGCTTGTGCTAACTCGCCCCGACATCGTCCAGGCGATCCACCGCGCCTATTTCGAGGCTGGCGCCGACATCGTCGAGACCAACACCTTCAACGCCAATGCCGTGTCCATGGCCGACTACGGCATGCAGGCCCTGGTGCATGAACTGAACGTCGAGGGCGCGCGTCTGGCGCGTGCGGTGGCCGATGAGTTCACCGCCAAAGACGGCAAGCCGCGCTTCGTCGCTGGCGTGCTCGGTCCCACCGGCAAGACCGCCTCCATCTCCCCCGACGTGAACAACCCCGGCTACCGCGCCATCGGTTTCGATGACCTGGTGGCGGCCTATCTGGAGGCGACCCACGGCCTGATCGAGGGCGGCGCCGACATCCTGATGATCGAAACCATCTTCGATACGCTCAACGCCAAGGCGGCGGTGTATGCGGTGGAGAGCTATTTCGAGCAGCACGGCATCCGCCTGCCGGTGATGATCTCCGGCACCATCACCGATGCCTCCGGCCGCACCCTCACCGGTCAGTTGACCGAGGCCTTCTACAATTCGCTGCGCCATGCCAGGCCGATCACCATCGGCCTCAACTGCGCGCTGGGCGCGAAGGAGTTGCGCCAGTACGTGGAAGAAATGGCGCGCATCGCCGAGTGCGGCGTCAGCGCCCATCCCAACGCCGGCCTGCCCAACGCCTTCGGCGGCTACGATGAAACCCCGCAGATGATGGCCAACGAGATCGGCGAGTGGGCACGCTCCGGTTTCCTCAACATCATCGGCGGCTGCTGCGGCACCAAGCCGCCGCACATCCAGGCCATCGCGCAGGCGATGCAGGGCGTGGCGCCGCGCGCGCTGCCGCAGATCGATCCGGCCTGCCGCCTGTCCGGCCTGGAGCCGTGCAACATCACCAGGGACTCGCTGTTCGTCAACGTCGGCGAACGCGCCAACGTGGCAGGCTCCGCCAAGTTCAAGAAGTTGGTGCTGGAAGGAAAATACAGCGAGGCGCTGGATGTGTGCCGCGAACAGGTGGAGAGCGGTGCTCAGGTGATCGATATCAACATGGACGACGCCATGCTCGACGGCAAGAGCGCCATGGTCACCTTCCTCAACCTCATCGCCTCCGAGCCGGACATCGCCAAGGTGCCGGTGATGATCGACTCCTCCAAGTGGGAGATCATCGAGGCCGGTCTCAAGTGCGTGCAGGGCAAGGGCATCGTCAATTCCATCTCCATCAAGGAGGGCGAGGCGGCCTTCATCGAGCATGCCAAAAAGCTGCGCAAGTACGGCGCCGCGGTGGTGGTGATGGCCTTTGACGAAAAGGGCCAGGCCGATACCTACCAGCGCAAGACCGAGATCTGCCAACGCTCCTACGACATCCTGGTGAATCAGGTCGGCTTCCCGGCGGAAGACATCATCTTCGATCCCAACATCTTCGCCGTCGCCACCGGCATCGAGGAGCACAACAACTACGCGGTGGACTTCATCGAGGCCACGCGCTGGATCAAGGAAAACCTGCCGCACGCCATGGTGTCCGGTGGCGTGTCCAACGTGTCGTTCTCCTTCCGCGGCAACAACCCGGTGCGCGAGGCGATCCACTCGGTATTCCTCTACCACGCCATCCATGCCGGCATGACCATGGGCATCGTCAACGCCGGCATGCTGGCGGTGTACCAGGACCTGCCGGAGGAGCTGCGTCAGGCGGTGGAGGACGTGGTACTGAACCGCGACCCCGGCGCCACCGATCGCCTGCTGGAGGTCGCGCCCAAGTACAACACCGGCACCGCCGCGGTGGAGAAGCAGACCGAGGAGTGGCGCGGCTGGCCGGTGACCAAGCGCCTGGAGCATGCCCTGGTGAAGGGCATCGATGCCTACGTGGAGCAGGACACCGAAGAGGCGCGCCAACAGTTCGCCCGCCCCATCGAGGTGATCGAAGGCCCGCTGATGGACGGCATGAACGTGGTGGGCGACCTGTTCGGCGACGGCAAGATGTTCCTGCCACAGGTGGTGAAGTCGGCCCGCGTGATGAAGAAGGCGGTGGCCTATCTGCTGCCCTACATCGAGGCGGAAAAACATGCCGACAGCCGCGCCGCTGGCAGGATACTGATGGCCACGGTGAAGGGCGACGTGCACGACATCGGCAAGAACATCGTCGGCGTAGTGCTGCAGTGCAACAACTTCGAGGTCATCGACCTGGGCGTGATGGTGCCCACGGCGACGATCCTGGAAGAGGCGCAGAAGCACAATGTCGACATCATCGGCCTGTCCGGCCTCATCACGCCCTCGCTGGAAGAGATGGCGCACGTGGCGAAGGAGATGCAGCGCCTGGGGCTGAAGCAGCCGCTGCTCATCGGCGGCGCCACCACCTCCAAGGCGCACACCGCGGTGAAGATCGAGCCCAACTACGACGGCGCCGTGGTGTGGGTGAAGGATGCCAGCCGCGCCGTCGGCGTGGCACAGAACCTCATTTCCGAGAGCGGCGGGCGCGATGCCTACGTGGCGCAGATCCGCGCCGAATACGCCCAGGTGCGCGACGACTATCTCGGCCGGCAGAAGGAACAGAAATTCCTCACCCTGGAGCAGGCGCGCGCCAACCGGCTGCAACTGGATTGGGAGCACTACACGCCGCCGAAGCCGAATGATCTGCTGGTGCAGGTATTCGACGACATGCCGCTGGAATTCCTCGTCCCCTACATCGACTGGACGCCGTTCTTCCACGCCTGGGAGATGAAGGGCAGCTACCCGAAGATCCTCGACGACGCCGACAAGGGCGAGGAGGCGCGCAAACTGTTCGCCGACGCACAGGCCATGCTGGCGCAGATCATCAACGAGAAGTGGCTCGGCGCCCGCGCGGTGGTCGGTCTGTTCCCTGCCAACAGTGTCAACGACGACGACATCGAGGTCTACACCGACAACCACCGCAAGAAGGTGCGCGCCACCCTGCACCACCTGCGCCAGCAGACGGTGAAGCCGGCGGGCAAGGCCAACCTGTGCCTGGCCGACTTCGTCGCGCCCAAGGCGAGCGGCAAGAAGGATTACATCGGCGCCTTCGTGGTCACCGCCGGCATCGGCATCGATGAGCACGTGCAGCGTTTTGAAAAGGCCCACGACGACTATCACGCCATCATGCTCAAGGCCCTGGCCGACCGCCTGGCCGAGGCCTTTGCCGAGCACATGCACGACCGCGTGCGCCACCTCAACTGGGGCTACGAGATCAAGGGCCAGATGACCACCGCGCGCAGCCGCGTCAAGGGCGGCGACGGCAAGGCACGCTGGACGCCGCGCAACGGCCTGGACAACAGGCACTTCGACGGCGACGCGCTGGTGAACGAAACCTATCAGGGCATCCGTCCGGCACCGGGTTACCCCGCTTGCCCGGAGCACACGGAGAAGGACCTGCTGTGGCAGCTGCTCGATGTCGAGAACAACACCGGCGTGTGCCTCACCGAGAGCAAGGCCATGGTCCCGACGGCCGCGGTGAGCGGCTGGTACTTCAGCCATCCCGACAGCAGCTACTTCACCGTCGGCAAGATCCAGAAGGACCAGGTGGAAGACTACGCCCGGCGCAAGGGCATGAGCCTCGACGAGGCGGAATACTGGCTGGCGCCGATCCTCGGCTACGAGCGTTGACGCCTGCCCTCCGCCGCCGCCCGGCGGGGGGAGGCCGATGTCAGGAAAGGCACGGCAGCGCCGGTGCCAGGGCTATACCCGATACCTGGTTAGGTTTATAAATAGGCCATGGACCGTCTGATCGAACAGCATCGCCAGGAAATTCTCAGCCTCGCCGCCCGGCGTGGGGCGAAGCTGGTGCGCGTATTCGGTTCCATGGCGAAGGATCGTGCCCGCCCCGATAGCGATGTCGATCTGCTGGTCGAGATGGAACCGGGCAAGAGCGCCTTTGCCCTGGGCGCCTTGCTGCTCGACCTGGAAGGACTGCTCGGACGCAAGGTCGATCTGGTCACCCCGGCGGCATTGCATCCGAAGATTCGTGATCAGGTGCTCAGGGAAGCCATTGAGCTATGACGCCTGATGACAAGGACCGTCTTTACGCAGAGCACATGCTGGAGTGTATTGCGCGCGTTCGTGCCTATACACAGGATGGCAAGGCCGTCTTTCTTGCTTCTACCCTGATTCAGGATGCCGTGCTGCGCAATCTGCAGATCATGGCCGAATCCAGCCAGCGCCTGTCAGAAACTCTCAAAACAGCTTTTCCGCACATCAACTGGCGCGGCATGTCCGGCTTTCGCAACGTGGTAGTGCATGACTACCTGGGCGTTGATGCCGAGCTGATTTGGGCGGTTGTAGAACAGGAATTGCCGGCGCTGGAGAACGCCTTGCAGGCCATGTTGGGCCAATAGCGCCGCAGTACAGACCGCTCCTTGAAGTGCGCACACCAATAACAACAAGGCCACCAACGGCCCGCAACCACCGGGGAAGACATGCCGCTGTCATGGAATGAAATCAAATCCCGCGCCCTGGCGTTTTCCAAGCACTGGGCCGACGCCGGCAACGAGGACGCCGAGGCCAAGCCCTTCCTCATCGCCTTCTTCGA
>Ga0172382_10002928_pt1 | contig 27655 bp, 28 predicted proteins | sample Leawel138RmetaG_FD_122245 | JGI IMG/M metagenome (GOLD analysis project Ga0172382, IMG submission 122245) | Leachate microbial communities from a municipal landfill in Southern Ontario, Canada - Leachate well 138R metaG | ecosystem: Engineered > Solid waste > Landfill > Unclassified | place...
ACTTGTCTACTACGTTGATACGACAGATGCCGCAAATTTTTACAGACGTGCAGGCAACACAACGATATCTGCAGAACAACTAAACTCACTGACCAAAGAGATACTTCAATCGGTTACGACTCAGTTTGACATTTATGAAGTCTTAGGTAACAAGCTTGAAGAGGTTCGGTCTCAATTCGTAACCGTATTAAGTACGACGTTAAAAGAAAGATATAACGTCACAGTCGTTTCAGGCTCGTTTGATGACATTGATGCAGGATCAAGAATTGAAGAGATTATTCAAAACAAGGCAGAAGCGATTCAAATGATTGAAATCGCTGAGCAAGAAAAACAACGTGCTGAAGTTGAAGCTTTAACCGCCATCATTCGTGCAGAAAACGAAGCTGAAGTTGCGAAAATTCGTGCCGAAGGTAACGCAGAAGCTCAAATCATTTTAAACTCAGTTACCGTTAATGCCATCAAACAAATGTACGTCCTGCAATTTGAAGAATCACAAGACACCTCAACACCAGAAGTTTATGGATATTTGACAATTCAAGAAATTGCTGAAATTATCGTTAAGCAACTATACTACGATACTTGGGATGGTAAGTTACCAGAAGTCATTACAGATGGTACTGGTATTATCATTAACCCCTAGTTAATAAAAAAGGAGATTTAAAATGGCTTTTTTACAAGTTGAATTTGGCTCTGCAATCTTACAACAAAACATGCAATTATCGATTTTAATGCCACAAGACATCAAGCAAGATGAGGAACTTAAAGTCCTTTATCTTTTACACGGTTATAGCGGTTCATCCATGGATTGGATTAAGTTAACCGGGTTGGAGCGATACTTAAGAAACTACAGAGTGATGGTCGTGATGCCTTCAATGCATAACAGTTACTATTCAAATGCCGTTTATGGGTATGGTTACTTTGATTATTATACAAAAGAATTACCCACCTTCATTGAATCGACTTTCAGTGTCTCAAGAAAAAAAGAAAATCGCTACATAGCGGGTTTATCAATGGGTGGTTATGGTGCATTTAAGGCCGCACTTACTTACCCTGAACGTTACCATAAAGCAGCCAGTTTTTCTGGTGCAATGAACGTTGAAACCATGAGGAAATTAAATCAAACCGCACCTAGAAAAGGGGCATTTGATTCGATTTTCGGTTTTGAAACTTCAAAAGACACACCAAATGACTTACACTTTTTAGCATCTTCTTGTAAGACCACGCTTCCTGAACTCTATTTTTCATGCGGTAAACAAGATTTCTTATATCAAGATAATCTCGCGTTTAAAAAACACTTAGAAAACTTGGGGATTCCTTTTGTTTATGAAGAATCCGATGGTGATCATAATTGGGATTTTTGGGATACATACATTCAAAAAGCATTGAAATTCATGTTCGATAAGTAAAAAAGCCACTCGATTGTAAGAGAGTTTATCTCTTGTCAATTGAGTGGTTTTTTTATTTTTTAAGAAATACTTCTAGTATTTGTGTCGTTTCTATAAATGCTTGTATCTTTTCTTCTAACTGTATCTTGCCCATCGTAGTGATTGAATAATATTTTCGTTTAACTTGATTGTTTCCTTCCATCCAATAGGATGAAATCAACCCTTGTTGTTCTAGACGCTTAAAGGCGGTATAAAGCGTCGCTTCCGTTAATTCAAACAGATGATTTGAACGTTCTCTGATTGTTTGATTGATTTCATACCCATAGGAATCGCTTTTTCGAAGGATTGACAATATAATGGCGTCCGTATGACCCCTCAGTAAGTCTCCATATAAGTTCATATGCTAACCTATCGATACCTTTTTATTGTACGATATGACAAATAGATTAAACTTGAGGTAATACTAATTAGGACCAAGACAGCTGCACTTCCACGATTAAACATAAAATACAAATGATCGTCTATTATGAAATTGATTGATAATAAAAAAACATTAAAGACAATCGGTTGTAAACTAAGTAGAATTTTATTGTTTCTCTTTAATCCGATTGAGCTTAGAATCAGAATTGATAAAACCGAAACCAAAATAACCCCTGAATAGAATAGATTAGTCTCCATACCGATAAACGAGTTGATATAACGTGTTGAAATTTCGGTATCTTCATTCATATTTTCGATCGTAATAGGCATAATTGCTAGAATTAAAGTCGGCAATAAGCCTGTTACAAGATATAGATAGATGTATTCCATCCGGATGTGTTTGAGGATTGTTTTATGATTTTTAACGACATACGGTATTATTTTGAACAAACAATAGAACATTGATAGGACCCCAGGTAGCAAGACCAGTGCCTGACCAATGATATTAACTGACATCGTGACTTCTTTTGCCGGATTGCTAAGCATGATAATAGAAAAAGACGTTGTTACGAACTGAATAATAAAAGCGGTTAAAATCACCCAAATGTTTTTGTTCTTCTTGTAATACCATATAAAGGAGAAAATGATCCCAACAGGTCCTATTAATAGTAGAAGTCCGTAACCAAATTCCAACGTGATCATTTTAAATATTTGTGTTATAAAAGGGTTATTCCATTGACCACTTTTTGTTTGAATAATCGTATTTACCAAATAACCAACTGCGTTAATGAAGACCCCAAATACATAAATCAACACAAGATAAATACTATCCATTTTACTATCTTCGGTGTCTTTCATAAAGTCTAAGGTGTCTTTAAGCTTTCCTTTAATTTGTTTTTCACCAGTCAAAAGATAATACTTGTATTTAAAACGCATGTATATCTTGTATGAAATGATTGTAAACACAACAAATGTTAAAACAAATGAAATAATACTAATCATGATGAAGACGCCTACTAGATTTAATAGCTGATCTGGACTTATTTGATTATCAAGCTGCATAAAGCCTGTTAAAAAAGTAGCAATCGATTGTATGATAACGGCTGAAATGAATGCTAAATTAAAGGTCCAAAATGAAAAACAAGTCTTCATGTATTTGAATATTTTTCTTAGATACGCCTTATAAAGTTCAATATCCATATCAGCTGACTTCACATGCATGGCTTTTGCATAAAGATAGTAACTCCCAACCGCGTACAGTGAAATGCTAAAAGCGGTAAAAATCGCACCAATGGCCCCATTAATTATAAGTAGAATTGTTGAAAATATGGCAAATATGACTGATGTAATCAGTGCATACTCTGGTAATGCTGGTGTTGATCTTTGAAACTCTAATGGTACATCCTCATTTTGTGGTGCTTGAAAGTCACCCATTGATTTAATTGATTCAACGTAGGCTTTTTCCTGTTTTTCCCCATCTTCGATCAACGAATTGTAACGATCAATCAAATTTGAAATAATCTCTTCTTTTAAGTCTTCTAACCCCTCTCTATGATCAAATCTAAAATAGTGGTTAACGTAATTTCTAATTTGTTTTTCCATATGCCCTCCATACCTAATCTGTTTATGTATAAATAATATCACCGTCATACCTAATCTGTCAAGGTATAACAAAAAAAAGAATGAACCAGCCAAGGGGTTCATTTTTTCTTCTTTACGATTCAAATAATTAGAAATCAAGCATGTGTCCCATTTTTTCTTTTTTGGTTTTCATGTAAAATTCATTTTTCTCATTATGATTTAATTGGATTTTCACACGATTTGTAATCTCAATCCCATAACCTGATAACCCGTGTATCTTTTTAGGATTATTTGTCATTAATCTAATTTTCTTGACACCCAGTTCTACTAACATTTGAGCACCAATCCCATAATCTCTTAGATCATCTGGAAAACCAAGTGCTAGATTAGCTTCTACGGTATCAAGACCTTGATCTTGTAGGGCGTAAGCTCTAATCTTGTTAATTAGACCGATACCTCTACCTTCTTGTCTCATGTAGAGAATGATACCTCTACCTGCTTTTTCAATTCGTCTCATAGCAGTATGCAATTGTTCACCACAGTCGCAACGCTTTGAACCAAAAGAATCTCCGGTTAAGCATTCAGAGTGAACCCTCATTAACACTGGCTCGTCTGTTGTAACATCACCTTTAACTAAAGCCACGTGATGTTCACCATTCAGTTTATTAATAAATCCGATCATTTTGAATTCGCCATACCGCGTTGGCATTTTCGCTTCGGCCACTTTCTCAATTAGAATTTCATTTTGGCGTCTTTCGTAAATAATATCAGATATTTTTAATACTTGAAACTCTTTTTTTGACTTTTCTAAGTCTTTTAAGAGCACTTGTTGCCCTTTGTCATCGGTATTTAAAGAAGCCACGCAAACCGTAGGTACATTTGCCATACGTGCAAGATCGATGATTGCTTCAGCCGGTGCAGCACGTTTTAATAGACCACCTTGTTTGGTTGCTAATAACGGAAATGAGCCTGATAAGTTAAAGGAATCAAATTTTTTACTTGAATCTAATAATAACTCAATGGTTTCTTTGAACCCCTGTGCCTTGAATCCATGATCGACTTTTTTTGCTGAGATACTTGCGTAATCTTCATCGTATTCAAGTGAACTATTTTTCTTAATATTCGTGACTTCACCAAATCGTTCATAGTCCACACAAATTCGAGCTTTATAAGTTAACCATTCAGTCAGTGCAAGTTCACTAATGTTTTGTCCAAATCCAGCGTAGTACGTTTCATTTTCCAAATTTTCATCATCTACTAAGATAATCTTGTTCTTTTCTTTCAAAATTGCTAAGCCTTCTTTAACTGTTAAAAACGTAATCATATGTCTCCCTCTTTTCTTGGCGTGGCCTTGATTATGTAATCACTGCCTCGTTTAATCACTTTGTTAAAATCTAATTTACAACTTTCTTTTAATGTTTCAAATCCAACACCTTCAACTGCACTTTTTGCAGTCATGCCTCCAATAATGATTGGAGATATGGTCGAAAACAGTCGATCAAACAAACCACTTTCAATAAATGAGAAGTGTATCGTCGAGCCACCCTCAACCAACATTGAATGAATGCCTTTTTCTTTTAGAATTTGAAGGACACGCTTTAAATCTAATGGCTTATTGTCCGTATCTAGTGAAATGACTTCATGTCCTTTTTCCATTATTTTTCTTACTTTATCGAAGTCAACTGACTTTCTTGTAAAAATGATGGTCTTTGTATGATTTAGTTGACTTAAAATAGGTTCGTTTAAATCGATTTTCAAATCACTATCGAGAACTACTTTAATTGGGTCTTTTGATTGCCCTTTTAATCGAGTTGTCAACAATGGATGATCAATCATCACGGTATTTATTCCCACCAATATGGCATCATGACTATTTCTAAGTTGATGAACAAACGTCCTTGACTTTTGACCTGAAATATACTTTGAATCACCTGTTCTAGTTGCTATTTTGCCATCAAGCGACATACCAAAACTAAGCGTCACGTATGGTCGATGCTTTAATAAGCCACAATACACCTCATTTAGCTCTTTAAATCTAGGATCATCTAAAAAAAATTGATTTGCGTAATCTATTATTTCTACATTACTTGACATGATGTAAATCCTGGGTTTATTTAATCTTTTCAAACACTCATTTAGTTTTAAGTTGTCATATAAAAAAGAAACATACAAATCGGTATCTCTGTCCTGAATCAGGTTCAATTCATTTATTTTATAATAATTCAATTTGCCTTGATCGACTTCCAATATTAGAAAATAGGGCGAATCGCTTCTTTCGATGAATTGTTTTTTCGTTCTTAAAAACAACGAATTAATAAACTCTTTATTCACTGAATCGCCCCCTCTAGTTAGGTATCTATCTTTATTTTATCTTAGCATGCTTTGATAGTCAAATAACTAAACTTGACAATCTATATTAAGGTATTATTTTTCAATATTATCATTTGTTTATTATGCTTTTTTCTTTTTAAATATTGATAAAATTATGCATATTTAAATCTTATATATTTATATATAAAAAAATGACTATGAATGAACAGCCATTTCTTTTTCAATTTTAAAATATTTGATTGTTTTTGTGCGTACCATTGGTTATAAATATTATCCATTCTGCGATATTAACTGCGTGGTCGCCGACTCTTTCAAAATATTTAGCAACCATCATCACATAGATTGCCTCATTGGGATCAATTTCATCTTTTTTGAGTTCTTCTGTGATTTTATAAATCAATCTTGAAAATAATTCATCGACCTGATCATCTTCATTGATTACCGTTCTTGCTAAGTGTTCGTCCAGTGTAATTAATGCATCAATTGATTTCAAAACCATGGATTCGATAATTTCTGCCATTTGAGTTGTTATCGGCATGACTCGATTGTTTCTTGTTTGTGTTAAATGCAGTGTCATTTCTGCGATATCTGAGGCATGATCACCGATGCGCTCTATGTCAGTAATCAGTTTTAAAATGCCTGTGACAAACCTCAAGTCTTTTGCAACTGGTTGTTCTTTCCAGATGATTTTTATTGCTTGTTTTGCAATATTTTCTTCTAAGTTATCGACCAATTCATCATTTTTCATGACTTGTTTAGCTTTATCAAAGTCATTTTGTTTAAATGCAATTAAACCTTCTTTTAAATTTTCTATGGCAATTCTGGCCATTTCTTTTACGGATTGTTTTAGCTCTTTAAGTTCTTGTTCGAGTGTGATTCTTGCTGTCATATTATCCAAACCTTCCTGTAATGTAGTCTTCCGTTTTCTTGTGTTTTGGTGATGAAAATATTTTTTCAGTTAAATCATACTCAACTAAGTCACCATTTAAAAAGAATGCCGTTTTATCAGAGATTCTCGCCGCTTGTTGCATATTATGCGTTACAATGACAATGGTGTATTCTTTTTTTAACTCAACTATTAACTCTTCTATTTTTGCTGTTGACACTGGATCGAGCGCTGAGGTTGGTTCATCCATTAAAAGGACCTCTGGATTAATCGCTAGTGCTCTTGCGATACATAGTCTTTGTTGCTGCCCACCAGATAAACTTAGCGCAGAATCCTTAAGACGATCTTTTACTTCCTCATAAAGTGCTGCTTTTTTTAGTGATTCTACCACAATACGGTCAAGTTCACGTTTGTCTTTGACACCCTGACATCGATTGCCGTAACAAACATTGTCATAAATTGACATCGGAAACGGGTTTGGTTTTTGAAAGACCATCCCTACTTGCTTCCTTAGATTAATCACATCCATTTTTGAGTGATAGATTGGTTCATTTCGGTACATGATGTCACCTGTGACTTCACAACCTTGAATTAAATCATTCATTCGATTTAGTGTACGTAAAAACGTGGTCTTACCACAACCCGATGGTCCGATGAGTGCAGTTACTTCGTTTTTATGTATGGTCATATTTATGTGTTCAAGCGCTGTTTTCGTGCCATAATCGACTCTTAGGTCATTTACTTGAAATAAAGCATTAGACATGGTTATTTATCCCCTTTAGTGTGAATTTTCTTGCGATCAGTTTGATTAGCAAGTTTAAGGTTAATACAATTAATAAGATGATGAGTGCGATTGCCGCTGAAAGTTCAACATTGGCTGGTTCGTCACTCATCATTTGCCATATATGAACCGATAGTGACGCACTTTGTGTTGTTAAACTTACCTCATCCTTGATTGTTGCACCGATGGCAAATACTAAGGCTGCAGATTCACCAATGATACGGCCAATCGATAACAGCGTTGCAGTCAGTATACCTCCAAACGCATTTGGAAGAATAATCTTAAATGTGGTTTGATGTTTCGTTGCCCCAAGCGCAATGGACGCTTGTCTGTATTCATCAGGCACAACCTTAAGTGATTCTTCGGTTGTTCTAATAATCACTGGTAGTAGAATAACTGACATCGTCAATGCACCTGAAATGAGGTTTCCACCAGTTGCACCAGTCAACCTAATTGTTAAAGGTACAAATACGGCTAAGCCCATCAAGCCATAAATGATTGATGGTACACCAGTCAACATTTCAATCAATGATCGTAACACCTTATTTACCCTGTTCGGCTTTTGGTACTCATTTAAGTAAATCGCTGCCCCAATCCCGATGGGTAAACTAAATACAAGCGACCAAACAATTAAATACAACGTCGTCACAATTGATCCTCTAATTCCACCACCAGGGACTTGAAACTCGATTTCTCTAAAGTTATCGACTAAATCCAAATCCTCGATCATTTTTTTTGCACCATATCTAGACAATGAAGATCCTTGATCGTAATAAGCAATACGCACAATGGTTTGATCAACCTTTAGCCTTAAGGGTTGTTCACTAATGCCTTTATCAACAAGCTCGTTAAACACGGAAGCTTTATCCAAATAAACCACACGTACAACCGTTTTGCCCATTAAATCCGTGTCATCGGTTAAACCAATACCCCATTTTTCTGAATAATAGACACGCAGGTCTTTTGTCTCATAAGAACAGTCACAATTAACCACAGTCTCACTTGGTCTACCAATGTAGGTTACTGATTCGTAGTTGTTTTTAATTAAGTCTAAATTGATGAGTGATGACCCCTTTACAAGGGCATATAAGACAAGTGACAATAACGTAAGAAACGTAAAACCAATCGAGACATAGGTTAGGCTATAGTAAAATCGGTCGTGTGTTTTTCGTTTTCTAAACATCGAGATTACCTATCCTTTTCTTAATCTGATTTAAGGTAATGTTGGTGATTAAAATCACTACCATTAATACAATCCCTACGGAGAACCTGATGTCATAGTCTAAGCCGGTGGTCTCCTTAATACCTTGAAGCATCGCGGTTGTTAGAGTCCCCGTTGACTCAAAAATATTAAAGGTAATCCCTGATTGTCTACCACCAGCAACAATTGAAACCGCCGTTGCTTCACCTAAGGCTCTTCCAACGCCTAAAATCGCACTTGAAAATATACCTGACTTTGCTTTTTGAAGAACGACTTTAACGTTGGTTTGCATTTGAGAGGCACCTAAAGCAAGTGAACCCTCCACCAACTTATTATCCACAGATCGAATCGATACCTCACTTAAGGTAGTGATGGTAGGAATGATCATTAAGGCTAAGATAATCACCGTTGCTAAAATACTATTGCCGCCTTTTGATTGAATGCCAAATAACTTACTAAAATTATAAACCAACTCTAAAACGACCCCATAGCCAAATAGACCATAGATAATCGACGGTATACTCGCTAAGATTTCGATGATTGTCCGAAAGAGTTCTGCAACTTTCCTAGGGGCGATTCGAGCAATAAAAAGGGCTGTAAATACGCCAATCGGAAACGCCAGCAGTAACGCTAAAAAAGCAATGTAAACGGTCGAGATAATTAAAAATCCAACGCCGTAAAGATTTGATTTGAATGCTTCACCAACCAGCCATGTATCGTTCATCAAAAATCGCAGTAAGGAAACTCTACCAAGCCCTGCATTTGATGAAATAAACGGAATGAATCCTTTAACCAAAATCACGGCCATAATAATAAAGATGAACGACGCAGATAGATACGTACATCCCCTTAGAATCCATGTCAGTGACTCATTACCTATTTTTTTAATTGTTCGATTATTCATATTTATACTCCTAAAAAGAAGGGCAATCTTTCATGCCCTTGTTTGTCATTTACTTGATTGCATCACTTACTTGTTGCCAAGTAGTAAACGCCCCACTATACATATTTTTTAAGATCACCGCATCCACATCGTTAATCGGGTTGTCTTTGTGTACAATCGCTACAATTGCATCCCAAGCCAACTGACCACGATTTGTTTCTGCCACGTCTTTGGTTTCGCTTTCTGTGAAATATCTTGATGCAAAACCAACGTCTTTTCCAACAGAGGTATCTTTAATTGATGGGTCATTGGTACGCTTGTATCCATCCGAAGAACCCGTATGATCGTGTTCAGCGACGAAGTTACCCGCTTTTGCCTTAAAGGCACTCGTTAATGCTTCTGCTACTTTTTGAATTGAATCCGATCCACCAAAACGAATTGTTACCGCACGATTGTCTTCTAAGGTAATCGGGTATTGTGATTTAATGTCATCCCATGTTTTAGTTGCACTTAGACCAATCGCACCTGCGTTATTAATAATGTCTTGTGCATCTGTCGTTGTTAAGAATGCAATAAATGCGTTCACTAATTGTTCAACTTTTTCACTCGGATAGTCACCTGCTTGTCTTGTCATCCACATAAACGGACGCTTAAGTTCATAGGTGTTATTCATCACGTTAGCCTCGGTTGGTTGAACGCCATTAAATTTTAACCCTTTAACTTCCTCATTTAAACTAGAAAGTGAAATGTAGCCGATGCCATATTCGTCAATCTTCATTGCATTGACAATTGCTGTGTTGTCTCTAATTAAGAAATTAGGTGCTAAGACGCTGTCGGATTTAGCTGCTTCTGAAAACCCGATACCATTCATAAACCCATCTCTAGTACCTGATGAGGTATCTCTTGTATAAATAGTAATTGTACTTTCGTACTTAAATGAATCGTCTTTAGACGTACAAGACGCCAAACTAAACACAATGCTCACTAACGCAATTAAAATCAGTTTTTTCATTTTTGATGTTCTCCTTTTTTCTTTTACGGCTTCATTGTATAAAAAAAAAGATGTTCAAAATACCATCCTTTGAAAAGTTATTGTAAAGGTCTTGTAAAAAACAAAAAAGACAACGATTATGTCATTGTCTTTTTAAAGTTGATTACTCGTAGTCTTTTAAACTATTCAATTTATACCCAGTTCCCCAAATAGTCTCGATAACTTCAAATTCACTTGAAAAATGAAGTTTGTTTCTTAACCGTGTAATTTGAATCCCTAACGCATTGTCAGTTGCCGAACGATCGTTTTGCCATGCGTAATTAATGATTAAGTCCTTTGGCACAACAGACCCAATGTTTTCAAGCAAAATCTTTAATATCTTACTTTCAACGATGGTCAATTTCATTTTCTTGTTGTAGTTGTAAATGGTCCGGTTTCTAATGTCAATTAATAGTGGTCCAATTTTAAAGGTGTAACTGTTGTTTCTTTTTTTATCCATAAAGTCAACAATCGCCTTCACTCGCGCGCTCACGATTAATGAGGAGAAAGGGATTTCGATATACCCTTCGGCACCTTGATCGTGATAAGCTTTCTTTTCTAGCTCGTGATCGTCTCTTGAAAAAACGAACAAGGGAGCTAAATATTCATCGTTAATAAAACTAATCATCTTGATGTTGTCATCGTAGGTTTCATCTAATTCTAAAAAGACAAAATCATATAGTTGATCATCTTGAAGTAACTTTTCGATAAAAGAATAATTCTCAACTCTAAATTGAAACTTATCTTTTTCAAAGTGATCAATGAGCGCTGCGAAATATCTGAAATCTCTGCAAATTAATAGAATATTCTTCATATATGCTCCTTATATATAATATAGCTAATTCAGTTGGTACAAAAAGAACATAAGCTCTAGAGTTTTAGGGTAATTGGGGATTACTACTATAAGTGTTATGTTCTTCTTGCATTTTCATTATAACAAATAAATCCTTTCGTAAGTCTTTCAATGTAGAATATTTTTAAAGAAACATTTAACTTTATGGTATCGTTTTTTATAAACTTCATTCGTTTTTTGTTTACAAAATGAAAAACTTTCAGTTAGAATAAAATGAGACTTTAATCATATTTCTAAGATTCCTCAGGATGACTTAGCAAAGGGCTTAGATGGTTCTTAATCATCTTTATGTCCTTAACCCATTAAACGATTGGATACAAAATCCAAGTAGTCACCACTTGCTTCATTTATGACAATAACTTATGCGTTATCAACACTTGAGAAAAAAGTGAGATAACCTCACTTACTTTCTACTTATTCTTCTTTAAACTTTGAATGATAAAGATAACCCCAGCTACGATACCAGAGAGTATGGTTGAAACCACAGCAAATAAGACGTAAATTAAATCCGCAAAAGAACCTGGCTCATCCTCACCTAAAGTTAACAGAAACAAGCCGATCGCAAGTAGTAAAAAGATTAGTGACAAAACATACTTATACGCTTTTTTCTTAATCACAAAGAAAACACCAATCAAAAAGATAACGGAGATTACTGCTGTAAACCCAATACCAAAACTATTCATTATTTCACCTCATTTTTAATCATTTTACATACTTATAATTTGAATGTCAAATAAATCATCGTTAATATGAAGAAAAACCGGCAAATAGCCGGTTAAACTTCTTAATAAACGTCGATGATTCGTAACGTATTGGTCGATCCGTGTTTTTGAGCCCAACCTGAGGTGATTATGATTTTATCTCCTTTTCGTAAGCCGAACTCACGTGCGACTTCCTTAGCGACTTTATCATAAGAACCAAAGTCAGTAAAGTCTTTTCTTAGTGCAGCAAAAATGCCACAATAATACGTTAACTTACGACAAGTCTCTTCGTTATTTGCAACCGCAATGATTGGTACCGATGGTCTAAATTTACATAGACGTTTTGGTGTCCCACCAGTTTCTGTAAACGCGATAATTGCTTTGACTTCTGGTAAGGTTTGAGCGGACTGACTCACTGAAATACCAATGGCATCATTTACCGTCGGTTGACTGGTCAATATGGCCTTTTGAAGTCGTTGGTTATAGTCAATGTTTTGTTCAATTGCTTTAGCAATTAAATCCATGGTTGCAACCGCTTCAACTGGGTAATCACCTGCCGCTGACTCACCGGATAACATAATGGCGTCACTACCGTCTAAAATTGCATTTGCGACGTCAGAAGCTTCCGCTCTTGTTGGTCTAGGGTTTGCCATCATAGACTCTAACATGTGTGTCGCCGTAATGACCGGTTTACCTTTTTCATTAGCAACCTTGATGATTTTCTTTTGATAGATTGGTACTAAAGACGTTGATACCTCAACCCCTAAATCACCTCTTGCGACCATGACGCCATCGCATTCATCAAGAATATGTTCGAGTTCATCCACACCTTCTTGTGATTCGATTTTAGCAATCAGTTCAATTTTAGGTGCGTTTAGGTCGTGAAGAATTTCTTTGATTTCTAGAATATCTTCTCTTCTTCTAACAAATGATAAAGCGAACATATCAACGCCTTGCTTCACGCAAAACTCAATGTCTTCTCTATCCTTTTTAGAAACAAATGGCATTGATAGCTTCACGTTTGGTACGTTTACACCTTTTTTAGTCTTAATTACGCCATTATTTTGGATTTCACAGGTTAATACATCCTCCGTCGTCTCTAAGATATTCAATCGAATTTTACCATCGTCGATTAAAATGAAATCGCCAACGCTGATGTCATCAAACAATTCAACACAATCGATGTGGAAACGTTCTTTGTTTCCAATGATTTTTTCTTTGTGGACTTTAACGATGTCGCCTTTTTTGAACATCGCAGCGCCATTTTCAAATTCGCCAGTACGTATCTCAGGCCCTTTTGTATCTGCCAAAATACCGACGTATCGTCCGAGCTTCTTAGAAACACGTCTGATTCGTTCGATTCTTTCTTGGTGTTCTTTGTGGTTTGCATGCGAGAAATTTAATCTTGCCACATTCATTCCAGTCAAAATCATCTTTTCAATCATTTCGTCTGTGTCCACCGCGGGACCTAGCGTACAAACGATTTTTGTTTTTCTATCCATCGTATAACCTCCCAAGTTTAACTGCGATCGTATAAAATACAATCGTCTCTTATATAGTTATTCTACCATATTTATTTAGGTTTGTTTAAGTGTAGGTGAAATTATCTCAGAATTAACACACTTAATTTATAATTGTCAAAAAATAATTTGGCATGGATCGACATCGGGTGTATAATGAAAGTGACAACAGTGTCACAAAAGGAGATAAAGTCATGCCAAAAGAGACCTTTATAAAGTTACCTCAAGAGAAAAAAAACACCATTTTGAATGCGGCAGTAAAGGAGTTTCAAGAACGAAGAGTCGAAGACGCAATTATCGCTAACATCATTAAAACCGCAAAAATCCCTCGTGGCAGCTTCTATCAATACTTTAATGACATCTATGATTTATACGAATACATTATCGGTTATATCGAGGACATCAAAAGAGATTACTTCCAAGGTATCTTTTTGTCCGATCATCTTCCTTTTTTAGATCGAGTTCGGTTATTAAATGATAAGGCCATCGACTTTGCCTCTCAAAACAAAGCCTTCGTTTTCATCGGCAAAAGACACAGTGAATCGGTCTACGTCAAATACAGCATTGACTTACAAGAACGGATGAATGACCTAAAAACAACGTTTGATTTATGGATAGATACCGATAAAGAAAGAAACTTAATTCGAAAAGAAGTTGACACTAGAACCTTATCACACGCGGCCGTTTCTTTCTTAACACAACTGGTCACCGAGTTCTATTTATATGAAAAATACACCAAGAATGAACTTAAAGTTAAAAATGAATGTTTAATTGACATCTTGAAAAACGGGGTGAAGTTCCATGTTTAAAATCAAAGACTTATCTTACCGATACCCAAAAAATCAAACCGATACAATCAAAGGGATTTCCTTTGAAGTCAAACAAGGAGAGATTTTTGGTTTCTTGGGGCCTTCAGGCGCAGGAAAATCGACGACTCAAAAACTCTTGATTAAACTACTTGAAGGTTATGAAGGTGAGATTTACTACCTAGATAAACCCTTAAATACCTTTAAAGAATCGTTTTATCAAGACGTCGGTGTTTCATTTGAAATGCCGATTCACTTCTCAAAACTAACTGCGAGTGAAAACATCGAGTTCTTTAAACGATTTTATAAAAAGACCATTGATACCGATAAACTCTTAAAACAAGTAGGGCTTTACGAAGACAAAGATAAAAAAGTAGGCGAGTACTCCAAAGGTATGAAGATCAGATTAAACTTTGTGAGAGCTATGATCAATGACCCGAAAATTTTATTTTTAGACGAACCAACCAATGGCCTCGACCCAACTAACGCTAAAATCTTAAAGGACTTAATCCTAGATTTTAAAGCAAGTGGTGGCACGGTCTTTTTAACCACACACATCATGAATGACGTCGAACAACTATGTGATCGGGTCGGCTTTATCAAAGAAGGTAGGATCATCGAAATTGATACCCCTAAGAATTTGAAACTCAAATACGGGAAGAAAGTCATTACGGTTGAGTATAAAGATGATAATCAACTTACGCTTGTTACATTTGATCAATCCACGATCAAAACTAACGAAGCCTTCTTTGACTTGATGAAACATAAGGAAATCGTCACCATTCATAGTGGCGAAACGACCTTGGAAGAAATTTTCATCAAAGTCACCAAAGAGAGGACTGTCTGATGAAATCGAACTTGTCCTATCTCATTCTTGGCGAACTTGTTAGACTAATCAAATATAAAGTCCACCTAGTTTCGCTTCTTTTATTGTTCTTGTGGTTTGTGATTCTATCGATCATCAAAGACAATCAACTGTTTAATCAATTTTTACCAATGATATTAAGTGTGGATGCGACCATGATGGCAATCTTATTTATTGGATCAATTCTATTCTTTGAGAAGTCAGAACAAACCGTTTCGACACTCCTTGTAACACCAATCAAAAAAAGACACTTAATTGAATCAAAAATCATCACTAACGTCATTCACTTAACAACGACATCGCTTTTATTAACCTTGCTTTTTGTGATCATACGAGGAATTGAAATCAATTTTATTATTTTGATTACGGCATTGATCCTGTCGATATGGCTTCATAGCCTCATCGGATTTCTCTTTTCATTTTTAACGAAGTCGTTTACCTCAATGCTTGTTTTTTTGATGGCTTACTCACTACTTTTAATGATTCCTACCTTTTTAAAGTCGAGTGATTTGTTTTTTACTAATGCACTCTTTGATTATCTCTTTTTGATTAATCCACAATACGCCGTTAGTATTTTGATTGAGGCAAGTCTAACCTCAAACGATGTACTTCTTCCAATCCTAGCCTACCTATCTCTAATTTTATATATCGTATTTTTTTCCTTGGTCGTGGTCTATCCAAACTATCAAAAAAGTGCCATTAAACAAAGTGGGGTGTAATGATGTTCTATCGTTTATTAAAAACCGAGTTAAAACAAGCCTTTAGAGACCCACTTTACCAAGTGTTCCTATTTTACCCTGTCATACTAGCCTTGCTTGCTTTACTCTTAAAAGACGTCTTAAGTCAACAACCAAAAACGGCTTATTTACTCGTGCTTTCTTTATTTGTATTGATGGGCGGTTTTATCTTTGGTGCACTCATTGGGTTTTCACTACTTGATGACAAAGACGACTTTGTCTTAATTAGTTTAAAAACAAGCCCACTCGGTGTAAAAACCTACGTCATCTATAAATTACTCATTGGCTATTTCTTTGGCCTCATTAGTACCTTAATGATGATTGCTTCATTCTCTTTGTTTGAAATGCCTTGGTATACCATTATCTATGTCACCTTACTAAGCAGTTTACAAGGGCCGATAATCGCTTTAATCATTAGTGCTTTTGCCTCTAACAAAGTCGAGGGCTTTGTCATAATGAAAAGCGCTGGCTTGTTATTGATAGCCCCGATCATCAGTCTATTTGTTGAAGGCTGGCAAGAAGTATTTTTATACCTCATTCCAGGTTTTTTCCCACTCAGATTATTACTAAGTGATGTCACAAGTACAGTCTTATTTTTAGGTAACCCTTTATACTATTTTCTATTAGGACTGATCGTTGAGTTATCGATTTTATCTATCTTGTTTATACTTTATCAAAAAAAACTAAAGAAAATATCGTAAATAGTTTAAACGTGCTACAATAAAGACATAAGGAGGTTTTTTATGGAAAAACTATCGTTTGAAAAGCTTCGCAGATTTAATTTGATTATGGGTGGCCTGCATTTGATACAAGCCATTCTGATGGTGTTTTTGGCTTCAAGTGTCATTCAAAAAATTGGAGAATTCCAGCCAGACATCACACTCAATTATTTATTTTATAACCCAATCACTGAAACACTTGAATTAACAAGTAAAGTCTTATTTCAATTGCCATTTGGATTGATGGTTGCGTTATTCTTGTTCTTATCTGCTTTCTTTCACGCCTTAATTGCTTTACCAAAAAAGACAAATGATAAGTACAATAAAGACCTAATGGTTGGTATTAATCAATTTAGATGGTATGAATACGCACTATCCTCCTCAGTGATGATTGTCTTAATTGCGACCTTATTCGGCGTCTATGATTTAGCATCACTTCTGCTCATCTTCGTTGTGAATGCTTTAATGAACATTTTTGGTCTTGTGATGGAACAAATGAATCAAAACAAGAAAAAAGGCGATAAGATCGACTGGAGTCCATTCGTGTGGGGGACTGTCGCTGGGCTAGCGCCTTGGATTGTTATCTTAATGTATATGTTTGGAACCGGTAACTTTGATATGGTCCCTTGGTTTGTTTGGGCAATTGTAGGCACCTATTTCGTTGCATTCAATACCTTCCCAGTCAACATGATTTTACAATACAAAAAAATTGGTAAATGGAGTAACTACCTATATGGTGAGCGTACTTACATTGTCTTAAGTTTAGTTGCAAAAACAATTCTTGCTTGGTTAGTCTTGTTTGGTGCCATGCAGCCTTAACCAATTAAATCAAATAAAAAATCCTCGTAATGAGGATTTTTTCATGTTATTGTAGTTCTAATTTCTTTTCAATCGAAACATAAACAAGATAGAAAAATATGCTAGCAAGTGCAAAATAGATCAATGTAAAATACCAAATGAAGTTCATTGCATTTGTATCACCAAGACCACTGAATAAAAATAGTGGACCAACGGTAACAATTGAAGTCAATATACCCGTTAATTGTGAAATTACAAAATAGACGACGAAACCAACAATCACTTTATGTTCACCCTTATATAAGGCATTTGTAACAGCAAACGTCAACATAATCAGTAGGATGGTGTAAGTCATATAGAATAAAGCTAACATTAAGAATGAGAATATCTCAAATGTGTTTTCAAACACAAACAACGTCCTAATCGATTGATAGAATCCAATAAAGCCATCGAGTGAAATACTGAGTAAAAACCCACTAAAAGCCAAAATGGCAATTAGGATGGAGCTAAATCCCCAAAACACATTAACAAGGACTTTTGATAAGATAATCTGTAACGCCGATACCGGTGTTGCAAACAATAAATACCCTGGTTTACCATAAACACGCTTACCAACACTAATGATAATGTTATAAAGGGTTAAAAACACAAGCGCAGCCATTAACAAACCAAGCACACTCATTAATAACGTGCTTACCTCACTTAGTTTGATTTGTCTAGTTAAAGGGGTAATAATCGAAAAAACAATAACGGCCACGTATACCGGTAGATAGCTACGATAAGACGCCAAAAACTCATGTTTGACTAATTTTCTAAACATATCTAAATACCTCCTTGAAGGTTTCTAACAAACTCTTACCTGAGGCTTCTAATACCTTATCTAAATCCTCATGTAATAAGACTTTACCTTCTTTTAAGAAGATCACTTGATCGAACAAGTTTTCAACGTCATAAATTTGATGCGTTGAAAGAATAATGGTCGACTCTGGTGTGTGGTGTGCCATAATCGCATTTAAGATGGTATCTCTTAATGCCGGGTCTACCCCACCAATTGGTTCATCAAATATGTAGATTTTTGCTTCTCTTGAAAGGATTAAGGCTAACTGCAATTTTTCTTGATTACCTTTGGATAGTTTTTTAATGTATTTTCGATCCTCAATTTTAAATGTGGTCATTAGCGAATCAAATTTATCAACGTTAAAATCACTAAACATGTCTTTAAAATAACGTTTGACGTCTTTGATCTTCATCCAAGAATCAAAATACAATTGATCGGGTAAGTAACTAATCACAGACTTTGAGTCGTAACTAATTAATTTGCCATCGATATAGACTTTTCCATCGTATTGTTTTAATAACCCTGTAATGACTTTAATCAGGGTTGTTTTCCCAGAACCATTCGGACCAAGTAGGCCAATGATTTTCCCTTTTTCTATTTGCAGATTAACCCCATCAAGCGCTTTGAATCGTTGATAGTTTTTAGTTAATGCTTCAATCTTGATTAATTCATTCATTTTATTTTCCCATCCTTTTACTGATTCGGTAAGTGGTTAAAATCAAAACGCCAACGGCAAGTAAACTACAAAGACTGAGTAACACCGTTAAGTTGACATCCAAACCGAATAACCCAATTTCATTTGTCCCATAATAAACAGCGATGTCATCAACGACTTGTTGTGCCTCAGTGTCACCAAAGTTTTGTTTAAGTACCGTTTCATAAGGGACTTCAAGCATGATTCGTTTTAATAAAATCGTCATGTGCGTAAACGGGATGACCGAAGCCACCTTTTGCACAACGGATCCAAGTTGTACCAAAGGCATATAAATACCAGAGGCAAACCCGACAAATGTACCAAGCACCCCCGATAACGTACCAAACGCATTGACACTCTTTAAAAAAGAAATGATAAATATCATAATCGAGGTCGAGATAAACGTATAGAATACCAACAACCCACTAACCTTTAAAATAATGCCAATACCATAAAAATAACCCGTGTTCACGTAGACATATAATATTGTCACAAGCCACATTATAAAACTAAAGAATAAGGTCACAATAATCGCACTAAAGTAGTAACTTAAAATGATTTTATAGCGTTTGACCGGTGTGACTAAAAACGCATCTAAGCGACGTTGTTCCATATCGCCAATAAAATTACCTACCACACCTAAAGAAAGCGTTAAGGTATTGATGACTAAGACCCCACCCATCATTTGTGAGGTAACTAAGAAACTAACGAGCTTTGGATCGATAAAATCAAGACCACTACCATAACTTTTTCCGATGAATAGAAAATAAAGCGCCAGTAAGATAATGATGCTTAAAAACGAAAAGAAAACCGCGGTTTTATCCCTAATAAATATTTTAATACTTCTTAGGGTTAAGTTTGTTATTTCATACATGATTCTCACCAATCACATTGATGAATACATCATCAAGTGTGCCTTTGACTACTTCAAATGATTTTATGTTAGTTCTAATTTCATCAATGACCCTAAGTGCGTCAGTTGAATCATTGATTTCGATTTGATATTGTTGACCTGATTTAATATAGTTGTGCTTCTTCTTTGTGAAGTAAGCCTCAAGCGCGACTTTATCGCTAGGAACGACGCGAAAGTAGTCTTTCGAATACGTTTCTTTAAGTTCTTGTGGGCTACCTTCAACTTTAATTTTGCCTTTATCAATAATGACAATATAATCCGCGTTTGCCGCTTCTTCCATGTAATGCGTCGTTAAGAAGACTGTGATGTTTTCTTCTTTTCTGAGTTTCTCAATGACTTGCCAAACCATCTTTCTGGTCTCTGGGTCAAGACCGGTGGTCGGTTCATCAAGTAATAACAGGACTGGGTTAGAAAAAAGTGCTCTTGCAATTTCAACCCTGCGTTTTTGACCACCAGACAGCGTTTTGAAACGTTGGTTCTCAATTTCTTTTAATTGCAGTTTTTCAACCAACTGGTTGTATCTAACTAAAACGGCCTCTTTTGTTTTTAGATACAAGGCCCCTCTCAAGATTAGATTTTCTCTTACCGTTAAGTCTGGATCTAATACATTTTCTTGAAACACCACCCCGATTTGTCTTCTAAGTTGCTCTTTATCATCGGTGCCATTTAACAAGAATTTACCCCCATCTTTTTCTAATAACGTGGTAATCATCTTGATGGTGGTCGATTTCCCTGCCCCATTTGGACCTAAAAAAGAAAATAAACTACCTTCTAAAACAGAAAATGAGACATCATCGACTGCTTTGATGTCTTTGTAATACTTCTTTAAGTTCGATACTTCTAGTAAAACCCTTCGTTGCATATAAAAAATCACCCCTACTTTTCTATTATTATCATAACACATGATTTCTTTAAATTAAAGATTTTTTTAGTAATTCACTAAATTTACAATTCTTACAAAAAAATGACACCTATTCGGTGTCATTTTTGTATTAGATTTTGTTATTTTGATGTTAGACGATTTCGCATCGCTAGTAGTCCAAATCCACAAATAAAGCTAAGCATCGTAAACATACCATAAATTAGCGTATCAAAACTCGCCATGATTTGTTCTTGATCTGTGCCATTAATTGAAAAGAGTTTTAAGAACGTAACAAGCAATAAACCAACACCTACAAAATTAAGTAATGAACCGACAACCGTTAAAATATAGTCTCTCATGCTTTCTCTCCTTGCTTTTGAAGACGATCTATTTGTCTATCGACACGTCTATACTAATTATAATATAACACAATTTAGAATAAATTACTATTTTTTTTAAGATTTATGGAAAACTGACGAAAAAGACTTCGAAATTGAAGCTTTTCATCAATAGTTTTGTTTCGCAGGAATAACGCCTCTAACCCCACCACGTGGGTTATCAACATCCCCGCGATAGCGTGGAATCACATGAACATGAAAATGAAGTACCGATTGACCGGCCGCATAACCGACGTTTGTTCCAATGTTATACCCATCAGGCATGAACTTACGATCGATTATTTTCTTTAAATCAACAACGGCATCGTCAACCGCAATACGCTCTTCTCTTGTGCTATCAAAATAATTTAGGATATGTCTTTTGGTTATCACGAGCATATGCCCTTTTGACACTGGGTAGTAATCTTTAACAACAAACACTAAGTCATTCTCATAGATGATTTCTTCTTTGTTTTTATACTTATCACAAAATAAACACATCGTCTTACCTCCATTTGATATCACTTTCAATTTATAGTGATATGATGTTATATTTTACCCTATTTTATGTTAAAATAACAATGGAATTTCAATTTTTCTTTCATATTTTTGATTGTTATTTCATTTTATTAACTATCTAAAAAAAGAAATGGAGTGGATTTTGATGTACCGATTGATTAAACCAACGATTGAAATGAAAACAGCCTATGAAGCTTACATAAACGACTGGAAAGATGAATCATTAACGCCAGTCACTTCGGACTTAAAAGATAAAACATACGAGCAAATGCTTGATGAGTTTTACCGCGCAGAACATGACATTAATTTACCAAAAGGCTACGTGCCTGATTCAAACTACTTTTTTGTCAATGAGCATAAAGAATTATTGGGATTTGTTAACATTAGACACTACTTAGACGACATATTATTTAAAATACGTGGTCATATTGCCTACGGCTTAAAGCCAAGCGCTAGAGGTAAAGGTTTAAGTAAAATCATGCTTGAACTCGCTATCGAAAAAGCAAGAGAAAAAGGCATTAAGAATATATTGATGGTCTGTGATAAATCAAACATCGCATCAAGAAAGACCATTGAAGCGTGTGGCGGTGTGCTCAAAGACGAAGTTTATGACGTCACCGACCACGAAATCATCCAACGTTTTTGGATTAGTTATGAGGAAAAAAACCATGAATAAACCCTTTTACATACTCGCGATAAACCCTGGATCAACCTCAACTAAAATTGCTGTATTTAATCATGACACACTTCTATTTAAAGAAAGCATCTCACACAAAGAAGAAACACTTAGGACATACAAAAGCATTGTTAGTCAATTCCAGTTTCGTTTAGAAACCATTAAAGATGCTTTGACAAAACACCAGTTTGATTTAAGATCACTTAACAGTATTGTCTCAAGAGGCGGCATGTTAAAACCAATTGAAAGTGGCACCTATTTAATTAATGACGCCGTCATCAATGACTTGAAAAACGCTAAATACGGCGAACACGCATCAAACCTTGGTGCTTTGATTGCCTATGAACTCTCTAACGAATTAGCAATTGATGCTTATTTTGTTGACCCTGTGGTGGTCGATGAAATGACCGATATTGCTAAAATGACGGGATTAAAATCCATCAAGCGTCGTTCGATTTTTCATGCCCTTAATCAGAAAATGGTCGCTAAACGTTATGCAATAGAGCATAACAAACCCTATGAGTCACTAAACTTAATTGTCTGCCATCTAGGTGGTGGCATTAGCGTTGGCGCTCACCATTTGGGTCGTGTCATTGACGTTAATAACGCTCTAAATGGGGATGGACCAATGTCACCTGAGCGTACTGGAAGCCTACCTGTCATTGATTTAATTGACTATATTTACACCCACAAACCATCCAAAGAATCACTCTTAAAATTGATTGCTGGGGGTGGTGGATTTGTTAATCACCTAAATACCAATGAAGGTTTAAAAGTGATGGAAATGATTAACGAAGGCAATACCTACGCAAAAGAAGTCCTAGAAGCCATGTGTTACCAGGTCGCAAAAGAAATTGGTTCAATGGCTTGTGTACTCAGTGGAAAAATTGACGGCATCATCCTTACTGGTGGTCTTTCTTATAATGCTACCATCGTATCCTTAATTAAATCTCGAATTGACTTCTTGGCTCCCATCACGGTTTATGAAGGTGAAGATGAAATGCTTGCCTTAGCCCTAGGTGTATTAACTTGTAAGGATCACAAAGACCAAATCAAACATTATGGAGGATAACATGCAACTTCTAGAAAACTTACTAAGTCAAACAAATGATCGTCCAAAAACGGTCGTCATTCCTTGTGCCTGTGACAACCACGTCTTGCTTGCTGTTGAGCTGGCTAGAAAAAACGGTTTGATCAAGGCTATCCTAATTGACGATAAGAACAAATTACTCCATTTGATGTCTTCTTTATCAATTGATCCGACGTCTTATGAAATCATTGACGAATCGGACGTCGATTTAGCTTTATCAATTTCGATGCTTGTCATTCAAAACGGACGTGCCGATTTCTTAATGAAAGGCCTAATTGATACAAAACTCATCCTAAAAAAAGTGCTCGATAAAGAATTTTGTTTTCGTAAAAGCAACCGCATGACGCATGCCACACTCGTTGAATCTGCTTTTTATCATAAACCTTTTTTACTATCTGATGCTGCAATGAACATTGATCAATCACTAGAGACAAAAATTGAAATCATTAAAAATGGTGTTTTTCTCTTACACAAGCTAGGCATTAATCAAGCAAAGGTTGCGGTATTATCCGCTGTCGAGAAAACAAACGAAAAGCTTGAATCTACCCTAATTGCACAACAATTAAAAGAACTCAGCTTAAATGAGGATTTTTATGGGGCGATCATTGAAGGCCCACTTCAGCTTGATAACGCGATCAATAAAGAATCAGCAACGCACAAACAAGTGGATAACCTCGTTGCAGGTGATGCGGATTTCTTAGTGATGCCTAATCTAGAAGCCGGTAACATCTTTTACAAATCACTGATGTTTTTAAGTGAGGCAAAAAGTGCTTCGGTTGTCTTAGGTGCTTCTTTTCCAATCGTTGTTACCTCAAGAGCCGATTCATCAATTACAAAGTATCACTCCATCTTACTTGCCTCATTATTATGTGAAAAAAAGGACAATTAGTCCTTTTTTTTCTCCATTTCTAGCCAAAAATCACTTAATACCATTTCAAGCGCTTCTGGTGTTTTACACACCTGTTGGTTTGTCCAATGAGAAGGCATAAGCTTGCGATAAACCGATTTTGAGAAGCGATCATCAATTAGTATCGCAATCCCGTAATCGTCATCTCTTCTGATCACACGACCAACCGCTTGAATGACTTTATTCATCCCAGGATAAGTATAGGCGTAGTCAAATCCTTTTTGAAACGTCAGGTCATAATAACTTTTCAACTGATCATTTTCGTGGTTAAGCATTGGCATTCCAACCCCAACAATAATTACCCCATTAAGCATATTACCCACGTAGTCAATGCCCTCTGAGAACACACCGCCCATCACAAAAAATCCAAGTTGAGAAATTGGTGAGTCCGCCCTAAATTTAAGCAACGTTTCATCCCTTGATTGCACATTCATGTCACGTTCTTGTACGATTATTAGCGCATCAAGGCTCTTAGGTAAGACTTTTTTTACCGCATTTAAATACTGATAACTAGGGAAAAAGACAATGTAGTTTCCCTTTTTTTGCGCAACTACTTTTTTGATGACTTCAACAATTACATCTAAACTTGCTTCTCTGTGTTGAAATCGTGTATTGATTTGGTCCATCACAATCACTTTTAGTCTTGATGGGTCAAATGGGGAGGCAATCGTTAAATCGTAGCCTTCGTTTTGATTGATAAGCGTTTTATAGTAATCGAGTGGACTTAAGGTTGCACTAAAAAACACCGCAGATTGAATCTTATTATTAATGGTTTGTTTCAAATATTCACTCGCATCAAGACAAGAAAGACTAACGACCAAGTCATCACCTTGTCTCATCACGTTGGTTTTATATGCTTGATTGTAATACTCCATAATCACTGAATAGTTTAGTAGTTTTAAATAACCTTCCATCACTTCTGATCTTTTAGGATAGTCTTGATTTTCTTTTAATGAACTTTGAATCTTTTTCATTAAAAAGGTCACTTTTTCAGAAAGCGTATAATCCGGTAAATCATTACTAAGTAGATGCGCTTCTGCAAGTTTTTCATCAAGCGTGTCAAAATACTCAATGACTTTATTGACTTGATTTCGAATGGAGGGTTTTAATTTACTGCCTTTTTTTCTAAGGTCAATCAAATCTTCTTTCGATAGTTTAGCCGAATACATATCTCTTGATCGGTTAATCAGGTTATGTGCTTCATCAACAAGGACAATCGGTTGATAGGTATCATCATCAAAGTAACGAATCAAATGAACTCTAGGGTCAAACACATAATTATAGTCACAAACGATCACATCGACAAAGTAAGAAACGTATAAGGAATATTCAAAGGGACAAACCATGTGTTTTCTAGCGTACTCTTCAATAACCTCTTTTGTTAATATGGTTTCATTCATAAAGATGTCTTGCATCGCCTCAGTCAACCGATTAAAGAACCCTTTCGCAAACGGGCATTTTTTGGGATCACAATCTCTTTTTTCTAAAAAACAAATGGTGTCTTTTGAGGTGATTTCGATCATTTTGGTTTCTAATCCGTTTTTGTGTAGCGTTTGAAGTGCTTCAATCGCGACGTCCTTACCTTGATTTTTTGCCGTTGCATAAAAAATCTTTTGCTTGTCATTATCCAATGCCTTAATACTTGAAAATAATGCGGCCATTGTCTTACCAATCCCCGTTGGAGCGACTGCAAATAGGGTTTCTTTTTGTTTGACGCTACTATAGACATAGGTCATCATGTCTCTTTGACCTTTGCGATATTCATCAAAAGGAAATTTTAAGGCTTCAATTGAACCTTCTTTTTTTACCTGATGCGCTTCAAGAATTTGTAGCCATTGTAAATAATTTGTTAACGATTCGATATAAAATGGTTCTAATTCTTCAAGTGTAAAATAGAATTCGAATCCTCTTGTTTTATAATCACTAATTTGAATGTAGGTGAGTTCTGTGTTTAAATCAAATAGGTGATTGTTCTTCATGAACATGTAACTGTATAGTTTTAATTGAGCTAAGTGTTCATTTGAATAGAAAAAATAATCGTCAAAGATGTTCTTCTTTGTTGATTTTATTTCTTCTAATCGATAGTCATTTAGTTTTTTCTTTACCCCATCGATACGTCCTGAAAGCGTAAACTCATACCCTTCAATTTTACTCATATATTCAATTGGGTATTCACTGATGTCATCGATTTCGTACTGCCCTTGAATGTGCTGATGGGCATTTATTCCTTCAAGTGCAACCACATTTTGGAAGTTTTCACTTGATAAATCCCCACTTTGATACAAGAACGTGACTAAATCTCTGACACCGACTTTGTATGTTTTATTCATCTAATTCACCTATTTCAATTATACCTTATTTGATAAAGAATAAAACAAAAGATCCCTAAGGACCTTTATTGTTAGTTTAACTCTTTTCTTTTACTAAATCTGAGATATAATTGTTATTAATCCAAAAACAGTGCTTCATGTAATCAGTCATACCTGTTAACTGATCCCTAATCGGTAAAGGGTATGTGTCTGTTTTATTTTGTCCATGCGGTCTAATATGGATACTCTTTCCATCTTTTTTACTCCAAAAATTAGTGAAATCTCTATTATTAATTCTGTTTTTAACAATATTACCCTCGGAAACATGTTTTTTCGTATGAGTCCATACTTCAAATAAATCATCTTCAATCATGTCAGTAGGCATGTTCCAAAAGAGTGTTTTGTTAAAAAAGTATTCCTCACCTTTTCTTTTAAATACAATGAACATGAACTTTGTTGATTCAAAATAGTCCTTGATTTTTGAATTTTCCCAGTCTTCATTCACAATTTCTTCAAATTTGAATGATGGAAATGACATGCTTTCAATTACTCTACCATCTTCTTCAACTCTTATTGTCTTGACTTTGATATTAGCTTTTAAAAACTCATCTGATTTTTCAACGTCATTAACGCTTAAAATGTTGGAGATTATGGATTTAAACTTGCTTTTTGACTGTGGATTCACATTAAATCTTCGTTCCAAATAATTTTCTCCTAATCCAACATACTTTGAAAGTGATTTTTGAAGTGTCTCTTCAAATGTCATCGTCTTAATCAGTCTCGAATCAATCAATTTTTCATTTTTTTCTTTGTTTATGACCGTTCTAATTAGCTGCGTCATATAAGAATTTTTAAGACTAAAAGCTCTTTGTTTTGCTAAAATTGGAGAAAAAGGTTGTGTTCTTACAGAAAGTGAACTGGCTCCTTTAGTACATGCACCTAAGTAATAAGTATCAGATTCCGATATCTCATG